>FLSB01302922.1_pt1 | contig 13297 bp, 14 predicted proteins | sample 1550551 | NCBI WGS metagenome assembly FLSB01 (sample SAMEA4031774, study PRJEB14383) | metagenome | biome: human; feature: oral; material: saliva | place: Philippines | collected 2014 | reverse complement strand
CGCTGGTCGATGATGCGCGGAGGCACGTGGCCCTTACGGAAGCCGGGGATGTTGACCTGTCCGGCGATCTCCTTGTACGCCTTGTCCATTTCGGACTTGAGTTCCTCGAAGGGAACCTCGACGGTCAGACGAACCTTGGTGGGCTCGAGGGTTTCAACGGTGCTCTTCACGTGCGTACGCTCCGTAGTCTACGAATTCGGGAACGCCCATTTCGGGCGCATAACAACTCGCTTAGTGTACGCCACGACCCCGCTGATGTCCTCATTCGCGGGCGTTAAGTGGGCATATCCACCCCTCTTTCGTCGCTTCACGTGCGCAACACCACATGCCAGCGGGCTCCGCTCCCCCCATTAACGAGGCCAGGGCCGCCCACGCTCAACGGTGCGCTCAGGGGGCGAGGTAGTGGGAGCGCCCTCGCACGACGGCGGCCAGGCGGGCGCGGGGCACATCGGCGACGAGACGCACGGCGGTGGTGATCTCGCGATGGATGGCTCGGGCTTCGGCGTCGTCTGTCGCGGTGAAGCGCGCGGTGACGCGCGGCTGACCGGAGACAATGGCGATGTCCCAGGATTCGAGCCGGGTGACGGATCGTGCGGCGGCCTCGACTTCTTCGGGGGCCCGACCGGGCACGAGGGTGGTGACCGTCATGATGGTGCGATAGGACGGCATGGCCACTCCCCTGGTTGGCGTGAAAAACGGCGGCACGGTGGCCGCCGATGGTCGGGGTGACAGGATTTGAACCTGCGACCCTCTGCTCCCAAAGCAGATGCGCTACCAAGCTGCGCTACACCCCGTGGACTACTGTCCGCTGCCCCATCATACGGGAGGAGAGTTTAAATGTCGCGCACGTGGACAATAACCGCTAGGATCTTCGTGTCCCCTCCGGGGGTACGCGGATGTAGCTCAATGGTAGAGCCTCTGCCTTCCAAGCAGATCACGCGGGTTCGATTCCCGTCATCCGCTCCAACACTGGGAAAGCCCCGGGCCACTTGGCCCGGGGCTTTCTTGTGCTCGCACCCACGTTGCTGCTGACTTGGGGGCGACTGCTTCTCACTGGCCATGCGACACACTGAGGCCTCACACACCTAGCACACGCGACTACGTCAACCTCCCATCGCGCCCATGTGCCCCTCGCCCACCTGTACTCAGCTTGACCACAAGCACAACCCGCCTGTGGGCAGCTAAACCGGCTCTTCTGAGTTGAGTGTGGGTGAGTGGGTGTTGGTCGGGGGTTGCAGGTAGAGGTCGAGGTCCTTGCTGATGAGCGGACGTCTACCCCCGCTGTCGTCAAGGACCTCGACCCTACCCGGCCACAACACGCCCAACCCCGAACGTCACTCCCACACCCTCAATGGTGAAGAGCCGGTTATCAACGCAGGATTGACAACACCACGAATCCCACGATCACGCCCAATAGTGCGGTCCAGGCTGGCAATAGCAGACTCTGCTTTCGACGTACTCTTAGCGAGGACGCGAGGGTCATCAGCAAAGTCAAGCCACCAACGATCCACATCACTGAACTCAGAGCACCATTGGGAGCATCCAGCGCCAGGACCACCGTGGAGTAGCCGGTGTAGAGGACAGCCATCAGCAAACCAGTACGGGATTGAACGAGAATCACAACAACTGTTGCCAGCGCACCAGCGATGTGCAGGGCTAGTATCAACCAAGTTCTAGTTCCAACATGAGCTGCTACCAACCCCGGGATGAGAGCCGCAAGTGTACCCACACGAACGGCTGCCGTAGCTGATGCAAGCGTCATGAGAGGCGCGATCTGACCATGTGGACTTGCTTTACTGTGAGCAGAGGTCGTCATAGAGTTTTCGACTGGATCAAGCATGAGCAAACTCCTTACGGATAGGGAAGCGGATCTTGGAGGAGATCCGCCTGATCAATGGGATGATCGCGATAACCTGCATCAACGGGACAATCCAAGTACCGAGGGTGCCCCAGCGCGGGCGCCTGCGGAGGGTAGGGCTGGGACAGTTCAGGAATAAAAGCCTTCCATACCTTAGTCTGCGCAAAAGCACGAGGAGTGAAGTCAAACATAATCGGATCTATGCCACGAGACTGCATCGCTAGGTGAATACGCTTAACCGGGTCAGGTTCCGCAGCGTCACATCGGGCATACAATTCACTCAGTTTCACTTCGCCACCACCATTGAAGTACCAGTCAGCTTTCTTCTGATTCTGTTGATACCCATAGAACGTGATCGCTTGTACGAACCGGTCGAATTCGTAAGGCTTAGCATCGGCACGTATTCCAAATAGCCGCCTGAAAGCAATTTCAAACTGCCAATTATCAGCCAGCTGACAAATGCGCAAGGAGCGTTCTGACTGACAGTACTCACCGAGCGCAGAACGCATCGCTGCATCGGGGCTTGCTCCCACCCCGCCACCAGCGTTGTAGCGCAAATCCTCCAACCAGTTATCAAACTCGATGGCCGTCAACACGGGGAATTCGAAAAAGTCGAGGTTCTGTAGGTAGAATTCCGGCTTTCCGATTCCACGATCCAATTCGGACAGGTGTCTCCGCACCTTTGCATCGCGGGGCTCAACGTCCATCACGATACGATCTAAGGGAACACGTGCGTGCCAACGTAGATTTACTGCGTCCCGCTCGATGAGTTCGTCGAGCGCATGGTAGACAGCACGATCCGTAGTGATATGGCTTGCCAATCCACCGGAGGGTGCTAGACCGATAAGTGGCTCATCGTCTGGGCGGTAGTAGATGAACAGCACAAGCTGAGCTGGGACCCAGATAGTCTCACCCGAGTAGAGTCGGGTACCCGGAATCCACCCCATCGTCGTGTTATCGTCCCAGCGGTCGAAGCCGAAGTGAGGGTTGGAGAACTGCGCTTCAGAAAAGATTGGAAGATCTTCCGGTCCGAGGCAGTGCTTACCTCGATCTTCCATCTCCCGACGAGTGCCGTTCTGTAACCGGTCTGCCCAGGACAAAAACGCAAATGAACCGAGCACCCGTTCGATTCCCTCACCCATGGAGGACACGTACATGTCGTGCAGATCAAGGCCCTTACCGCCGCCGTAGACCTGGCTAGCATAGGATGAATTAAGCCCGGCAACGCCGAGTAGCTTACTCGAAATATGGTCAAAGTCAAAGTACTGACCATGACCGACGTGTAACCCTGCACCAGAAGCCGGGCGAAAATACGTTGTGAGGAGCCGAATGAAGGCACTCGGAGCGTACAATGACTCCGTCTCCACTAGTGCATGATACTCATCATCATTCAAAGTGGGCTTGATGATCGGTCGACGACGATTGAACGTCCTGACAATCATGGAGTCATCCCCGACCCCACTAGTAATGGTGGGCAATTGATAACTAGAAATCACGAGTTGCTTCCTTCCCAGTCGAATGTTCGAACCGTGATTAGATTCAAAATGACGGTGGCAACTATCAAAAAGACTAGAGGCCACCACGAACATTGCTGCCCAAGATAGGCGTCCATGAGTGCTTGGTTAAGGATCGTGAGGGGATTAAACTCTGAAACTGTCTGCAGCCAGTCGGGGAAGGACTCACGTGGGAGTGCGGCACCACTGCTGAAAAACATCAGAAAGAACATAGCAGCCGACACAACTTGGACGCTTCGGACGGGCATTGCAAGCCCCCCCAAACAGAGTCCGAGACTCATGGTGACATAAAGTGAAATAGCTGACACCACTAGCAGCATCGGCCAGTTGGCATGCGGAGCCGGTCCGTAAACAACCAAGGTAACCACTGCCAATGCGACGATCGAGATTGCGACGACGACCGCCGCAGTGCAAAACTGCGCGATGAAGTATGCGCTGGACGGGACCGGCGATAGACGATAGCGCTTCAGTACACCTTGACCCCGGTTCTCTGCAATATGAATCGACATCCCCATGAGACCTACGTTTGCTGCGGTAACACCAATCATCGTCGCCATATAGGCATCAATAAAACGACCGCCTGCCGGCAATTCTTCTATGCCACCGATCGATCCTACGAAGAGGAGTAGAATGAGTGGGAAAGCTAGTGAGAAGAAAACCGCGAATGGCTCCCGAAGGAACAAAAGGGTTTCCACACGGAACAGCGCCCATGTTGATCGCCAAACGTTCATTTTTCCTCCTCAGCTATCTGCGCTTCGCGCGTCACGACGTCCCCCAGATTGGTGGGCCTCAACACTGCCGTGCGGCCACTGGGATTGTTCTGCACTGCCCGTTCGAGGGTCGGCCGATCTCCGAACACCAGCAGAGCCCCCTCCGGGCTCAGCTGGGTATGTCCGGCGGCCTGCCATGGCGCTTGATCTGTGCCGCGGGGAAGCACGACGCACGCGTCGGCACCCAGCGTTGACATGAGGCTATCAACCGTGCCCTCACGGCGAACACGACCGCGTGCCATAATTAAGATTCGGTCCGCGAGTTCTGCCGCGTGGTCAACCTCATGTAGTGTCGCCAACACCGTTAGGCCCCGGTCCCGACGGTCTTTGAGCACAGCGACGAGTGCTGAGCGTGCCTCTGGGTCCAGCCCGGCCGTTGGTTCGTCGAGGAAGACGATTCGCGGGTCGCCCATGAAGGCCAAAACGAGGCTCACACGACGTTTCTGTCCGCCGCTGAGTGTATCGAAGCGCTTGCCCGCGATCGTCTCAATTGTCATTGCTTGCATCAGGTCGGAGGGTGGGCCGTCAACGCCGTAAATGCTCGCGAAGAGGCTGAGTGCCTCGCGGACCTTTATTCGGGGTGGCAGCTGTTCTTGCTGCATCTGAACGCCCACTCCTTCAGGTAGTGGGGAACCATAGGCGTGCACTTTTCCACACAGAGTAACGGTGCCAGCATCTGGTTTACGCAGCCCTTCAACGCACTCAAGAAAAGTAGTCTTTCCAGAGCCGTTGTGGCCTAGGATCGTCACGATCTCTCCCGCTGCGAGTGATAGATCAACCCCATCCACCGCCTTCGTTTCCCCATAGGTTTTACGAATACCTTGGGCTTCGAAAACGTTCATGCATTCCTCCTAATTCCAAGTAGGCTCGCCGTTTCATCGCCGAATGACCGACGTATATGGTTTTCAGGAATTCCGCAATCACGCCAAATCCGCTGCTCTTCGTCAAGTGCATATCGCGGATGCATGCCAAGCCCGGGGGCTCCACTTCCGCCAACGAGCCATGTCGAAGAGGCGACTAGGCCAAGTACTGAGCGCAGCAGAGCCCATCCCTTACCAAGGACTTCCCTATCGCACTTCGAGAGCGGAACCATTCCCAAGTGCTTCATGGCCTCACGCTGCCCCATCGCCATCCCGCCTGGTGCTCGAAGCCGCAAAATACGCGCGTGATGCGGCATGATCCTAGACAATTCATCTAAGCCAGGAGCTGACGTCAGTGCAGCCAAGTCAGCCTGAACGCGCGTGGATGCCATGAGAGGAGTCAGAGGGATACCCCACGCGATCAACTCTCGAGCGATGACTTCGTCTGCACCGCAGGGTAGCTCACCCAACTCCAGTAGAGTTCGTTGCGCATTCGCGGGAGCACTGCCCACCCTGTAACCGTGCCGTGCACCAATCGCAACAGCCGCAACACGGAGTGACTCAATGGTACTGCCTGAGGGTAGGGATGGTAACGTGTCTAAAGTACTCGGATGAGGCTCAATAGCAACCGATAAACCTGTATCTCGCGCAACCGCGAGAAGGCGTCGAAGGTCCTCACCACCACATGTGCTTCCCACGCACATGATACGCATACCCAGGCGCGCCATTCCGGAGATGACGGCTTCACTCACTTCCGCTGGAATCGTATTTCGCAGACCTGAGGGTTTCTCGTCAATCCAAGCACCTCCCCACAGGTGTTGACAGCCTTGTGCCTTCGCCCACGCAGCATACTCAACGGAGACACCAAGTCGGCGCAGTGGAAGCACCGGGTCTGCCATCATTGTTGCGATTGAAACAACGTCACAAAGTGAACCGTCAACAGGACTGGCAATGTATCCTGCACCTGTCGCATGGAAGTCACACAGCATGGCACCCCCTTATCCTCTGCGATCGTCGCCATACGAGATATTGAAAGAATAGGTGTGCCACAACAGCAGCGATGATACTGCCACCCAGCAACACCAAAAGGCTCCACAAGAAACCTGCAGTCATTTTGGCAAGGATTGCATTGATTCCAAATGCGACGTGGTGTAAGCCGAAAATAATACTGTTTGCAAGAATAGCGAATAACACTCCATGTTCGCTCCATACCGCGTGAAGTAGGGCGCCTCGGAACAGGAGCTCTTCCATCAGTGCTGTGCCAATGGCAACCGTCCACCAAATTCCACGCCGTTCGATAAGCGCATCGACTGACGCGTTTGCATCCCTGATGAAAACTGCCGTCGCAAGGGTTGCCCGCTCAGCGGATCCTATAGCCGACGAGAGTAACAGTTCAAAGAGATACGGAACAATTGCAACAACGGGAGCCAATAGTATTGACAACAGCGCTCCCCACCATGCGTTAAACGCAATAGCATCAATCGGAATGAATCCTCGCACGAACACCAATACATTACCGATAGCTAGAAAAACGAGGTAGACGACAGCGGCACGGTCAACCACCCAAGGTTCTAGAAACAGGAGTTTCTTGGAAACCCGGTCGATAATCATCATCGTGATGCCATAGCAGGGGAGAATACCGACACTGATCGTCAGTACAGTGGAACTGGCGGTCATGCTCGGATACCCGGTTTATTGCCAACAGACACGAGCAGCTGCGCGAAATGGTCACGCCCGTCGACGCGAAGAAGCGAGTTGAGCGCATCATCCCGGAAAGCAGCAACTGCGTTAATGGCAAGATTCATGCTTGCTCCAGCTAGATACATCTGCCCACAGACATTTCCAGCATCGAGTCCCATGTATCGATATCCACGCGAGCCATACTTCCACGATACCCGATTGAAATTACCGATAATCGCGATGACTGCCTGTGCATGCATCAGCCAGTCGGTACCTAAGGTGGTCGCAACAATTGGAAGGCGGAAGTCACCACTCTCGGCTAGGACAAGCGAATGTTCTAGCGGGTCGTAATGATAACGGCCTGGCTCAATACCCTCCACGTTCTGGACAAAAACCTGAATATCCACAGACTGCAGACCACCAGCTGATGCGAATACCCTACGCGGAATGTCACGACGTTGATAGGCGCGCGCCACCCCCTTCGAACCACAGCTCATGCGCAGGAAAGCAGCAAGTTCCACGAAAGAAAGTGGTTGGAAGTTAAACACCGGAGTTGATCTCCGCCGGTGAATTAACTCATCAAGCTCACGAGCACACTCTGGAACCTGGTCAGGAAGCGCGATACGCGTTTCGCCTTCGCGGATAACCTTGAGATCAGGAGAACGTACAGCTTTTGATAGATCGGCACCATCAGTATTCGCTTCTGCACGCATCACACGATGCACAATATGCGCGATTCGAAGATCCTGATCACCTGACTGCATCAAATTCTCATGAATCAAGCAAGATACGGCATCGGAGAACGCTTCCGAACACTCACCTGACTGAACCGCTTCCTCCAGCATACGCACAACACGTTTCTCAAGGGTTATCGGCGACGATGAACGGTTATCCTCGAATGCGACGTCCGTGTCAACATGCGCACGCCGCTTGCTCTGAGTTATCGACATTATTGGTCTCCATTGCTGTTTGAGCCAGTGATTGAGGCTAAAGCGACCACGAAGCGTTCGACCCCGTCTTGATCAAGTACACGATCGACCGTAGTATCAACGAAATCGACGGCGATCGTAATGTTTAGACCATGTTCGGCAAAAATAGTTCCCAAATGACCCACGAGCATTCCGGTTTCCAAAAGCGCGTTACGGTAACCCCGAGGGCCATGAGTAACCTGCAGCCGCTGGGGCGCGAGCACCACGGCAAGGAAAACTGGAGCTTCCATGAACGCATGGCGGACATCCACCGAGACGGACTCCACCAGTTCCCTCCGTCGCACATCGTCGAAGAGTCGTGTCCGCACAAGGAATTCTTCACCTGCCGGAAGGAGATGTACCCACTCATCGACGATCACCAACACGTCTGCGGCAAAAAACAGCCCGCCCTGCAAACCGACGCGAGCGAGCACCGTGAGCGCTTCGCCAAGGGACGCAGGTAGCGTATCCAAGCTGACCATAGGCCCTTCTGTTTCCCCAGACAGATCGAAGACACGACCCGATTCTAGGAACCACTTACGTAGAGACTTCTGTTCCTCTACGTCGGGAAGATCATCCAAGGCACCTCGTCGCCAACGCGCATTCACTTGGTACATCTCAGCAACGTCACCTTCGGCATCGGCGAGCCTATTCTGATAACTATCCCGACGGGTAGGAGCAACGAGCCTTAAGCCAGTACCTGGAAGTACAGTTTGTTCAAGTCCATGATCGAAACTTGGAGCTACAACCAGACACTCCGTTGTATTCGTAACTTCATTCTGCATCATGATCACCTCAGAGGAAGGCGTGCTGCAAATCAGGGCGGTAACGACTACAGGACGGACACCTGGGGAGCTGAAGGATTCGATGGCTAACAACCTCGAACCTATTGGTTTCTACACGTACAATACGCTCAGCAAAACGCGACATAGTCTTCGCCTGTGCATCTTCTATGGCCAAAGCCGCCCATGCAGATGCCATTGCAGCTACTGGCGCACTAACCGACTTATCTTCCGGATAGCGGGCAAGATTATCTTTATAGACCAAAAATTCGTCCCGTAGGTGACGAGCACCCTCGTCCTGAACCTCGAAGCACGTATAACACGCGGTCTCGCCCGGGTACACCATAGGACCGACCTGTATCTCAGGACCATCGGCAAACACATACAGAAGGGGTATGCTCAATTCATGAGCGATCTCATTAGCGGTATGGTTAAGCACGGGTCGCAACACATTCGTGGCAACAATGAAAAGATCACTCATACTAAGGACCGTGTCGAACTGCCCGGTTGAGAGCGCCTCGGCATCCCCCGCAGTCACAGAGATGCCTTCCATGTCGCTCAGCAGCTTCAGCAGAGTCTCACCAACACTGCCTTCACCGATGAGCGCAACCGAGCACTCCTTTTTCTCGCTCAGCGGACATATAACCTCATCCTCGACCAGTCGCTCTACAATGGGTTCGATATGCTCGATAGTCGTTTGGAGGCGATCTGCAAGTTCACTGAGCGTGCCAGGGATAGTCAGCTCCTGCACGAGCTTTGAGAGGATCCGCCGATTCTGGTTGTCACGGATAACTTTAGAAAACGCTGCCCTACTTCCGTCGCGAACGAAAATCTCATCGTCGCCCTGTGGAAGCAGATAGAGGCCGCTTCGCAATTGGAATGTTGCTTCTTCGTCAACATCAATCGACATAATCATGTCTTTCTTTGAACACTGAGGTAACTGTAATCTGATGGTTGCCGACGCACTTGGGAGCACGTCGGCAACCCAAGGATCGGCATACGACTTCTTCGTCATATTGTCACGGTTTCATGACATCATCAGTAGACGTGAGCCGAGTTGCAGCACCAACACCAACAACACCAGCCGCCTGGGGCCACAGTGGCGTCAGAAGCAAAATACTTCTCCTCCACTTTGTCAAGGATCTGCAGCATGTCACACCTCCTTTCGTTACTAGGTTTCACAACAGCTTCATATTATGCGAGATATCTCTCACATGCAATCACTTTTCTAGCAACCATAGCCCATGAATTACGGCATCTCTGCAAGAGAGTACCGAGGCTCTCCACTCATATACCCGAGAGGCTGTCATACTTGCCACCTTCCAAGCTCCACCTTCCATGCGAAGAGCAGCTGGCTCAATAGCCATCTTTACGCTCAGTCGCATAATCTTTGTCGACAAAGCTTGAATATGCGCCTACGGAGATTGAGTAGCAGGATCCAAATCGAACGCGGCGTAGCAAGCTGAACGGTGAGCCGAAAGTTTGACAGAGCCACTACTGAGATGCTCCCGCACCCTTGCGACAGCGGTGCCATGAACACACCAAGACGGATCTACGCTCTACGCACAGCATCCAGTCACTCCCCCGCCCACCTATGCGCAGCTAAACCCAGCTGATGGAACGTGGGCACACCCGCTCATCTTCCACTAGGTGGGTTAACGCGCACACGAACGGGCCCAGACAACACCACACACCCCACGTACATGACGAGATCACGCGGGTTCGATTCCCGTCATCCGCTCCAGCACTGGGAAAGCCCCGGGCCAAGTGGCCCGGGGCTTTCGCGTTACCCGATCACTCACGCGCTCTCGGGGAACGTGGAGGTGTCAATGACGTAGCGGTAGCGCACGCGCGAGGCGACGACGTTGTCGTAGGCCTCGGTAATCTCCTCGCCGCTGATCATTTCGACCTGCGGGATGACGCCGTGCTCGGCGCAGAAGTCCAGCATCTCCTGGGTTTCGGCGATGCCGCCGATCTGGGAGCCCGCGAAGGACTTACCGCCGTTGACGAAGGCGCGCAGCGGCAGGGAAACGGGCTCGGTGGGCAGACCCACATCAACAAAGACGCCGTAGGGGCGCAGCGCGGCCATGTATCCGGCGTAGTCGAGGCCGTCGGCGGAGACGGTGCACAGGATGAGGTCGAAGGATCCGCGCAGCGATTCAAGAGTCCCCTCTTCGCTGGTCGCGTAGAAGCGGTCGGCGCCGAAGCGGCGGGCGTCGGCTTCCTTGGAACGGCCGTGGGAGATGACGGAGACCTCCGCACCCATGGCCTTGGCGATCTGCACGCCCACGTGCCCGAGGCCGCCCATGCCGAGGACGGCCACGCGCGAGCCGGGACCCACCTGATAGTGCTTCAGCGGCGAATAGGTGGTGATACCGGCGCACAGGAGGGGCGCACAAGCCGCCAAATCCAGTTCGGACGGGATGTGGAGCGCGAAGTCCTCGCGCACGGTGAAGCCGCGCGAGTACCCGCCGGTCGTCGGGTTGCCGTCGGCATCGGCGCGGTAGGTCCACAGGGTGCCAGGCGTCGACGTGCACCACTGCTCATAGCCGGATTCGCACATCTCGCAGGAGCCGCAGGATCCAACCAGGCAGCCTACGCCCACGCGGTCCCCCACCTTGAACTTGGTGACGCCGGGGCCGACCTTGGCGACAATGCCGACGAACTCATGGCCGGGCACGAGCGGGTAGGACACGGGGCCCCACTCGCCGCGGGCGCTGTGGATGTCGGAGTGGCAGATGCCCGCGTAGGCAACATCGAAGTAGATCTCGCCCGCGCCGGGTTCGCGAATGTCGATCTGCAGGGGGTGGAACTGGGTGGTGGCATCGTCGCATCCGTAGGCAATCACGCGGGGCATGACAACTCCTTTGTCCGGTCAATTGAGGATGCTACAAGCATACTGCAGAAACAAAAACCCCGGCGCGTAAGCGCCGGGGCAATGGGGTGGCTGACGGGACTCGAACCCGCGACGTCCTGGACCACAACCAGGTGCTCTACCAACTGAACTACAGCCACCATCGCGTCGCCATGAAGGCAACGGGTAGAGCTTAGCACTACCCATCCGAGATTGAAAACTCGAGCACTACCCTCACGGCGGTGGCGTGCGTCACCAGTGGGCGCGAGCGGAGATCGCGTCGGCGAAATTACCGAGCGCGTGGGGGGTGGCGCCCAGGTACAGGTCCGCGTCCACGAGGGAGACCTCCATGACCAGGAAGGAGCCCCTGCCGTCGGGAACCAGGTCCACGCGGTTGAACAGGAACTGCTCATCGTGGCCCAGGCGGGAGCGCACGTAGCCGTGCAGGACGCGGCGAATCTCCTCGCCCCACTGCCACGCGACGGAGTCGGCGGCTTCGGCGGTCACCACGGCCTCGTGCATCTCCGGGTTAGTGACGGAGGCGGGGTGCAGGGCCGAGCGCTTCTCGACGGCGTGGGAAACCAGTCCATTGAAGAAGACGAGCGAGATCTCGCCGTGCAGGTCGATTTCCTCAACGTAGCGCTGGATCATGACCGAGCGGCCGTCGCCGAGGAGCCCCTGCACCTGGCGCATAGCGGCCTGACGCTGGCGCGTGTCCACGGTCGTGTAGCGGCCGATGTCGCGCACGCCGGAGGAGACCGCGGGCTTCACGACGAACTCACCGAAAGCCGGGAAGCGCGTGTGAATCTGGTGCTTGGAGAGCTTCTGCTCGGGCTCGAGCCAATTCGTGGGAATCGTCGGCATACCGAGAGCTGCCAGATCCCTCAGGTAGTGCTTATCCGTGTTCCAGTTGAGCACGTCCTTGGAGTTTTGCACGCGGGTCAGCTGACGGGTCCACTCGAGGAAGGCCTGGCGGTCAGAGGCATAGTCGGACACGGAGCGCACGACGACCATGCCGGCCTCGGACCAGTCGACGTCGGGATCGTTCCACACCTTGATCTGGGGGTCGCAACCGCGCGACGCCAGCTCATCGAGCAGGCCCTCCTCGCCGGGGAACAGGTGAGGCATGGACGAGCAGGTCACCAGAGTGACTTTGGGGTGAGCCGTCATAGTTATCTTTCTATCGTGGGGTGAAGGAATTAACGAGGCAGTGGCTGGGAACTCAGCGCAGGCCGAGCGGGCGCTGCGCGGCCTCGGTGAGGAGTTCGGTCAGCAGATCCGAGTAGGAGACGCCGGCGGCCGCCCACATCTGCGGGTACATCGAGATGGGGGTGAAACCGGGCATCGTGTTCACTTCGTTGATGATGACGGTGTCGGTGGCCTCGTCGAGGAAGAAGTCGACGCGCGCCAGGCCCTCGCATTCGAGCGCATCGAAGGCGCGCCACGCGGTTTCACGGATGCGATCGGCGTACTCGTCAGACACGTTCGCCGGGCAGGATAGGCCCACCACGTCGTCGACGTACTTGTGTTCGTAGTCGTAGAACTCGCCCTCGGGGATGACGATCTCACCCAGGGGCGCGGTGCCGCTACGCCAGTCGGAGCGCGATCCGAGGACACCGCACTCGACCTCGCGGCCGGAGATGGAGGCCTCGACGATGATGCGCGGGTCGTGGTTCGCGGCCTCCTTGATGGCCACGGGCAGATCCTCGCGGCAGGTGACGCGCGAGATGCCGACGGAGGAGCCGGCGCGGCAGGGCTTGACGAAGACGGGGAATCCGAGGCGCTCGATGCGGTCCATGCACGCGGAAGCGTCAGCCTCCCACTGACGGGCCGTGACCAGCTCCCAGTGGCCCACGTCAATACCGGCGGCGGCGAGCACGGTCTTGGTCAGGTGCTTGTCCATCGACACCGCTGAGGAGGTCACGCCGCAGCCCACGTAGCGCACGCCGGCCATCTCGAAGAGGCCCTGAATGGTGCCGTCCTCGCCGTAGGGGCCGTGCAGAAGCGGGAA
>FLSB01310885.1_pt1 | contig 13503 bp, 9 predicted proteins | sample 1550551 | NCBI WGS metagenome assembly FLSB01 (sample SAMEA4031774, study PRJEB14383) | metagenome | biome: human; feature: oral; material: saliva | place: Philippines | collected 2014 | reverse complement strand
TCCTTGAGCTTGATGACCTTGTAGAGGGCGTTACGCACGACGGAGTAGGACAGGCCGGCGCTGATGTCGCGCACGTCCGCGCCTTCCTTCTGCGCCTGCTTGACGGAGGAGTTCATGAACACCGTGCAGCGCGTCCCCAGGTCCACGGGGGACTCGGACTCCATCGCCATGCGCGCAAAGGACCGCACGTCGGTACCCATCGTCTGCGCGAAAGTCTGCAGGAAGGAGCCACAGCCCGAGGAGCAGGCCTCGTTGACGGAAATGGAGTCCACCGCGTGGTCGCGGATGCGCAGGTACTTCATGTCCTGGCCGCCGATGTCGATGACGGAGGTGACGCCGGGGCAGATGAACTCGGCGGCCCGGTAGTGGGCCATCGTCTCGATCTCGCCCTCGTCCATGGTGAGAGCGGCCTTGACGAGGCCTTCGCCGTAGCCCGTCGCGCACGAGCGGCCGATCTCGCAGCCCTCGGGCAGGGCAGAGCGCACGGCGCGCACGATGTCGACGGCCGCCGCCACGGGATCGCCCTCGTTGGAGGCGTAGTGGGTGAAGACGATGCGGTCCTGGGAATCGATGACGACGGCCTTGATCGTCGTCGAACCCGCGTCGATGCCGAGCCAGCAGCGGCCCTCGGCCTCGTCGAGGCTGGCCTTGGGGATGACGTCGAGGCTGTGGCGGGCGATGAACTCCTCGCGGTCCTGCGGGGTCGCGAAGAGCGGGGCCATGCGCGGGGATTCCACCTGAACCGGGGCGGCGGCGAGGCGCTCCATGAGGGTGGTGAGCTTCTCGCCGCGGGTCTCGACGGAGGTCGCGCCCGCTTCCTCGGCCTGGCGTTGTTTCTTGGCGGCTTCCTTCTGCGCGAGGAGGGCCGCGCCGATCGCGACGTAGAGCTGGGCGTCGTCAGGGGTGACGAAGGCATCGGCCTTGGGCAGGAGGGCCTTGTAGGCCTCGCGCAGGGCCGGCAGGAAGTGCAGGGGGCCGCCGAGGAACATGACGGTTCCGCGGATCGGGCGCCCGCACGCCAGGCCCGCGATGGTCTGGGTGGCGACCGCGTTGAAGATGGAGGCGGCCAGGTCCTCGTGGGCGGCGCCCTGGTTGATGAGGGGCTGGATGTCGGACTTGGCGAAGACGCCGCAGCGCGAGGCGATCGGGTAGAGCTGGGTGTGACGGGTCGCCAGCTCGCCGAGGCCGGAGGCGTCCGTGTGCAGGAGGGTCGCCATCTGGTCGATGAAGGCGCCCGTGCCGCCCGCGCACGTGCCGTTCATGCGCTGCTCGGGGGTGGGGTGCAGGTAGGTGAGCTTGGCGTCCTCGCCGCCCAGCTCGATAACGACGTCGACCTCGGGGTGCAGGCGCTGGGTGGCCTCGGTGCCCGCGATGACCTCCTGGACGAAGGGGATTCCCATGGCGCGGGCGGTCGTCAGGCCGCCGGAGCCGGTGATGGCCGCGTGAACGCGGGCGCCGGGCAGGGCACGCTCGACGTCGGCGAGGAGGGCCCCCAGGGATGCGCGCACGTCGGCGTTATGTCGACGGTAGTCGGAGAAAAGACGGCGATTTCCATCCAAAACGACAGCCTTGACCGTCGTCGAGCCGACATCGATGCCGAGCTGGTAGGGGCGGCGGTGCTCGCTGGCGCGCTGCGTTGTCATAGGACCTCCTTGAATCACCCATCAACTTAGGGCGCTGATCGCATCCCGTCAAAGGTATGGATTACCTTCCTCGCACGCGGCACTAAAACGGCGTGGAACCAGGGAAAATCGCCTGTATGACGCATCACGCAGACCGCGAGACGCACGATGCGTCCGACAAGAATTACAACATGTGAAGCGTTGCAAAATTAGACCCCTCGGCAAGAAACCCGCCCCGGCCTCGTCTCGCCAGCGCGGCACTGACCTGCCTGCCACTGCCTCGTGCATCTTGAGCGCACGCCGCACGTTAACCCGCTCAGTGGAGCGTTAACCCGACAGGAGGCGCCCTCAACCCCTCAATGCGCACGTTAAGCCCTGAGGTGGAGCGTGGGCGGGCGTGCCCATACTCCACTAGTAGGGCCCAGCTGCGCATTGACGGGTTAACACAGCCATCCATGCGGCCCGGCTGCCACCGATCACGCAATGAAACAGAGCCTTGAGATCCGTCAACTGGATGATCCCATCCCTACCGGCGAGCACCATGATTCCAATAGAAGTCACAGATGAGTCGTTGACCGAAAGCTCCATCTAGCGCTAGACTGTTCACCACTACGTCAGATGCCCAGGGGTTCTGCTCCAGGGTATCGGGGGGTCGGATCTCAGATTCGACCCCCTCATAATTTTTGGCACAACGAGGTCCGCATGAAGCAGTGCATCACCGTCGATGAGCAGATTGCCCTACTAAAGAGCCACGGAGTCTCCTTCGAACTTATGTCCGAAAGCGACGCCCGAGAGTTCCTTTACTCACGCTCCTATTTCTTCAAAATCAAATCCTATGAACGCAACTACACCCGTGTTGACGCTGCAGGCTCCTACACTTACTCGGGACTCGACTTCGCCCACCTCGTTGAACTCTCGTACCTCGACTTCGCCCTGAGCCGTATCTGTCTCTCACTGGCGCTCAGCACGGAGCATTTCCTCAAAGTGCGACTCAATCAGCTCATCATGAGCGATCCGAAATCGGACCTGTCAGAGGTACTCGTACGTCGCATTCTCAACGGCGACACATCCTCCATCCGCTACAATCCCTACACCGAGGATATGTGGATGGCTTGCAATAACGCCCCTTCCATCTGGCACCTGTGGGAGTTGCTCCCCTTGAACGAACATATCCGCCTCTACACGTCGTACTTCGATTACAGGGGAGAGACCGCGCCATTCGCCCACCTGCTACTCATCCTGCGCAAACTACGAAACGCCGTTTCTCACGGCAACTGTCTACTCGCTGACGTCTCGCGTCCTTCGGAGCAACGTCGCCAATCTGAGGGGCAGAAATACGACAAGGAGGTGACGCTCGCCGCGCTTCGCATGTGCGAAGTCAGTCCACGTCGTCATTCTGGCAAGAAAAAGGCTCTTAACGAGGCGCTGGACCGCCTCGTTGTCAACAATTTCGCCGCTGCCCTTCTCTGCCATCTCGAGTTTGCTGATTCACACAAAGCTCTCAGCCATATGATGTCCGATCTCAAGCGTTTTAGTGAGCGAATCGAGCGGCATCGTCCACTGTTCTTCGGGGATTTGCACGTCGAAACACCACGCAATCAGCTCGTCAATTCAACACTGAGCGCCATTCAACGTCTCATCTCGGGATATTGCCGACAGGCAGAACGGAAACTGACGAAGCTGACACCCATCGACTACTCGGTGGCTGCAACCAGATCTACGCACCGACACTCACTCACGGGTGGCGATACGGATCGCGCGGACCTGAGTGGCCTTAACGGTGACCCACAGGCCGTCGCCAACAACAAGGCCCAGCTCGGCCCACGCGGAGGCTGTCACGCGGGAGGTCACTGACACGCCCTGGGCGAGCGCCACGCGCACGCTGACGAGTGAGCCGTCGACGTCGATGCCCGAGGCGACACCGGGCAGGACGGACCGCGGCGAGGCGTGGGCTTCCTCGCGGGAGAGAGCCACGGCCTCGGGCGGGAAGGTAAGCGCGACGCGGCCACCCCGGCTGCTCCCGCCGGGAGCGACATCATCGGCCGCATCGCCGGACGCCACGTCGACACGACCAGCGTCAGCCGAGTCGAACCCGGACAGGTCGACCGCCCACAGCTCGCCCTCTCCGACGCTCACGCCGACCATGCCCGGGCGGGTCACGATGGGCCCGGCCACGATGTTGAGCCCGGCCAGGCGAGCGGCGAACACCGATGACGGCGAGGCGAGGACGCGGGCGGGCTCGCCCTCCTCGACGACGCGCCCCTCCCCCATGACGATCATGTGGGAGGCGAGGGCCAGGACCTCGGCGATGTCGTGCGAGACGAGCAGGGTCGTGATTCCCGCGCCCGTGAGGCGCTGGCGCAGGACGGAGGACACCTGGGCGGTGGCCTCGACGTCGAGGGCGGCCGTGGGCTCGTCGAGGATGAGGACCTCGGGGCGGAAGACCAGCGCGCGGGCGATCGCGACGCGGGCGGCCTGGCCGCCGGACAGGTCGGAGGCGCGCTTGTGCGCGAGGTCGTCGATGCCGACGGCGCGCAGCTGCTCGAGTGCTGCCTCGCGGGCCTGGGCGCGCCCCACCCCGCGCACGCGCAGCGGGAAGGCGACGTTGGCGAGCACGCTCATGTGCGTGAAGATGCGGGGCGCCTGGGAGACCATGGCGACGCCGCGTCGGCGCGCGGGCACGAAGATCTGGGCGTCGTCGACGACGCGCTCGCCGATGCGTGCGCTCCCCTGATCGAGACGCAGGGTCCCGGCGATCACCTGGGCGAGCGTCGACTTTCCGGCGCCGTTATGACCGACGACGGCCGTCACGAGGCCGGGGCGCAGCTCCGCGTCCACGTTCCAGCCGCGCTCGGAGATGGTCCCGGTGACGCGCACGTCCGCGCCCTCCCCCGCATCTTCCGCGATCGCGGTCGAGGCCTCGGAGGAGGGAGCGGAAGGAGCGCCGGGAGCGGCGGCGCGCCCCGGCCTCGTCGAACGAATGAGGGAGGCGAGGCGACCCCACGGGGTTTCCGTGAGCGCGACGACGAGCGCAGCGACGCCGAGGAGGACCACGCCGAGCGCGAGGGCCAGGTCCGCGTCGGACTCTCGGGCCAAGTAGATCTGGAGGGGCATCGTGCGGGTCACGCCCTGCATGGACCCGGCGAAGGTGAGGGTCGCGCCGAATTCGCCGAGGCAGCGGGCGAGCGCGAGGGCCGCGCCGCGACCGAGGCCGGGCAGGACCGTGGGCAGGGTGATCTGCCAGAAGACCCGCGAGGGCGAGGCGCCGAGGGAGGAGGCCATCTCGTCGAGTCCCTCCTCGCGCGAGCGCAGCGCGGATTCGAGGGTGACGATGAGGAAGGGCAGGGACACGAAGACCTGCGCGATGACGACGGCGGTTGTCGTGAAGGCGATGTCGAGGCCGGCGCCACTGAGGAGGGCCCCGAGGGTCGAGCGCCTACCGAAGGCCGCGAGGAGCGCGATGCCGGCGACGACGGGCGGCAGCGAGAGCGGCAGGGCGACGAGGATGCGGGCGGCGCGCACGCCTCGCCACGAGCGGGACAGGACGAGGGCCGCGGGAACACCGAGGAGGAGGTCGACGCCGAGCGCGATGACGCAGGTGCGCATGGACAGGCCGAGGGCTGCGGCGGCCTCGGGGGTCACGAGGGTCGCTCCCAGGGTCGCCCAGTTGACGCGCCCCAGCATGAAGGCCAGGGGCAGGAACAGGAAGCACAGGGCAAGCGCACCGAGGCCCCCCGCCCAGATGGGCAGGGGGCTCACGGCGGGTGTTCGGCGCGATGTCACCTGTCGATGTTACTTCGCGGCGGGCGTGAAGCCGGCGTCTTCGAGGACCTTCTGTCCGTCGGCGGAGAGGACCAGGTCGATCCATTTCTGGCCCAGATCCTTCTTGGTCGAGGCGCTCACGAGGGCGATCGGGTACTTGTTGACGGCCTCGTCGGCACCCTGAATCGCGACGGTGTCGACGGCGTCACCCTCGGCGAGGGCATCGGTCTTGTAGACGATACCGGCGTCAGCCTGGCCGGAGGCCACCTTGCCGCGCACGTCGGTGACGGCCTGCTCCTCGGAGACGGGGTTCAGGGTCACGCCGAGCTTCTCGGTGAGGGTCTTGGTGAGCTTGCCGCAGGGCACCTCGGGGGCGCAGATGACCAGCTTGGCGCCGTCGAGCGAGGAGTCGAGGCCGGTGATGCCCGCGGGGTTGCCGGGCGTCGTGATGAGGGTCAGCGTGTTGGTGACGAAGATGGTCTGCGCGTCGACCTGGGAGGCGTCGGCGGCCTTCTTCATGGTGGACTCGTTGGCGGTGGCCAGGACGTCGACGTCCGCGCCTTCGCCGAGCTGGGTCACGAGGTCCTGGGAGCCCGCGAAGTTGAAGCGCACGTCCACGCCGGGATTGGCGGCCTCGAAGGTCTTCTCGAGTTCACCGAAGGTCTCGGTCAGCGAGGCGGCGGCGTAGACGTTGAGGACGGTCTGCTCGGCGGCGGGCTGGGTTGCCTCGGACGAGGCCGTGGAGTCGGTGGCGGGGGAGCCGGAGGTGCAGGCGGCGAGGGCCAGCGCGGCCGCGCCGAGGACGGGAAGGATGCGAAGGGAGCGCACTCGCCTCTCCTTTTATGAGGGAATGGAACGCATTAAATCTAACAAGGTGTGCGGCGCGCGCGCAACGCTTCGCAAGAGCGCACCCAAATTGTTACTTTTGCTTTTGATACCGGGGAAAGCTGGAAAGTCATTTAACTTGTTTTCACCCATCATAAAACGGGGCAAGCCGCCACGCTCAGGCCGCTTCAGTCGCGCATCGGCACACTCAGACGTGCGGAGGCCCCCTTTTCACTCGGGCGACGCGCACACAAAATCGCTTCGCGACCAGACTCCCGCTCAACCTCGCCTACACGAAGACAAGGGACTAGGATCACAGTCACCAGCACGTCACCACATCTCGGAGGACACCATGCCCAAGCCCGTCGACTACGACCTCAGCCAGATCAGCGCCCACGTCATCACCTATTCCGACCGCATTCAGCGCGGCACGAAGGAGGATCGGGCGACCCCCGCCTGCACTGCCGCACTGGCAGAGGCGGGCCTCGGCCCGGTGACGGTCGCGGCGATCCCCGAGAGCGCCGACATCCTCGAGACGGAGATCCGCGACGCGCTCGAGGCCGGCGTGCGCTTCATCCTGGTCCTGGGCGGATCAGGCTTCGGCGTGGGCAACTACGCGCCCGAGGTCGTCCGCTCCATCGTCGAGGTCGAGATCCCCGGCGTCGCCGAGCAGATCCGCGCCCACGGCCTCGCCAACACCCCCCTGTCGGGCCTGTCTCGGGAGGTCGTCGGCGTGACGGCGCGCGACGCCTCGGGCGCGCTTATCATCTCCTCCCCCGGCTCACGCGGCGGCGCGCTCGACACCCTCGAGGTGGTCACGCCCCTGCTGGGAGCGATCTTCCACCAGCTCGACGAACAGCGCTGACCCCCTCCTCCGCTGACTCCCCCTCCTCCCCTCTTCTTCCCTTCCCCCTCGCCTCCTCTCTCAATGTCGCACGTAATTTGGGTACCCTTCATTTTCTTAGGCATCGAGAAAACGTTGAAATACCAACACTCCCATTTCAAAATTCGAAAGGTTGACATGGGAATTACGTGCGACATTTGTGGGGAACCATGCCGATGATCAGAGACGAGGCCTCGGCAGGATCAGGGGAGGCCGGAATCAGGGCAGCCGGAATCAGGGGTAGCTGGAATTAGGGGAGGTCGGAATCAGGGCAGCCGAAATCAGGGCAGGTCGATCCAGCGACCCGAGGGCGCAAAGGTTGCGCGTCGACCATCGACGACCTGCGTCCCGGTGACCATGGCGCCCGTGTCGTTCATGTAGTACCAGGACCCACCGTCCTGGATCCACCCCGTGGCCATGACGCCAGAGCCGGGGAAGTAATACCAGGACCCACCCACGTTCTGCCAACCGACAGTCATCGCGCCCGATGAGCTCATGTAGTACCAGGCGTCACCATCGCGCAGCCAGCCTGAGACCATCTTCCCGGATTCGTTCATGTAGTACCAGGAACCACCGTCCTGGATCCACCCGGTGGCCATCGTGCCCGCACCATCGAAGTAGTACCAGGAGCCGTCAATACTCTGCCAGCCCGTGACCAGAGCGCCAGAGGAACGCATGTAGTACCAGCGCCCGTCGACTTTCTGCCAGCCTGTGAGCATCGCGCCGGTCGACTCGTCCAAGCGGTACCAGGTCCCTCGGTCGGCCAACCATCCGGTTGAGGCGCGACCGTCGACGAAATAATGCCAGTTCCCATCGACGCTCTGCCACCCCTGCGCGGTCGGGTTCCCCTTGTCGTCGAGGTAGTATCGGGAGCTTCCGTCGTAGATCCACCCTGTCGCCATCACGCCGGTGGAATCCATCCAGTACCAGGTGCCGCGATCGTTCACCCACTGGCTCGTCGCACAATAGGGGTGATTCGCAAAGAAGTACCAGTTGCCTGACCAGCTCTTCCACCAGCCGTACGTCGACTGGGGGCGCCCGCCCTGGAACCACCACGCCCGCGGCGTGACGCCCTGGTAGTACTCGTGTCCCCAAGAAGCGGCTGACAGGTCGTTGTAACTGATGCCCGATTCGCTAAAGGTTCCCACGACGGCGGGAATGCGCGCCTTGTCCCACAGGTCAGCAGTTGGCGCCCACGACGCGGTGCCGCTGACAGTGACCGATGTGGTCAGGCGGTCCGGGGTCACCCATTCGGGGTTCGTCTGAATGATCATCGAGGGCGAGAGGGTGGCCATAAACGACTCTGAGTTCGAGGTCGCCAGGCCGTGGTGCCCCGCCTTGAGCATGTCAACATGCCCAACGACGGCCGCTATCCGATCCTCAAGGTCCCCCTCGATTTCGAGGTCAGCGGCGAGAAATGCGCGGTGCCCGAAGGCCGAGACGACGCTCCCCCAGCCGAGCAGGTTCGCATCGCGAATGGGGTGGCGCTGATAGGACTCCTGGGGATCAAAGGGAATGAGCTGAACGTCCATGTCACCGAGCTGCACGTGTGTGTCGTAGTTCCGTACGTGTTGGACGAGCTGCGCGCCGTAGCTGCGCTGCGCCCAGGAGGCGGCGGCAATCATACGGTCATAGACCCACTGGTTGTCCCAGAGCGCATTCGGGTTTGAGATCCAGGCGTCGGAGTATTCCGGGCTGAAGATAACCTGCGGATGGAAGCGGTAGATGATGTCGTCCGCGTTGTCGATATGGTCCGAGTGAGGGTGGGTACCCAGGTAGAAAGCCAGGTTCGAGGAGGTCACCCCCTGGGATGACATGTAGTCCAGGATCCGCTGCGTGTCCCCCTTGGACGCCGGGGTAGTCCCCGGTCGCAGGGGGTAGCGAGGATCGGATCCATCGGGCGCTCCTTGCCCCTCGCCTCCGTCGATCATGCCGAATACTCCCTTGGATTCGAGCAGGATTGCGTCCGATCCCTGGGTGGAGATGACATGAACGCGGGTCGGTCCAGAGGTTCCGGGATAGACGTAGGTGCGGACGTCGGCGCTCTCCTCCTGGGACGAGGCCGTGGCTGCGTCGGCGGACTCGGTGGAGTCGGCAAACTCGGAGACGTCAGCGCCGTCCGAGGCCGCACGGTCCTGGGAGTCGGCCGGATCGGCCACCCCGCTGTCCGAACGTGACAGGTCACGGTCGGCGGACTGTGCGTCGCCGCCCATGTCCTGACCGTCTAGTGGCGCGGCGATAGTGGAGGGAGCGAGGCTTGTAACGAGAATTCCTGACACTATGGCCAGTCCAAGCCGCTGCCACAGCTGTCCGTGACGAAGTTTCATGAGGGCACCTTGATGGGAATGGGCCGTGAGACGCTGACCCTCCCAACCTATACCCTCTGTGGCATTACTTACAAATCAGTTGCCCAGAAAATCCTGCCACCAGGCCACATCCTCGGGGGTGTCGATGTCCCGGCAGACGTCAGCGTCAACCCTGACCCGCTCGAGCGCGAGCGCGCGCAGCACCCGACGCACCCCCACGCCGCGCACGGAGCCGAGGGCGGCCACGGCCTCGTCGATAACGCGACGCAGCGCCCCCGCGCGGTAGACGCTCATGAGGTACTGATCGAAAGGCTGCGGATCGCCGCCGCGCACGATACGACCCTCAACCCCCTCACCCAACGCAGGTTCGAGGAGGGCAGGCAGGAAAGCACCCACACCGGGCGCATCGACGGAGACCACGACAACCAGAACGTCGTCGTCGACGCCCAGCGCGCGCAAGCCCGCATCGATACCGGCCAGCGGGCCACCGCTCGGCGGATCCTCGAGCGTGCGCACGACCCCTTCCGGGACGCGCACGGTCGGGGGCACGACGGCCACGCATCCCGCACCGCACGCCTCCACCAAAACCCCGCACACGCGGTCGATCAAACGCACACCACCCAGCGTCAGGTCGGGCTTCGAGACGCCACCCAGGCGCTCGCCTCCGCCTCCGCCAACGACGATCGCCGCCACGTCAGCGCGCGGGGCCACGGGGTTCACTCCCACGGGGCGAAAGTCAGCACGTCGGCACGCTGCGTCGCCGCATCCATCATGAGGACACGCCCGATGAGCGGCTCGCCGAAGCCCACCAGCACCTTGATAGCCTCCGTCGCCATCGCGGTGCCCGCCTGGCCGACGACGGGGCCAAGCACGCCGACTGTCGGCGAGGCCGGCGTCGTCCCAGGAGCAGGCTTGACCGGGTGCAGGCTGCGTAGCGTCAGCGACGGCACAGGGGCCGGCGCCTGGGACCAGAAGACGCTCACCTGGAAGGCCATCGACACGACCGTGCCCCACACGAGCGGCACGCCCGAATCCGCGCAGTAGTCCGCCACCAGGTACTTCGCGTCGAAGTTATCCGTGCACTCCACAATCAGATCCCACTCGCGGCCGTGCTCATCCAGCCACTCGCGAGTCACATGCCCAAAGCGCTCAAAATGCACCGCCGAGTTGAGCCCACTGAGATGACGCACGGCTGAATCCGGCTTCGGATCCCCCACATCACCCTCACCGTGCAGCAGCTGACGCTGCAGGTTCGACACCTCAACAACGTCGGAATCGCAGATGCCGATCGTGCCGATGCCGGCCGCCGTCAGGTACAGGAGGACGGGCGAGCCGAGGCCGCCCGCGCCCACCACGAGCACACGGGACGCAGCCAGGCGCGCCTGACCGGCCTCGCCGATACCCGACACCAGCCAATTGCGACGGAAACGTTCCAGCGCAGGGTCCCCGGCCTCGTACGGGAGGGGCTGATTGATGAGCGGAAGCGCGACGGAGCGGCCCGAGACGGCCACCTCACGCGAATAGGGATCGCCGATCGTCATCTCACAGACCCGACCAGTTGTGCGAGCCGTCGGACAGCTCCTGCTTCTTCCAGATCGGCAGCTTCGCCTTCACGTCCTCGACGATCGTCTCCACCGCGCGGAACGCCTGCGCGCGATGCTCCGCTGCAACGGCCACGACCATCGCATCATCACCGATCTCCAGACGGCCCACGCGATGCCACGCCACAATGCAATGAACGCCGGGACGATCCCTCATTTCCGAGACAATTTCCCGCAGAATCTGCGGGGACGAGGGGTGCGACGAGTACTCGATCGCATCCACGCTCTCGCCACCGTCATGGTTACGAACCGCGCCGATGAAAGATGCGACGGCACCACAGGTGTCACGGCGAGCACTATTGATCAGCGCGGCCGCATCCAGGGGGTCCTCGGTAATACCGGTTGCAATCTCTGCGGACATGGGATCCTCCAATGATGGGAGAGACTATACCCACATCCTACGATGAAGCGGTCAGGATTGTCTTACAACCCTGACCGCCCCACACAAATGACTAGTAAATCTCACCCACCGGCGAAGGGGGGCAGCACGTCAACGCGCGCACCCGGCGCGAGCTCGCTATCCGGGCGGGCCGAACGCTCGTTCACCAGGAAGCTCGACACGCTCAGGATGCGCGCCAGCTCGGGACTCTCCGCGCTCAGCTGTTCAATGAGGTCACCGAGCGTTTCCGGCGTCTCGGACGAGGGCACCTCACGCACGTAGCCTCCGGCAGCCTCAGCGGCGCCACCGAAGAAGTGCAGCGTCGTCGACAGAGGCTTTGGATTCGCCTCGTTCAGCGGGCGAATGTAGATCGTCATGCGCAGCGGATCCATCGGATCAATATCAAGTGACCACGTGGCAAATCCCGTCGCCGTTCGCTCGAACACGCGCTCGACAATGCCGCGACGCAGTTCCAGCGCAAGGTCGTCCGGCGTGCCCGGCTCACTGAACGGGCACGCCGTCAGCACGACCGCCATCGGGTCGGTGTCATGAGGGATCGACGCGAAGCCCATCGCGTTCATGAACAGGCGCACCTTGCCCAGGTGGGCCGCAATGTTGAAGGTGTCGCGCACCGGACGGTGACTCGGCGCGTGGCTATGATCCGGGACCTCCATCGTCTCCAGCGCGGCATCGGCCCACCGCGAGCCAATCTCACGCACAGACGCGGCAGGATCTGCCGCATCCGCACGCAACCAGGACAGCAAAGACGAGGTGAGCTGGTGCAGCATCTGGGCAGCGAAGGACGGATCCGCCGGAGTCGTCGTCGAATAGCCGAGCGCGGGACGGCCTCGCCCCGAGGAAGGAAGCTGCTGCTTCTCGACCAGGCCGAGCGCAAACAGGCCCTCGAGGGTCTCGCGCACGCTCGACACGTGCAAGCCGGCCTCCTGGGCCAGTTCTGCGACAGTGACGGGGCTCGCGTGGTGCGAAATGCGCTCCAGGAGAGCGTGCTGCGCGGGTGTCAGGGCAGCCATCGCGGCGAGTGTTTCAGCCAGGGGCCGAGAACGGGAGGTGTCATTCATCAATAGTCCTCTCTCCCTCATAATCAGCGGAAATGCACATGACGAGCATCACCAAACGGCTTTAAACCTGTTACGTTACTTACAAAGTGCTCTTTATTCTACCCAGCATACAAGCTGCTCCGCACGGCCAATGCCACCGAGTGGTCTCATTACGCGGGGTCGACGCACCTATTCACGCAGGTGACACCGCGCACCCCACGATAAAGACTCGGGGGCGAGCTCTCGCCCGCCCCCGGTCCCTCCGATCACCCGGCCACGGCCTCGCCCCTTCGGCAGGACCGCGGCACGGGAACCGGCCATCGATCAGTCAGACATGCCGCCGCGCGTCAGCTGGTGCTCGCGGCGCTCGTCGCGCGCACGGTAGACCACCGGGGGACGCGCCACGTAGCCGACCGGCGCGCTCACCGCATGCACGAGGCGGGTGAACGGCCAGATGCAGAAGAGCAGCAGACCGGCGACGATGTGCATCTTGAAGGTGAGGGGCACGTCAACCATCAGATGCGCCTGCGGGTGCAGGTAGAAGATCGACCGGAACCAGACGGAGATCGTCTCGCGGTAGTCGTAGCCGTCGTGCCCACCGAGCACCTGGTTGAGCAGCGTCGCCGTGCCGCCCAGGAGCACCGGGATGGTCAGCATGACGTAGGTGACGATATCCATGCGGGTCGTCGCCACGCGCACCGACTTGTACACCAGACGGCGGTAAATCAGCATCGCGAGGCCGACGATCGTCATGATTCCGGCGATCGTACCGGGGATCGTCGCCATCAGGTGGTACACGTGCTCGGGCACGCCGGCCGCCTCGGTCCACGTCTTCGGGATCACGAGGCCGAGGATGTGACCCATGAACACGAAGAGAACACCGAAGTGGAACAGCGGCGACGCCCAGCGCAGGATGGTCGGCTCATTCCACTGCGAGGAACGAGACGTCCAGCCGTACTGGTCCGTCTTGTAGCGCCACGCGAGGCCCACGATGAGGATCGCGAAGGACACGTAGGGCAGGACCACCCACAGGGCAATGTCCAGGAAGGACAGCGACTGCGTCTCGG
>FLSB01002858.1_pt1 | contig 13599 bp, 13 predicted proteins | sample 1550551 | NCBI WGS metagenome assembly FLSB01 (sample SAMEA4031774, study PRJEB14383) | metagenome | biome: human; feature: oral; material: saliva | place: Philippines | collected 2014 | reverse complement strand
TATGACAATGGTAAACCAATCCGTGAAACTTTGAATGTAGATATTCCACTTGGCGCTGACCATTTCCGTTACTTCGCTGGCGTACTTCGCTCCGAAGAAGGCTCTGCACAAGTATTTGATGAAAATACATTGAGCCTTATCGTACGTGAACCAATTGGCGTTGTAGGTCAAGTGGTGCCTTGGAACTTCCCATTCCTAATGGCAGCTTGGAAATTGGCACCAGCTCTTGCAGCAGGTTGTACAGTTGTAATTAAACCTTCTAGCCATACATCCCTTAGTCTTTTAGTATTGGGTGATATTTTGAAAGATATCTTGCCAGCAGGCGTTGTAAATATCGTAACTGGTAAAGGTTCTAAATCTGGTCAATATATCCTTGATCATCCAGGCTTCAGCAAACTTGCTTTCACAGGCTCTACAGAAGTAGGTCTTGATGTATATAAAGCAGCGTCTGAACGCTTGATTCCTGCTACATTGGAATTAGGTGGTAAATCTGCGAATATCTTCTTTGAAGATGCGAACTGGAAACAAGCTCTTGATGGGGCAATGCTCGGCATCCTCTTCAACCAAGGGCAAGTATGTTGCGCAGGTTCCCGTATCTTTGTACAAGACACAATTTACGATAAATTCGTAGCTGAACTTTCTGCATTATTTGATAAGGTAAAAGTTGGTTTGCCTTGGGAAGAATCTACACAACTAGGCTCCTTGATTTACGAAGAGCAAGTTAAGAAAGTGCTTAGCTATGTAGAACTTGCTAAAGAAGAAGGCGCTCGCGTTGCAGCTGGTGGTGTACGTGTTACTGACGGTGAACTTGGTAAAGGTTGCTTCATTAGACCTACACTTATCGTAGACGCTACAAATGATATGCGCGTGGCTCGCGAAGAAATCTTCGGCCCTGTAGCGGTTGTAATTAAATTCCACAGCGAAGAAGAAGTGATTGAACAAGCTAATGACAGCTTATACGGTCTTGGCGGTGGCGTATTTACTCAAACCCTTAACCGTGCAATCCGCGTAGCTCGAGCAATTGAAACAGGTCGTATGTGGGTTAATACATATAACTCCATCCCAGCAGGCGCACCATTCGGTGGTTACAAACAATCTGGTATCGGCCGTGAAACTCACAAAGTTATCCTTGAACACTACACTCAAATGAAAAACATCATTATCAACTTGAGTGATAAACCATCTGGATTCTACGACTTAGATTAATAAAATATAAATCTCTTCAATAAACTATAATAAAGAGGCACCTCATAAGAGGTGCCTTTTTTGCGTTTAATTTGAGGGTAGTTTCTTATATATGGATGTATACTGTATGCTATAATTAAGGCCTACTAAGAGTGTGTTGTAAAAGAGATTGGAGAGACAATGAGTAAATTAGATATATTAGGTATAGAGTTCATTATTGTATCTATAGTATTGAGTGTAATGCTTTATAAACTTGAAATAAGTAAGCAGATCGTTGACGAAGCGTATGAATATATAAAAAAACATAGAGCTTTTGGTCTCTTAACTAAGTATCTAAGTATAATTAGTATTATAAGTATAGTTTTAATAGATTTTAATTTTATAATCTATTGGGATTATGGATTCATTATAACTTATGGGGGTGGATGGGTTGTTATGAGCCTTCTCACTATCTGTACAGGATTTTTACAAAAGAAAAATAGTTTATATTTTAAACGGGGGCTTATTGCTATATTGTCGATATTGATATTTATTGCTGTATATATGTATGCATTTCGTGATGTATTTTTTTAGTAGTAAACCAAAAATAGAAAACTATTAGGTAATATCAATATAGATATTGTTTTGAGAGGGTGCCTATGAATTCAAAGCGAGTATTGAAATGGATTGGTTATGTTGTTGCTGCCATATTATTAATTTATATTACTTTAATGGTAATAGTAATTTTATTGTTAGCTGGTAGTAGTGAGTTTAAGAATAGCTCCATTCATTTAACTGAATTTCGTAATAGTACATTATTTTATGACGATGAAGATCATAAGATTGCTGATAAAGTAGTTGCTGTTCATGAGGTGGATAATAAACTTTATTATATAACTTTAGATGGTATTGGTATTTTTGATGAAAATGTAAGTTTATTAGATACTTGGAATAAAGATCTTAATAAATATAATACTTTCATCCCTCGGATAGATGTTAAAGAAACACATTTTAATGTGAGCCTTGATGAGTTATACCCTAATATTTCTAGTCTTGATGAAACTGATAGAGATATATGGCATGAGATCTTTTTTGATAGTGAGAAACGATATACAGGTCCACACGCTGGATATACTATAAAGCTACCTTTCTATGTGTCATATAGAAAGGAAGATATGGTTAAGCATAATGATATAGTAGATCTTTCTACAGGGCATATTATAGGTAAGTATGGTAGTGAGCATATTTTAAGAAATAATGCTTATTATAATTTTGAATTTGGGAAATTGACTAAAATTGATTTTTCCCAGAAAGGCATATATAGCTATTATTCTGATAATCTTAATATAGGTAGGTTTAGCAAGAATAATTTAGGTGATGAGGGATATGAATCTTATGCACAAAATGAGCTAAATAAAGTAAGGATGAAAGATTTAACGGTATTACCTAACTTAATGAATCAACAATTCATAGTGTTTAATTCTTTTAACGAGTTTTCTGATTTTGATAAAGATACCTTTGAAGCATTAGCTATTAATGCAATTAAAAATAGGAAGGCATTACAGTTAGGTCCAATAGAAAACCAGACCTTACAGCAATACTTAAGTAAATAGAATCAATATATAATGAAGAGTATTTGTACTGGGTAGGAATAAGAAGTATAAAATTATATCCTTTGCCTATAGTTGCAATGAGGAGCATTATTATGGATCAATTTCTAATAAGTAAAATGTTAAAAATGAATAATTTACAAGATATTTTGAGTTCTGGCAAAGTTAATGCAGATGAAGGTGAGCAGATATATAGATTTTTGTTAATAAATGATTATTATATATCTAGTGAGTATGAAGTAGTAAATACTCTCTTTAAAGTTATGGTTCTAAATGACTTGTGGGATGCTCAAATTGCGTTGCGATATTTTGAGTACTTAAATTACGAAGGTTGGGAATATGAATGTTTAATAGTAAGAGGCATACTTTTAGAAAATAATCTAAGCTTGGCAGGTGAATTCTGCTTAGAAACCAAATTAGTTCAAAATGGACTTAGTTACTTTAGAGATAATGCGATTTGGAGAGGTAAAGATTATGATAATGAGGATATTCCGGTGTCTTTAGCAGAGTGGGCAATAGGATATGATTATGAGAAAAAAACTTTTTATGAAATCAAATAGCTATACTATATAGTCTTGACTAATCGTTTAATAAGTAAAAGAGGTGCCCCTCAGGTGGCACCTCTTTTATTAATATTGAGATAAACGGAATATTTTCCTATATTCTTCTGGTGCATCAGAACCATCAGAAGGTTTTATGATGACTCTAAAATATATTTTTTCTTTAAAATCTGGATATGTTGCAGCATATTCTTTGCAGAATTGATCTATACGATTATAAAAGTTTATTACATCTTGATTTTGTATAGCTGAATAGGGGATAGGCATTTCGATATACAAAGAAGATGTATCATATGTGGCATAGGATAACTCCTCTTCCGTTAGATAGTTTTTCATTAATGGAAATACAGTTATCAGCGGAATGTTGGTTATCAGTATTCGATCAACTTGTGGTACAACAGGTGCAGAGGTGTGCATGACTTCAGATATTTCAATAGGCATTTGTGGATACTTGTCAAAGGTGACTTGCCATGTATTATTCCTTTGTGACTCTAAGTGATATGTTAAATTAGGATAATTCTTACTTATATATTGTTGAACTTCCTCTTCACTGTAATGTGAGAGAAGATGACAACCCGTTGTTAGTATGAGAGATAGTACAATCAACGGTAGTAATACAAATCTTTTAAGAGTAAATGGTTTCATTGGTATTCCTTTTGTAATGCTCTTGAAAGTTCAGTAAAATTGTAATAGCTTAAAAGGCACTGGTTAATTTGTTGAGATATTTTAGAGTAATTCATTATAATTGTATTATACCTAAATTATATTTTTACTCATATAGTTGATTAATTCCATACAACTCTCCAATAAACTATAACAAAGAGAGCCTTTTTTCTACTTAACAAGTCTATTATCTGTGAAAGTATACGGAATGTTATAATTGTAGCTATATGAAATCGTGTTGTTTTGAGAGGGCCGTATAAACCATGATTCACTTAGATTATCTATTAATTATAGGAATATTGCTTAGTGTTTTACTCTTTCTTTTGGTTGGAGTATTTTACTATAGTAAATCTAGACTTTTAAAGGGGCTAAATATTTGGTTCTTAATAATACTTAGCGTTCTTTTGAGTTATTTATTATATCCCTTATATGAACTGACAGATTATAGAGAAGAATTTACGTCAGTAGTTATTATCGCTGCGATAATTATTAAAGTAATTATCAATTTATCTATATTTATGATAGCTGATAGAATAACAACGAAATGGATTTCTAAATTATTATTAATTATATGGGTTGTTCTTGTTGAATGTTTGTATACGCCTATCCATTTATCATACCTTGTTTTCCTTTGCGTATCAGGTGGAATCATTTTAATAGAACAGTTAAGGGAGAGAAGAAAGTCTATTTAGTTTAGATTCGTAATTACTTTTATAGCGCTCACCTTCGAAATATGATATACTATTCTAACGTGCATAATTCGTGCGCGATAGGAGGAAACACATTTAGATGTTAGAAAAATTTGAACAATTAATGATTAGCGAACCTGTTCTAAGAGCGTTAAACGATATGGGCTTTGAAGAGCCTACGCCAATTCAACAGGAAGCTATCCCAGTTGCCATGAGCGGTAAAGACATGATCGGTCAAGCTCAAACAGGTACTGGTAAGACAGCCGCATTTGGCTTGCCTGTGTTGGAACGCGTAGACGGGAATGAGCGTCACGTTCAAGTAGTTATTTTATCCCCTACACGAGAATTAGCTATCCAAGTAGCTGAAGAGCTTAACAAAATGGCTCAATACACGAATATCACAGCACTACCTATTTATGGTGGTCAAGATATTAATCGTCAGTTCCGTGCCTTGAAAAAGAACCCTCAAATCATCGTTGCCACTCCAGGCCGATTGATGGACCATATGGACCGCGGTTCTATTAAATTTGACAATGTGAAAGTTGTCGTATTGGACGAAGCCGACGAAATGTTAAACATGGGCTTTGTTGATGATATCAATAAAATCTTGGGTGCTATCCCAGAAGACCATCAAACATTGTTGTTCTCCGCAACTATGCCTAAAGCTATCCAACAATTAGCTGAAACATATTTGACAGAGCCAACATTGATTCGTATGAAACCGACTCAAGTTACGATGGACTTAATTGAACAATATTATATCGAAGTGCAAGACCGTCAAAAATTCGATGTTCTTTGCCGCTTGTTCGATATCCAAACACCTGAACTTGCGATTATCTTCACACGTACAAAACGCCGTGTTGATGAAGTAACAGAAGGTCTTAAGAAACGTGGTTACATGGCGGAAGGTATTCATGGCGATTTGTCTCAACAAAAACGAGACAGCGTAATTCGTCAATTCCGCGAAGGTACCATCGATATTCTCGTGGCTACTGATGTGGCAGCTCGTGGTCTTGATATTTCTGGCGTATCTCACGTATATAACTACGATATGCCTCAAGATCCTGAAAGCTACACACACCGCGTAGGTCGTACAGGCCGTGCTGGTAAAGCTGGTCAAGCTTTCACATTCGTTATCCCTCGTGAAATGGAGCATTTACATGCTATCGAGCGTTTAACAAAACGTAAAATCGCACGTCGTCGTGCACCATCCTTAGGTGAAGTTCTTGAAGGTCAACAACGTTTGGCTATTGAAAGCCTCGTTGAAATGACAGATAATTTAGAAGCATTAGCGCCATTCAAATCTAGTGCAGAGGAATTGTTAAACGATACAGATTCCGTGACACTATTGGCAGCAGCTCTTAAATTATTAACAAAAGAACCAGATACAACTCCTGTAAATATTACAGAAGAAAAACCATTGCGCGTACGCCGTCGTCGTGAAGGTGGTCGTGGTGACCGCCGCCGTGGTGACCGTCGTAGAGATGGTGATCGCCGCCGTGACGGTGATCGTCCTCGTCGTAGCCGCGATGACCGTAGAGGTGAACGTCGTGATGACCGTCGCAGAGATGATCGCAGATCTGATCGTCCACGTGGTGACAGAAAACCTCGTCATCAAGGTGAAGGTTTCAAACCTTACTTTAAAGACTAATAGAATGTGGATTGCTTTCGAGCAATCCACATTCTTTATTACTTAATAGTTAATACTATCTATCTTGATAAGTGTTGAGAATTCTGCTATAATAGATAATAATTATTTCTTGTGAATGGCCGATAATGGTCGATGCCTTATAGATTTCCAAGTGGAGAAAGGTAGAGTAGAGTATTATGGATATCGCACAAATTCTGCGTAGCCAAGGGTTCAAAGTAACCCCACAACGTATTGCGATTTATGATGCCTTGCGTGGTCATCATGATCATCCAACAGCAGAGATGTTGTATCATACGTTGCGCCCTGAACATCCAAGCATGAGCTTGGCAACCGTGTACAAGACAATGGAGATTTTTGAAAAAATCGGTCTTGTAAAAATTTTAGAAGTAGGTGATGAGCGCGCTCATTACGATTGGGACACACAAGCTCATTCCCATATCCGTTGCATTCGTTGCAACAAGGTAGAGGATATGATGGGCATTGATTTACAAGCTATCAAAACCATTGCTGATCAAGGTAGCGAGTATCAAATCACAGGTCAACATATTACCTTTGAAGGTGTATGCCCTGAGTGTGCTAAAAAAGAAAGCCATTAATACATAACCCCTGTCGCGAAGGGCTCCTTCACGGTAGGGGTTATATTAGTTATATATGTCTTATATTCATTAGGCTTTTGGAATAGATGTAAGCGTAATAGAATAGTTCTTAGAATTAAGTATGTTAGAATTATAAAATTATAGAATTATAGAATTATATAAATATAAAGGAGTAGTATGTTTGTCATCGGCAGTCATTTATCAATTAGCAAAGGTTATTTACATATGGGGAAGGAAGCTACTAAAATTGGTGGTAATACCTTCCAATACTTTACCCGTAATCCTCGCGGTGGTGGTATGCGAGCTCTCGACTTAGAGGATATGAATAGTCTTGGTGCATATATGAAAGAGCATAACTTCGGCACCTTGTTAGCCCATGCACCGTATACGTATAATCCATGTGCTGCAAAGGAAGACTTGCGCGCCTTTGCTAAACAATCCATGATGGAAGATTTGGAGCGCATGGAATATTTACCAGGTCAAATGTATAACTTTCACCCAGGTAGCCATGTAAAACAAGGTGTAGATCAAGGTATCGAATATATCGTAGAATGTTTGAATGAAATTTTGTTCCCTGGCATGAAAACAACTGTACTATTGGAAGTTATGGCTGGGAAGGGCACAGAAATTGGTTCTCGCTTTGAAGAAATTGCTCGCATCATCGACGGCGTCAAATTAAAAGAGTACATGGGCGTATGTGTTGATACATGCCATATCCACGAAAGTGGTTATGATATCGTTAATAATCTCGATGGTGTTATCGACGAGTTTGATCGTATTGTAGGCTTAGACCGTTTGAAAGCGATTCATTTAAATGACTCTAAAAATCCTATGGGTGCTCATAAAGATCGCCATGAAAAAATTGGGGAAGGTCATATCGGTATCGACGCCATCGCTCGCATTGTGACACATCCTAAATTGACGAACTTGCCGTTCTATTTAGAAACGCCAAATGAACTTGATGGGTATGCAAAAGAAATTGCTATGTTGCGCTCTATTGTAGAGAATCAATAATTAAGCTAAAAAGCAGTCTTAGTTATATAATTATTTATATAACTACATTCAGATAAGGTATAGGGAGAGCTGGAAAGGGGGATAAAATGCGTTTTTTACATACTGCTGATTGGCATTTAGGACGTATTTTTTATGGTCAGTATTTAACAGATGACCAAGCTCATGTATTGGAGAATCAGTTCTTTTCTATTTTGAAAGATGAAAAAATCGACGGCATATTGTTAGCCGGGGATGTATTTGATAGAGCGGTACCTCCTATTGAAGCTATTGAGTTATGGGATTCCATCATTACCCGTCTCGCTATGGATTATAAGGTACCACTCTTCGTGGTAAGTGGTAATCATGATGGCGCTGAACGCCTTGAAGTGGGGCGCTCTATGTTGAGTCAATCAGGAATCCATATTTGGGGTTCCCCTCATCATGCGTTACAACCATTTGAGTTTGAAAGCGTTGATGGTAAGGTCGCTATTTGCCCTATGCCCTTTAGCGAGCCGCGTCGCATTGGGGATGCTTTAGGGTTGGGGGCAACTGTATCAAAACCTGTTGATATAGATATGACCGAGGATTCCCTGTTCTCCTATGTGGAGACTAACGAGCAAGAGTTCGGCTCGCTTAATTTACATAATTATGACCAAATGTATCAGGCTTGGAGTAATTACTTGTATAAACAAGTACCAAAGGGGATGCGTAGCATTGCCATTAGCCATGCTTTTGTAATGGGCGGTGAAGTAGGTGGATCTGAGCGCACATTGTCTGTCGGTGGTAGTGAACAAGTAAGTCCACAAGTCTTTAAGGACTTTCACTATACAGCCCTTGGACATTTGCACGGCCCGCAGCGGATGGGGGCAGATTATATTCGCTATAGCGGATCGCCTTTAAAGTATTCCTTTGATGAGCATACGCAGAAGAAGTCATTTACCATCATAGATATGGATGTAAAGGGGAACGTAGATATTAGCACCATTCCTGTAGAGGCAAAGCGAGATGTTGTAATATTGGAAGGCTATTTTGAAGACTTATTAAATAATAAGGAATTACAAGCTAAGCATAAGGACGATTATGTGCAAGCCTGTTTGCTAGATACGATGCCTATTATGGATGGGATGGCTAAATTGCGCCAAGTCTATCATCGCTGTATGACCATTGATTTAGTTGGTCGTGTAGCAACGCCTATGGCAGATATGGATGAAGCTGTATTTAAAGAGTTAAACGAGCGTGAATTGTTTAATCAATTTGCCGAAACTGTATGGAAAGAACCATTAACAGAGCGAGAGCAACAATATATCAACTCTGTATGGGACCGAATTTTAAAGGAGGACTAGATGAAGCCTATATCTTTAACTATAGAAGCCTTTGGTCCATACCGCGATTCGGTTACCTTGGACTTTAACGAGCTTCAAGACCATTCGATGTTCCTCATCTCTGGTCCTACGGGGGCGGGGAAAACGTCTATACTAGATGCCATGGTGTATGCCTTATATGGAGAACCTAGTGGAGAGGTGCGAAAAACAGATGCTATCCGCAGTGACTTTGCAGAACCTGATCGTATGACGCGGGTAGATTTTTCTTTTGCTATCGGTGAGGCTCAGTACCGTGTTGAAAGACTACCAAAGCAAATGGTTGCGAGGAAACGTGGTACAGGTATGCGTGAGCAGAATGCTAGTGCTACTGTTTACGAAATGAAAGATGGGGCGTGGAAGGTCATTGCTACCTCTGCAGCGGCTATTCGCGATACAGTTCAACGAATCATAGGCTTTCGGAAGGATCAATTCTTACAAGTGGTTCTTTTACCGCAAGGGGAGTTCCGAAAATTACTAGTAGCCTCCACCAGTGAACGGGAAGAGTTATTACATACACTTTTTAGAACTGAGTTGTACCGAAGATTACAAGATGCCTTAAAAGCTGCTTATGATGACGTAAAAGCAGGGATTGAAGAAAATCTAACAAAACAAAATGCATTACTGCAATCCATTCCACATGACGAAGATACACCAGTACTAACCATTGAACATGTACGAGATCTTTTGAAACATAGAGAGCCACACCGAGATGCTCTTGTTATTGAACGTGATAAAGCTGTAACTGTAGTGGAGCAGTTCAATACGTTGCGAAATGAGTGGGCCTTATATAACCAGGCACAACAATCTCTTGCAGAGGCCACCTCAAAATTAGACCTCGTGAAAGCAAGAGAAGCGGAGCGTGCTAGCTTACGTGAAAAGGTACAGTTCCTTACCTCTTTAACGCCAAGCTTTGAGTTATATAAACAGGTTAGTGATAAGCAGTCGGTGTTAAAAACCTTGGATACGTCACTTTCAGAGGCTGAAAAAAATGTGGACAGTGCAACTCAATATGAGTCTAAATGTATAGAGGCTCATGCAGTATTAGAAGCTCAAGCTGAAACTATGCAAGCTAAGCGAACTGCGCTAGCCCAAATGGAACAGCAATCAGAAAAGTTTAATGAGCTAGCAGTGCTAAATAAGGAACTGAGCACATTAAAGAGTAACGTAGTAACACAGGACCGTGAGAAAAGCGAAGCTGCGTTACAGGCACAGCATAAAACAGTAGCTGATTTAGAGGCTAAGTTAGTTGCGGACAGGCAGCAGTTACAAGGTAATAGCAAAACGTTAGACTCTATTTCTCGTATCCAAGAACAGTTAAGTCATTTGCAACGATATTCTGAATTGGTTGCTGAGAAACAGAAGGTTCAAAATGATATCGATGCTAAAGATAAGACATTAGTGACGCTTGATGAATCCGTAAAGAATTCAAAGGTACAGCTTGAACGGTTAGAACATTTGATGGCAGAAGGGCGTGCCTTTGAACTCGTTCATTTAGTCGTAGATAACGAACCTTGTCCTGTATGCGGCTCTACAGAGCATCCACAGTTGGCAGCCAAGCCTGAGTTATATCCTACTAAAGAGGAGATAGAAGAGGCTCGTGCAGTGCGTGATCTTGAGTTACAAAAGCAAGCTAGTGAGATTGGTCAGAAAGAAACGTTAGTTCTTCGTCTACATGAGTTAGATCAGCAAATTAAAGACCAAGTTTCTCAGTTGAAGTCATCTATTGAGGGCTTTTCAGAAGATGCTTTTGCTTCTATTCAACATGACTTGTTATCCAAAATGGAAGAGCTTACAACCTTGCGTAGCGATACTGAAACGCTGAGCAACACTATAGCTAACACTGAGGATGACCTCAGTGCGGCTAAAGATACACTAGCGAAATTGGAGATGGCTCATAAGGAACTACTTGATAACTTGCACAATTTAGAGGTTCAGATTAGTACTGTTCAGGCTAAGATTGATGCTCTTTCTGAAAGCTTACCAACTACGGATGTAGCTGCATGGCATAAAGAGATAGAATCATTGGCGTCTGTGCTTACAGACTACGATGAACAGGTGAAAGTTTGTAAAGTAAATCTAGATTCTGCTAGAGAAGTACTCAATGCTAAACGGGGACGTCTAGAAACCTTATCTGCTCAAGTGCAGGAAGAAACAAAAAATTTTGATGTACTTTATCAAGACTATGTAGAATCATTGCAATTGATTTCTTTATCTGAAGATGATTTTATAGATGCGTTGGATGATTATAAGGCTTTAGATACGTTTAGAACTGAACTACATGCATTGGACGAGGCTTTCAATAAAGCTCAAGCTGTATATGATGCGGCATTGAAGCATGCTCAATCTGTAGTGGAGCCAAGTGATATGGTTTCCAATGAAGTATACGATGCAGCAGTAGAGCAGCGTGATGATTTAGTGGGTTCTCTTGCGGCTTGGGATAAAGAAACGAAACATATTGAAACAACACTAGCTTCTCTAGAAACACTTGAACAAGCTATGGGCGAAGCCCGTGAGGAAGTAACTTTCTTAAGTCGTCTAAATGATTTGGCAAATGGCGGTGAACAAGGGTTTAAAAATGTAACCTTTGAGCGCTATGTATTGGGAGCTATTTTAGATGAAGTCGTATATGCAGCTAATTTACGGCTTCAAACGATGAGCCGTAATCGCTATTCCTTGGAACGTTCTGACTATACAGGTGGTGGACGAGGCAAACAAGGCCTTGATTTGGCCGTCATGGATGCTTTCACAGGTCAATCAAGACCTGCGAATACCTTGTCTGGTGGTGAAACATTCTTGGCTTCTATGGCCCTTGCCTTAGGTCTTGCAGATGTCATTCAAAGTTATGCAGGTGGTATTCATATGGATACGATGTTTATCGACGAAGGCTTTGGTACCCTCGATCCTGATACGTTGGAACTCGCCATGGAAACACTGGTGAAATTACAATCATCAGGTCGTCTTATCGGCATGATTTCCCATGTACCTGAATTAAAGACTCGTATACCGGCCCACTTAGAGGTCACACGTGGTGACGATGGTAGTACGGCAAAATTTGTGATTAACTAGCTATAGAATTACTAAATGTGATACTATTAAAAGAGGAGAATTCCTACAAAAACATACTGGAATTAATTAAGGAGGTCCTATGAAGTTTTCATTTGCTCATAATAATATAAATGTTAAGGATCTTGATAAGAGTTTAGCATTCTATAAAGAGGCCTTATTACTTGAGGAATCTCGTCGTTTGGAAGATCCAAGTGGTGCTTTCACCCTTGTATATTTAAAAAGTCCATACACAGCGCACGAACTAGAACTTACATGGTTGCGCGACTGGGATCGTCCTTATAATTTAGGGGACAATGAATTCCATTTAGCGTTTTATGTAGATGACTACGAAGCAGCTCTTAAAAAGCATAAAGAGATGGGTGTTGTAGCTTACGAAAATGCTGATATGGGTATTTACTTTATTGCTGATCCAGATGGGTATTGGACAGAAATTATTCCAGCAGGTAAATACTAATGGAATATATGTTAACTCGTTTAGAGTGGCTGGTTGGTCCTGATAAAATCAAAACCTTAAAAGATACGTCTGTGGCTCTCTTTGGGGTTGGTGGCGTTGGTGGTGGTGCCCTCGAGGCACTAGTTCGAGCTGGTGTGGGACGCATTGTTCTTATCGATGGCGACTCTATTGCACCAAGTAACTTAAACCGCCAAATGATTACGACTCATGGCACAATTGGGGAGCGTAAGGTGGAGGTAGCAAAGGCACGAGCCCTTTCTATTAATCCAGATGTAGTGATAGAAACTCATGATATTATGTATACTGAGGAAAATTACCCTGGATTTATTCAAAGCTTGAACGTTGATTATGTAATCGATGCCATCGATATGGTAACGGCAAAACTTAATATTATTGAGGTGTGTCAACGTGAAAGCATCCCTGTTATTTCTTGTATGGGCGGCGGCAATCGCTTTTACCCTGAAAAACTTATGATTGCTGATATCAATAAGTCTCATACATGTCCTCTTGCGCGCGTTATGCGTCGGGAGCTCAAAAAACGGGGTATTAAAAAGCAATTAGTTTTATTTTCTACAGAAAAACCAACAAAACCACAGTTCCGCGGCGAAGCAACAAGCCCTGGTACATGTAGTTTTGTGCCACCAGTGGCAGGTTTTATATTAGCAGCACATGTGTTGCGTACAATTTTGGAGGTACCTGAACAATGAAAAAAGCAAAAATCCATATGGCTGACGGCGGCGATATCGTAATTGAATTATTTGATAAAGAAGCTCCTGGCACAGTACAAAACTT
>FLSB01000102.1_pt7 | contig 13603 bp, 24 predicted proteins | sample 1550551 | NCBI WGS metagenome assembly FLSB01 (sample SAMEA4031774, study PRJEB14383) | metagenome | biome: human; feature: oral; material: saliva | place: Philippines | collected 2014 | reverse complement strand
ACTCACAGTTTGCTGAACTTATGCGTGAGCAGTTTGTCAAGCCGAAGATCATTCACGCGGGGATGTGACGTAGATGATTCTAGTGATTATTTGCTGTTTCCTGGCTCTTCTGCGGGCCGGTACAGGGTTTATGCTCGGCTACTGTCGTCATGATTGCCGAGACATCATCAGTAAGCCTGTGTCGTTCTTGCTGGTCTGTGGTGTCGTCGCCTCGGTGGTTGAGTGCGTCTTGTTCATTGGCATGGGTGTTGCAATGATCGCGGGGTACCACTAATGAGCACTCTACGAAACCTCAGTAGTGGTGCCTGCATCCGTGTCGAACGGCTACACAAATCATTTTTCCTCATCCTTGGTGAGCTGACGTACTACTGGTTGGACAACAAGGGCAACTACTACAGTGAAAATGCTATGGAGCAGCTGTGTCGAGAACTTGACTATGAGGTCGTAGACTTCGGGCACCGCGTCTTTTTTACAACAACAAACTTTAGGGGGTTTTAACCATGAACATTGAAGAGCTTTTGACCAAGTACACCGATCTTGCTCACAAGCGTGAGCAAGCCTATGAAGTGTTCAAGTCCTTTGGTACCAAGATTGATAACCTCGTCTATGACAACGAGGTGCCTGTCGAGCTGAAGGACATTGACGGCAACACTACAGGGTTTACTATCACCATACCTAATGACTTGTGGAAGGCTAGTGCGGGGATGGTCATTGCTGTCTGTGGTACTGAATGGATGCGCTGCGAAGATAAGTGGATAAGCTGTTACGGGGGTGTGCGGAATGATACTAAGATGTTCATTCATATCCTGCGTAACCGTGACCATGTCTATCTGATTCACAAGGGTTACTGACATGGCTAAGCTGACAAGGTATGAGTGGGACTTTGAGTTCTCACCCGAGGGTATAGCTGACCTCTGTTTTGGTGTAACTGCTTATTTTCGTACTCTGCTGATTGATCAACTGGAACGGGCTTGGGACGAATCAGAGGACTTCGAGGTTGAAATTGAGCTTGCTATGTTGGAAGAACCTTACTCTTACTTTTAAGGGTTGAGGTTTTGCCCTTCTGATGAACAAGTTACTATTGAAAGGAGACTGCCATAATGCTAGTAACAGTTGATACTGAACAGATTGACCTGGTTCATAACACGGAAGTTCTTGAGACTGCTCTGGATGAACTTCCAGCTGGTTGGATTGTCGATCTTGAGTTTTTCCGTGCAGACACTTTCAGCTTCGTGAAGGCTTACGATGACTGGTTTATCTGTGCTGATGATTCTTTTCCCTGTGGGGACATACAAGACTTCATCGAAATCATCCAGGGTAACAACCCCTTGAAGGAAGAGGCAATGTCTGTTTCCTTCCACGAGCCTTTGTCGAGTGACATTGCTAAGCAGCATAACAAGGCGTTGGAAGAGGTGATGAACGTTAAGAACGGCGAGACGCTGTTGGATGGTCGTTTCGTTAAGTATGGTGACTTCTTCCTTGATACACAGAACGATCTTAGGCCTATGGGTCTGCTGGCTGTTGCTAACAACCTGTTTTTGAAGGAGTACTCGGAAGATCTTGATATTACGAAACTGTTTACGAAAGGACATGATAAGGAATGATGACTTTTGCTGTTGGGCTGCTGATCCTCAGTTTTGCAGTGGTGCTTCTCGGGATGATGCTCGATGAGGTCTATGATTGGGGCACTAAGGTCGTTGCGGCTGGCACGATTATGCTCTGTGTGTCTCTTGCTTGCCTTGCTGGTTGTGTCTTTTACTACGGTGTTCACGTCTAAGGAGAAATGATGATTGAACCGGCTGAGGAAATCTATGTGATTTTCGACAAGAAGACTGGGGCACCGTAAAGATGTTTGCGAACATGATGCTGGGAATTGATCGAAAGATGGTTACACAATGCTGAGTATTGCGGAAATCTATGACCTCCTTGAGGCAGCTTGCGACAATGCGCAGGAGGATGACAGCCCTGTCGTTAACGTGCCGGGTCTCGGTGATGTCGATCTCGCTGGTGTGAAGAAGCTGAAGTGGAACTCAATCACCTTTAAGCGACGTAGCACACTCTGGTTCGTAACAGGGAGAATCATAATGATTGCCCTGTACGACTACGAAATGGCTTATCTGATCAACAATAGTGATAAGCAAGCAATTATTCTTGAAATGGGAGAAGAAAAAGAATGAGTGATAACAAAGGGTTTATGGAGCTTTACGAGCAGACCAGAGAGAATCACAACAAGCTGCATAACTGGGACCTTTATGGTCTTAGTGTCTGGTTTGTCGAAGGGTTAGATAGGCGACAGGTTGCAGAGATTGCAGACTGCCACGACTTTGCTGCTATCACTAAGAAGGGTTGCGTGCTCATCACTAATAACCACGGGATTTGGGTGAAGATTAACACCCAGTACTGGTTCAACCCTGTCACTGATCAGGATAGTCTGATGCATGATCTCGATGTCCTCAAGTTCCTTATCACTGAAAGCGATGAGGGCAAGGTGGCGGCAATTATTGGTCCTGGAAAGTAACACACATCACTTAGTATGGTGTTGACAGTCCGAGAAATGCAACTCTATACTAAACACATAACATCTGAATAGCCTCTCGATACCCTGTAAGCAAGGGTCTGTGAACATTGGGAGGCACCACCCCTTGTGGCGGAACAGGCAGACGCGCTCGGCTCAAACCCGGGTTCCGAAAGGAGTGTGAGTTCGACTCTCACCGAGGGGACCACCAAGCACCGGACGATGCTGGATGATTAGGCCATAGTCGCCTGCCGCTCTGATCAAGCGGACGTGCCGGTTGCCGTGATAGTGGTCACGTGCGGGGTAGCACCCTAGGGACGGCACTTTTTAGTGTGTGTTTCTGTCGTCCAATAGCACCACTTCCAACGGAATGTGGCGCAGTAGGTAGCGCACCTGGTTTGGGACCAGGGGGCCATGAGTTCGAGTCTCACCATTCCGACTCTATCCCAGATAGTGTAATGGCAGCACTACAGAAAGGAGAAACAAAATGAAGCTACGTCTTACTGACTTCGACTCAAATACTTACGAGGATGTAACAGGCACCTGTGAGCTGTGCGAGTTTAAGGGCATGATGGACCATCCTATCTACACATTCACAGATAGCTATGGTGGAGTTCATGCTGTCGATGGGTGGTACTCTAGCTGGGGTGACATTACTAGCTACGACGTTAACGTGCCTGTCTTCACGCATTGGCTTCACACTGTGGAGTTCAAGGAACCATTCGGACTTTCCGAGGAATATCAGGGTCTTTCAGACAAGCGCTTTTGGGAGACTTTTCTAACTGATGTTCTTCGGTGTGCCGAGTTTTGTAGTGACAAGGAAGAACTCAATGAAAGTCTTGATTGGGCACTGAAGACTGATACACTGTCCTTGTAACAACAACTTAGGAGGAACGATGAGCATTGTCGATCTCGCAGTCAAGCTGGGCAAGGCTTTCGAGGGTGCTTACTCGTCTGTCATCAAGAATGACGAGATGAAGACGACCATCACCCAGGAGGCCCGTACGGGTGTCTACACGATCACCACCCAGGACGCTGAGCTGATTGCTCTTCTCGACCAGGGCATTGTCGAGAAGGCTCCTGTGACGATGGTTAAGCCCATGACCTATGGTGTCGTCTCACCCGGCGTTTACACTGTTCCTGGGCATAAGATGGAAGAGATTTTGGAGCAGCGTCCTTTCGACCATCTGTGATTGTCGGCCTGAGACAGCGCGCCTCTGATCTCAGGATTAAGTAACTGAAGGGTTCGTCCTTTCGGGTACTGGCCTTACATGAGGGTTCATAATTCATGAGGACTCATCCCCCTATCGACTAACCCTCGGTAGGGGGATGATACTATGTGAGTAGAGTCACGCTGTTATACCTTGTAACTTGTCTGGGCTGTCAGCTATGCTTCATGTTGTCAGGCCGAACAACTACGAAAGGAACCAACAACATGAAGAAGTTTCTTGCGACGACCGGTGTCGCACTACTAATGATTACTACAGCTGCTGCTACTGCTAATGCTGCCGACAACACCGAGATCAAGGCCGAGGTCACTAAGGCCACGTCCGCGTCTCGGCAGACTTCCTCGGAGGTCAATGTGGGCGGGACTTGGACCACCAAGCGACTGGCTGTCGGACAGCAGTTCACGGTGGCTTCTAAGGATGGTGGCTTCAAGTGGAACGCCTCATTTCCTTTTGCCTTGGACGACGGCACTGTCGTCGGTGAGTGCGCCGCCGATCAGGCGACACTGACCTGCAAGGTGACTGAGGTCCCCGCAGCCTACAAGGACAAGGAGAACGTCAGCGGTACGTGGTGGGCGCGTGCCAGGCTTCAGGACGCTGCTGTCGGCACTAACGAGAGTACGATCACTCTTAATGGTGAGGTCGTGAAGAAGCTCATCTGGGGCGACGCTGAAGGAACAGGTGTCTGCACTAAGGACTGTGATGGTCCGGCCCACTTTGAATACGCAGAACCGTCCAACGTTAAGTTTGGTTGGACCAATTCCAACGGAACCGTTGGATGGGGCATTAAGTTTATTGCCAAGGGCGGTGTCGAATACACCGTGAAGGACTTCGATGCTCGACTGAGCACGTATGTCAAGTGCGCTAAGGGTCCAACCTGGGACCCAGCCACGACTGAGATTGTCACAGCCACTCAAGTGGATGCGAATACGATCAAGTTCACAGCCCCAGAAGGATCTAAGACTTGCGCCACGTACCCGCCGGAGCAGATGAATGTTCCCGAGGGGCAGAACTCTGTGACCAATCACGCCGAGGTGAACGGCCTGAAGCTGGAGGCTACAACGACCATCCGCTCTAACGGTGGCACGGATGGTGATGGTTTTGTGAAGACCACCCCTACGCCGTCTGAGGACCCGAAGCCGACTCCTACCCCCACCCCGGAACCTGAGCCTTCTAAGCCGTCCGAGCCTACGCCTACACCGACTCAGACCCCTTGCACGATTCACCCTGATCGAGACAAGGACCGCGTGCCTTGCAAGATCGAGCCTATCCCTGCACCGACTAAGGCTACACAGGCCCCGAAGCCTGCGCCAACGATTGAGGCCTCGAAGTCCAAGCTGGCCAAGACGGGTGCAGCGTCTGAGGCTGCTGTGATCGGGATTCTGTCGCTGCTGTTCGGCGCGGCAGCCATGACTGTGGCCTGGTGTGTTGGCCGATACAGCAAGACTCGCTGACACATAAGTAGGGGGCCAGTGCTGGTTAGTGCTGGCCCTCTATCTTGCCTTGATAGTTAACACAAAGGAGAAAATGATGCGACCACAACGACAGCATTATAATGATGCTGGTTTCGACCTCTCTACGAAGAAGCCTGTCATCATCTACCCGGGTGAGGTTATATACGTGGCGACAGGGTACTACCCAGATAGGCATGACATTCCTGACGGGTCTGTCGGACTCGTCTTTGCACGCTCGTCACTGAGCAAGAAGGGGTTGCTTCTCGCTAACGGTGTCGGTGTCATCGACGCAGGCTACGAGGGAGAAGTCCTCGTACCATTGTGGAACATGACCAAGGACACCCCTGTCGTGCTGGCAGAACATGAGCGTATCGCTCAGATTGTTATTATCAAGCTAGAGGGCACCTCTGCTCTCTACGCACAACCACCCGTCCAAGCCGGTGAGCGAGGTAAAGGTGGTTTTGGTTCGACTGGAAGGTCTATCTGAGAATGAACATCAACGTCTATTCTAAGCCCAATTGCCCACAGTGTACGGCGACGTACCGCAAGCTGAAGGCGCTTGGACTGCCGTTCAATAGCACCGACGTAACGGAAGACGCAGATGCGCTGGCATTTATCCGCGCACTTGGTTATCAGCAAGCACCTGTCGTCGTTGTGCGTGAAGGTGCGCAAATTAAGGAACACTGGTCTGGTTTCCGACCGGACCTCTTGAAGAAGGTGAAGAACGATGACTAAAATTACTGACCCAATTAAGCTCGAAGAAGCGCGTGGCCGTATGGCTAAGGCTCGTGCGTCTCGCTCCACAATGAAGCATCCAGATAGTGTTGAGCAGCGTGTAGGCATTGTTCGACAGCTTGTGGTACGCCAGTTTACTGACGCTGGACTGTCAGCAGCAGATGACGGAAAGCTGCTTGGCGCTGATTCTTCGCGCTATTACTACAATAAGCTGGTTAAAGGATCATTGACCCTAAAGGATATGATCTTGTTGGGTGACTACATGCCTGTTGATTGGACTCTCATCTTCAAGTCGATTCGACAACCAAAGGATGTTGTGCGCCCAATGGACGATGAGGCAGCAACTATCAACATGGAGTTCAGCGAGCCGGGAGACAACCCGTTTGCCGACTACTTTACTGATGTGGATGGTGTGTGATGGAACTGTCGTTGCGTGATTTTGCTAAGAGCCTCACGAACATCCCTAAGTTCGGTTCGACAAAGCTCGTCCGTTTCCTCCGACGTGAAGGTTTCTTGAAGAAGGGGCGCTATATTAGCGAACCAACAGAAAAGGCCAAAGGACTGCTTGGCATCCGATGTGTCTATACTGGCTGTGGAGCTAGGAAGAACTCATACCGGCAGGTGTTCGTCACGGAAGAGGGTATTCGACGGTTCACTGATATGATTAAGGCCGAGTATGAGGACTTCGGTCCTTGGGAGATTAGGAGTAATCATCGTGACTGACTGGCGTAATCTGACCGCTGACTACAATCTGTGGATTGGTAACTACGATAAAGGCCGTAGTCGTTCTCTTGACCGCATTATTGTGCATCACAACGCTGGCAAGGCTATGTCGCATAATGCTGTGTATGCAGCGTTCGACAATAACGGCACGAGTGCACACTACAACGTAGACATTAATGGCAGTACGTGTCAGTTTGTTCACGACAGCGACACGGCCTGGCATTGTCCCGGCGTTAACTCGTGCTCGATTGGCATTGAGCACGCTAACTCCACTGGCGCTGAGGGTGGCTGGGACATTGGTGAAGCAACCATTGATGCTGGCGCGCACCTGACTGCGGCCTTGTGCCGTGCGTATGGTCTTGGCCGTCCGCAGTGGCGTGTCAACGTGTTCCCCCACTCGGACTTCTATTCGACTGCCTGCCCAGCGTCTCTGCGGGATACATACGCTGGCGTGTACATGGAGAAGGCCCAGGCGTACTATGACAACCTTGATGCTGAAATCGCTCAGTCTGAGGGCTGGGTGTCGCAGAACGGCGGTTGGTGGTATCGCACCTCGGACGGCGGCTACGAGACCGGCTGGTTCCCCGTAAACGAAAAGTGGTTCTATGCCAACGAGAAGGGCTGGTTGCAGTTCGGTTGGCAGCACATCGACGGCCACTGGTATTTCCTCCATGATGTGCATGATTCGCGCTATGGCGAGATGGAGACCGGCTGGCTGAAGGTTGGTGACAACTGGTTCCTCCTGAACGACAAGGGCCAGATGCAGACCGGATGGCAGCTCGTGAAGGGCAAGTGGTACTTCCTTGAGGAAAACGGTGCTATGCGTACCGGCTGGCTGTCGTACAACGGCAGCTATTACTTCCTCACCAAGGACGGCTCTATGGCTGTCGGCCTGTGCCAGACGCGCCTTGACGGTGCGTGCTCGATTTTCGATGAGAACGGCAAGCTGATTGTCGGCAAGATGGTTGTCGAACAGGACACTGACGGCATTGTTCGCCTGGTAGAATCTAAGTAACTTCGATTTAGGAGGAACTTGGACATGGAGAAGGATGTTCTCACCACTGACCGCACCAAGTGGACCGCACTGACACCTGAGCGGCGTAAGGCAATTTACGGTGTTGTTGCAGCTTTGCTGGCTGTCGGTATTGCTTACGGTGTTGTCGCGCCTGAGCAGTCTGCTCAGTGGCTTGATGTGCTGGATAAGGTCTTGGGCTTGCTTGCCCTGGTTCTTGCAGCTGTTCACACGGGTGGTGTCTATACGGCCCCGTCGTATGGCACTCCTGACGCTGAGTGACACAATTACAGAAAACCCCCTTGCTGATGTCGGCGAGGGGGTTTTCGCTATAATGGCCTCATGAAGAAGTTGCTGAGATCAATGAGCGAGCCAAGGTCTGTAACTGCCGTGATGGTAGTTATCTACACGGCTATTGCTATTACAGGTATTGGGTTCTTGACGAGTGCTGCGGTGCTACCGTGGGTTGTTGTCCTTGCGGGTGTTCTCATGCTCGTCTCAGGTGTTTTGGGTGCGCCGTCCGCATGGCTTGGCTCCTGGTGGTTGGAAGGCCCAGCGGCTTTGACATCTGTTGTTGGCATCATGCTTGTGTCGATTAACGAACTGGTCCTGACCACAGCACATGTTCGTTGGCCGATCCATGTTATTATTTTGTCAGTAATTATTGGACTGTTCTTTTTGGGGCGTGCTCTGCGTGTGTGGCCTTACTCGTATCGCCCCGGGGTTCTGCCGAAGAGCAAGCTGGAAGAGGCAGAAGAACGGTATTATAAGACAAGGGAAGAATACTTGTCAACCGTTAGTGAGTAACAAGGAGTTAGCGTATGAACACGGCATTGGTGGGCCTCGTTTGTTCTGCCGTAACCCTTGTTATCAAGGCTATTATTGATTTGTGTATTGATCGTTACAAGAAGGCTCAAGAGATTCAAGAAGCTCGTGATGATCTTGAAGCCGATTTGCGCACGCAAGCGTTCCTGTGGAAGGAACACGCCTACGCGGTGCGTGTTGCGGCTTTGCAGGCCGGGGTGAAGGTGGAAGACCTACCTTCTGTTCCGAAGGAGGATTAAATGCTGTTTGCCTGGTTCTTGGTTGGTCTCGCTGCTGGCCTGGTTGTCGGTGTTGCGGGTACTTACGTGTACTTGGACAACAAGTTTCAGAAGGCTGTGAAGGAGGTGCTTGATGGTATCCAAGACGAACTCGCGCGATTTGCTGACGAGTGATGACCCGGAGCTGCGTGGCAAGCGCGACATGGCTTTGTCGCTGCTGAAGCGTGGTACGGAGCGTAACAAGATCATCTCTGCGACAGGCTTCACATCTGAAGAACTGTTCGTTATCGAGCAGTCCTATTACGACAGCCGACAGGAGCTGTCTCCACGCAACATGCGCATCAAGCAGCTTGATCGTCTTGATGCGCTTGTTGACATGGCCTACAGCCAGATCGAGATGTTTGGTCTTGCTGACGAGAAGGGTAACTGGGGGCAGAACCTTCAGGCTGTTCTCGCTGTTCTGCGTGAGATTTCCGAGGTCGCTAACCTGAAGCGTCAGACGGTGACTCATGAGATTCGTGTGATAGAAGAGAAGCAAGTGAACATCATGCTGTCGTTCACTAATCAGGTGTTGGAAGAGTACACAGCTCTCATGTACCCGCACCTGTCGGCTGGGGCTAGGAAGGCTTTGGAGACAAACAAGGCTGACTGGTTCTCTCAGGCTGTGAACAAGCCTGCGGCTCTTCTTGAGGCGACTGTGGAAGTTGAGGGTGAGTAATGCTGCCTTTCGGTGCTGTCGCTAAGAAGTTTTCTGATGCCCAGCGTCTTGAAGTGTGGCGTAACAACCCTGCCAAGTGGGCTGAGGATCACGGTCTGTTCATGTGGTCGAAGCAGCGTGAAGTTTCGCGTAGCGTCGTAGAGCATCAGAAGACACTAGTTGTCACTTCTAATGGCGTTGGGAAGTCAAGGCTGTCAGCAATGCTCGTCAACTGGTGGGTAGACACCCATCCCGTTGACGACACGACAGTCGTCACAACGGCGACAAACTGGAAACAGGTACGCAACGTCCTGTGGAAAGAGATTCCTCGTGTCAAGGCCGACGCTGGCATCGGTGGCAAGGTTAACGCCGACGCAACGTGGAAGATGGGAGACCGACAAGACCCTATCGCTTTCGGTATGAAGCCGGACGATAAGGACGAGTCGGGTTTTCAAGGTGTCCACGACCAGTACGTCCTAGTGATTATGGACGAGGCAGGAGGCATCTCCAAGGAAATCTTCACCGCTGCTGACGCAATCACGACGAACAAGTTCGCACGCATCTTGGCTATTGCTAACCCTAACGACCCGTCGTGTTACATGGCCGAGGTGTTCAAGCGGGAGATGCGCCTGAAGCCTGAAGAGCGCTCCTGGAACATCATCCAGTTCGGTGCGTACGACACACCTAACTTCACGGGTGAAGTCGTACCTGTCGAGGTTGCGACTCGTCTTGTGCAGGTTGACTGGGTTGAGGCACGTAAGAAGGAATGGGGCGAGGATGACCCTCGTTTCGTAGCGCGTGTCCTCGGTGAGTTTCCCGACGTGTCCGATGACGGTCTGTTCAACATGGGTCGCGTCATGCAGTCGATGGAGGCATACGACACTTCTGAACCTGATGATGGTATGCCGATCACGATTGGTGTCGATGTGGCCCGTTATGGTTCCGACAGCTCGGTGATTGTGTCGAACCAGGGCGGCTACATCAAGATTCATGGGCGCTACCAGGGCTTGAACGGTCCTGAGCTTGCTCGTAAGGTTGGAGAGCTAGCAGTCGAACTCGGGGCTGTCGAGATTCGTATTGACGCTATCGGTGTTGGTGCATCCGTTCTCGATAGTATCTACAATTTCGTTCCTGCTGACATTTCTGTCATTGGTATTCACGGTAACGCGAAGTCCGGTGATAGCACTAAGTGGTACAACTATCGAGCTGCTATGTACGATCAGTTCGCTAAGGCTGTCGCTGATGGTCGAGTCTTCCTGCCGGATGACGATGAGCTGCATAACGAGATTGCTTCGATTAAGTACGAGTATCGTGGGTCAGCAATGCTTATCGAATCGAAGGAAAACATGCGTAAACGTGGCATTAAGTCACCTGACGTTCTTGATGCTGTCATTTATGCATATCAGAATATCGGGGCGATTATGGCCGGTGATTCAGAAGGTCAGTATTATTCGCCCGATGATCTACTAGAAGAAGATGACCTCTTGGACTTCATGTTTGAGGAAGAGTTGTCTGTATTTCTAGCATGATAGGATAATTCACATGAAGTATGAGCAGACATTTCAAGAAGCGCTGGGTGCGTTTTCTGATACCCTAGCGCGTCTCAAGCGAGAAGATGTGGGCTGGTTGCCTTTGTCTGCTGTCGAAGGGCCTGATTCTCTGATTACTCTTGATGTGATTAGGGACCATTCGGCGCGTGCACGCCGTTTGGCTACTCTTAACCCTATTGTGAAGCGTGGCTTGGTTGTACGTAATGCGTACATGTGGGGCGACCCTGTTGTCTACAAGGGTTCTACTGGACCTTCTCGTAAGGTAATCGAAGAAAATGCGAAGGCTTGTTTCAGTGTGCAGGCGCGTGTTCGTGATGAGCAGTCTTTCAACACTGACGGTTGCGTCATTTATCTTGTGGATAAGGCGACAAAGACTGTTACACCTGTTCCGTTGATGCGGCTTGCCGGTGTGGCTACTGATGATGCGACAGGTGATGTCGTTGCGCTCCTGATCAACCCTGTCGTAAGTGGTGAGCCTCAGTGGTATATGCTGTGGGACCGTGTGAGCGTGAAGATCACCAAGTCTAACTACAAGGTGAACAAGCGCTTGACGGCTGTGTACGCGACCGTGAATCGCCTTGCTGCTGAACAGTACGGCAAGCCTGATCTCATGAGTGCTATGTCGTATGCACAGAAGTACAAGGAGCATCTTGAGGTCGCACACCTCATGGAGAAGTCTCTCGCTAAGCTGGCCTTCAAGGCAACGAGCGTTAATTCTAAGCAGCAACAGGCCGTCCAGCAGCGTATGGCCGGTCCCGGTGTCGGTGGCACTGCGAACATTGGTGCTGGGCAGGATATTCAGGCGATTAACAAGGCTGGCGCTGGGATTGATTTCTCGGCTGGTACGCCTCTTGCGTCTATGGTGTCGGCTGCGCTCGACATCCCTTTGTCGGTGTTGTTGACGGATGGTTCCGCAGGCGGTCGTCAGGGTGCTGAGACTGCGCTTGAAGACCCGACGTTTAAGGCGTTGGAATTGCGTCGTCAACTCCATATCGACATGTTGAATGAGATTGCTGCGGCTCTCGGTATTAAGGTGCAGATCGAGTACGGCTCGATCAATAATGACCAGACTCACCGCCGTATTCAGTCTTTGACGTTGGCGTTCCAGAATGGTGCTTTGCATCAGATTGAGATGCGTTCCGGCGTTCTGCAACTTCTGAAGATTGCCGGGTCTTTGCCATTGGAAGATTTGCCTGCCCTACCCGATGAGGGTGAGAATGAGGCTGAGGGCGAAGAAGACTCGGCAGCAAAGGACAACGAGGACGGACGCGCAACGGGTGTAGGCCCGTTGTCTGATGGTACTAACGACAATCGAGATAATGGAGGGACCGATGCCTAAGCTGCATGAGTCCACGAGCGCTGTCGGTACTGAGTCTCTTGGTGAGGGAAAGTACCGGATCAGAATTATCGTGCCCGGCCAGGGTTCTAGTGGTATTTACACTGCTGAGAACTTGGCTGAGTCTGCTTACCTGTTTAAGGCTGGCACGGAAATGTTTATAGACCACCCAACTGAGTCTGAAGAGTGGGAGCGCCCGGAGCGTTCTATTCGTGACTATGCTGGTGTCTTTCTTGAAGACGCTACTGTCGGTGAGGATGGGGCGCTTTACACGGTGTGTAAGGTGTTCTCAGGTGTGAATGAGCTTATCAAGGATAAGTGGGAGCATATAGGTGTTTCCATCAATGCTTGGTGTGATCAGCCTATTGCAGAAACGGGTGTTGTTCCTGTTTTTGCTGGCGTTAGGTCGGTTGACTTTGTTACCGCGCCTGGTGCTGGTGGTGGCATTGTTGATCTGCTAGAATCAAATAGGAACAACAATTCTATTAAGGAGGGAACTGTGGACGAAAAGCTGCTTGAGTCCAAGTTCGATGAGCTGAAGGGTGAGATCGCTTCTCTTGTTGAAGCTATCGGCTCTAAGCTAGAGTCTGCTGTGGCCGCGATTCAGGAGGCCAAGGTGGAGGAACCTGCTGAGAAGGTCGAAGAGGCATCCGTGGATGTCGATTCTGTCCTTGAGGCTGGCAAGAAGATTGCCGAGTCTGGTTTGCCGGATGCGGCTGTCGCGCGTGTTCGTGAGGCTGTGAAGGGCGGCGCGGATGTCGAGTCTGCTCTTGAGGCTGAGCGTGCGTATCTGAAAGAGGCTGTCGCTGCGACGGCCACCCCTGTTGTCGAAAAGAACGAAGACACTTTCGGAAAGATTGGTTGGTGAGCATAATGGCAGTCAATGCTATCCGTGTTCCGGTTGTCAAGGACAACCAGATTTTTGAGTATTCCAAGACTCTCTCCCTCCCTGTCGATGCCACGCAGGCTCATCTTGAGCCTGGCGACGTTGTTGTCATCAACAAGGACAACGGTATTGCTGGTATCCTTCAGTCGAAGGTTCGTCCTACGACTGACAAGGCTGAGCAGGCTCTTACTGATGTGCTCGTGGCCCCTACGTATGGTCTGAATGGCCCCGGCTACGCCTCTGTGCGTGTCGCTGGCGGCGTGTTTGAGCTTGTCGGCAAGTCTGTTGCCGCTGCGAAGGCGGGTGCGCCTGTGTACGCGAAGGCTGCGACTGGTGCAGGTGTGAAGCCTGAGATTACGACCGTTAAGGCCGGTGCTGATGTTGTTATCGGTTGGCTGAAGGAGCCTCTTGCTGCGTCTGCCACCC
>FLSB01000168.1_pt1 | contig 13612 bp, 16 predicted proteins | sample 1550551 | NCBI WGS metagenome assembly FLSB01 (sample SAMEA4031774, study PRJEB14383) | metagenome | biome: human; feature: oral; material: saliva | place: Philippines | collected 2014 | reverse complement strand
GAACCATCTTTTTCTAATTCACGTGCTACATCAATTGCTAATGCTACTTCAGACCCTGTTGCGATTAAAATAGTATCAAAGTCTGCTGCTGTTTCATGTACAACATATGCTCCTTTAGCAACTTTGTCAAATGAAGAATTTTCTAAAATTGGTAAGTTTTGACGAGTTAATACAATCGATGTTGGTTTATCATTTGTTTTTTGTGATAAATACCAAGCAGCTTGTGCTTCAGTCGCATCAGCTGGTCTGAATACATATGTATTAGGGATTGTTCTTAATGATGCTAAATGTTCAATTGGTTCGTGTGTTGGTCCATCTTCACCTACCGCAATACTATCATGTGTAAATACATAAGTTACAGGTAAGTTTTGTAATGCTGATAATCTTAATGCAGCTTTTAGGTAATCTGAGAATACGAAGAATGTACCACCGAATACACGTACTCCCCCGTGTAATGTTAATCCATTTAGCACAGTAGCCATTGCAAATTCACGAACACCAAATTGAACGTTACGCTCAGTTCTGTGCTCATCATCTTGTAATCCATCACCTTTAATGAATGTCATATTAGAGTGTGAAAGGTCAGCTGATCCCCCGAAGAACGTTGGTAAAACAGCTGCAACACTATTAATTGCATCTTGAGATGAATTACGAGTTGCTTGAGCTTCCCCAACATTTTTAAAGCTAAAGCTTTCTTTTGATAGATGTTTAATGTCTTCACGTGTTAGTGCTTCTTCTAGCTCTTTCGCTAGTTCTGGAAATTTAACTTTATAATCTGCATATAGTTTATCCCATTTATCATATTCATTTTCACCACGATCTGCTACATTAGCTTTAAAGTCAGCGTATACGTCAGCAGGAATATCGAATGGTTCATTTTCCCAACCGATTTCTTTTCTAAATAAAGCTGTTTCCTCATCGCCTAAAGGTGCACCGTGAACTCCATTAGTTCCTTGTCTATTTGGAGACCCAGCTCCAATAACTGTTTTAACTTCGATTAACGTAGGTTTATCAGATTTTTTAGCTTCTTCAATAGCTGCACTAATGGCTTCTACATTAGCTCCATCTTTAACTAAAAGAGTATTCCATCCATATGCTTCATATCTTGCACGAACATTTTCAGAAAATGCATCTTTAGTTTCACCATCTAAACAAATATCGTTTGAATCGTATAATACTACAAGTTTATTTAATTTTTGCACTGCAGCAAAGCTTGATGCTTCAGAAGCAACACCTTCCATAATATCCCCATCACCACAGATTACATATGTGTAGTGATCAAATAAATCATAACCTTCTTTGTTGTATTTTGCAGCTAAATATCTTTCAGCTAAAGCCATACCTACTGCTGTAGAGATACCTTGACCTAATGGTCCTGTTGTCGCATCAATACCTTTAGTGTGTCCGAACTCTGGGTGACCAGGAGTTTTTGAACCCCATTGACGGAAGTTTTTAACTTCTTCTAAAGACACATCTTCAAATCCTGATAGATGTAATAAAGAATATAGTAACATAGAACCATGACCTGCTGATAATACGAATCTATCTCTATTAATCCAGTCAGTTTTCTTAGGATTTACTCTAAGATGTTTTGTAAATAATGAGTAAGCCATAGGTGCTGCTCCCATTACAACTCCAGGGTGCCCTGATTTTGCTTTGTTAATAGCATCTACACCTAATACTTTTATTGCGTTTACTGATTTTTGTGACATAAACTGCCCTCCTAAATTATAATTCTATTCTACCAGAAATAGCTTTTGACAACGTAACTTCATCAACATACTCGATATCACTTCCAAAGGAAATACCTTGAGCTATTCTAGTGACTTTTATATCTGTATTTTTTAAATATCTTGAAATAAAACTTGCAGTACCTTCTCCTTCTGGCGAAGAGTTAGTTGCTAATATTATTTCTTTTACCGTTTCATCTTGTGCTCTTTCAAAAAGAGATTTTATATTAATATCAAGTGGTCCTACACCATCCATTGGTGAAATTAAACCATCTAGTACGTGATATACACCTCTATACTGCTGCATATTTTCCATAGCAACTAAATCATTATCATTAGCTACAACGCAAATCATAGATTTGTCTCTACCAGCATCAGAACAAATATCACATTTATGATCTTCACTAAGTCGACCACAAACTTCACAATTTGTTAGTTTTTCTTTTAAATGTACTAAACTATCAGCGAAATTTTTTATATCATCATCATGCATTTTCAAAGTATGAAATGCTAGTCTTACTGCAGTTTTCTTTCCTATTCCAGGAAGTAAAGAATAACTGTCTATTAAATCTAAAATTGGTTTAGGATATTGCATCTTATAGACCTGGGATGTTTAATCCGTTTGTAAATTTACCTAATGTTTCTTCTTTTAGTTGAGTAGATTTTTCTAGCGCATCATTTACTGCAGTTAAAATCATATCTTGAAGCATTTCAATATCTTCTGGATCAACTACTTCTTCTTTAATTTTAATATCTAATATTTTTCCATCACCATTAGCTATTGCTGTTACCATACCTCCTGATACAGTTCCCTCAACAGTTTGATCTTTTAATCCTTCTTGGGCTGCTAACATGTCTTTTTGCATTTTTTGCATCTTTCTCATCATTTGTTGCATATTTCCCATTCCACGCATAATATTTCCTCCTAAAGTCTAATTTATATTATAATTCTATTTAAATTTTTACTACTTGTCAATAATTTACAATTTATTTCAAGTTATTTCAGTTGTTTTCAACAACGTTTTCTTATATTAGTTTTCGATTATTATGTCTCCAAATAACTCATCAATTTTTGTTAACTGCTTTTCTTCGGTTTCTTCCACTATTGTATTTTCTATTACTGGATTTTCAAGTTCATCTTTAAGAATTGTGTATTGATGATCTTGTAAAGTATATAAAGAATAATCTACACCTATAAATCTCTTGAATAAGCTTTCTAAATACTTTTTATATTTAGAATTAGGAGCCATTTTCACCATGTTGTCTACTTCATTAAATACTAATAATCCCCCTTCTTTTGAAGAAGCTACCAACTGACAAGAACTAAATAATTCTCTCATAGCTGTTACTTCTGGATTATTTGTATGCAAACTTTCATTTATAATTTTCCTAAACACGTTTGCTGCATAGTTGGTAAAATTCTCATTAGAAGATTTCATAAGTTCTATAATTTTAGTCTTATCTTTTATTATAACTTCTTTTATTTCTTCTTTAGGTGTTCCCTGCCAACTTGTTGTATTTACTTCTTCATTTGTACTATTCTGTGTCTCACCATATGAAGTATTGTTAATAGAATTTACTGATAAACTATTTAGATTTTGTCCTAATTGATTTAACTTATCTTCTAATATTTTAATTCTATTTTCTAGCTCAACAGTTCTTGTATTTGAAACTGTCTTTTCTACACTATTAGCAACGGTAACTTGATTAATACTATCTTCTTTTGAACATATTTTTACAATACAAATTTGCATATAACTCATATACTCTGTAGAAAATCTTATATATTGCTCCGTTTGTGATAAGTATTCAATAATCTTGTAAAAATAATCAAAACTTATATTATTAACTTCTTCTGCTATTTTTTCTATATTATATACAGTATGCTTTGTATCTTTTAAATTCTTATATACTACTACATCTCGTGTTACATTGATAAGATCATTAAGTAACAATTTAGTATCTTTAGCTTGAGATACGAAGTTATTATATGTTAACAAGGATTTTGTAACATCACCTTGCAAAAGGTTTCTATAAAATTCAAGTATGTCATCTTCACTTATTGAAGAAGTTACTTCTAGTATATGATTTAATGTAATTTCTTCAGAATAATTAGATACTTGATCTAGTATACTAATCGCATCTCTTAGACCTCCTTTAGCAAGAGTTGCAATTTTCTCTATAGCTGCATCTTCTATTACTAAACTTTCTTTTTTTGAAATGTACTTTAATCTATCAATTAATTGTTCTTGCGAAAGATTCTTAAATTCAAATCTCTGACATCGTGATAAGATTGTAGCTGGTATTTTATGAATTTCTGTAGTTGCTAGAATAAAAATAACATGAGCAGGTGGTTCTTCTAAAGTTTTTAATAATGCGTTAAATGCTGCTGTAGTTAGCATATGTACTTCATCTATTATATATACTTTATATTTACCTTCTGTTGGCAAAAATTTAATTGCTTCTTTTATATCACGTACTTCATCAACACCATTATTACTAGCTGCATCAATTTCGATAATATCTACATTTTCTTTTTGATATTCTTCGTTTCTATTAACTTCATTAGCAAAGATTTTTGCAATAGAAGTCTTCCCTGTACCTCGAGATCCATAAAATAAATAGGCATGACTTATCTGATCTTTATCAATCGCATTTTTCAATACAGAAACTATATGATTTTGACCTACTATATCAGCAAATGTTTGTGGTCGATATTTCCTATATAATGCTTGAAACATACAAACCTCCTAAATTATTTTAACTTATATATTATACCATATTTTTAAGTTTACTTATAGTAAAAAAAGACTAAGGAAAAATTCTTAGTCTTAAAATTTTAGAAAAGATTGTCTTCAATAAACCATCTACCGTTTACTTTTTTTACATATGTAGTACGTGTCGTATCTCCACCCAATTGTTTTAGTAGATCATTCCCTTTAGCTTTTAATTCAACTTTAGCTCTATTTTCATTAATTGATTTTACTTCACCAATCTCAATCATATCAATAAATGTTTTAGCTAGTTCAATTGAAGCTTTTTTTGTGCCATCTAGATTGTTAAATTGTTCTAAAGCTTTAGTTCTAGCTTCATCACTTTCAAAGTAAATATTATTTACTAATTTTTTAAAATCACCATCTTTTGTTGCAGATATCGCATTTTTCACAGCTTCTTCAGGTGTTCCTCCCCCCAGTTTTCCACTGCCACTAGAGAACATAAATATCATTAATACAACTACAATCGCAGCTACTGCCGCAGTTATATATCCTACCATTTTACTATCCATCTTAGGTCCACGATTCATAGGATTAAAGTTTTGGTTATTACCAAATTGCGGATTAAATTGATTAGGATTATTGTATCCATTTTGATTACTGAACTGTGGATTATTCGGATTACCAAATTGAGGATTTTGGCCATTATTTCCTTGCCCTCTATATTGTTGGTTATTCATATTATTATATTGTGGATTTTGGCCATTATAACCCTGTGCTCTATATTGTTGGTTATTCATATTATTATTTTGAGGTGATTGAGCATTATATCCCTGTCCTCTATATTGTGGATTATTCATATTATTATTTTGAGGTGATTGAGCATTATACCCTTGTCCTCTATATTGTGGATTATTCATATTATTTTGAGGTTGATTTTGACCATTTGAATATCCTTGAAATTGTGGATTATTCACGTTATTCGCTTGTGAATTTTGGTTTTGATATGGATTTTGATTATTTATATTTCTATTAAAATTTTGTGGATTTTGGCCATTATAACCATTTTCTTGGTATTGGTTGTTTTGTTGAGGATAACCTTGATTTGGATGATGTTTTTGAGGCGTTCCATCTAGATTTACATTTTGTCCTCTATTATTCATAATAACTTTCTCCTTTTTTATTAATTTTTGGAAGATAAATATAGAATATTTTAAAATTTTATTAATAAATACAATTCTTCTCAATAATTTATTATACTAGAGCTGTAGTCTTTTTGTCAACGATATATAAAGTTCCCGCTAATTACAAAAAAACAATTTAACAAAAGTGTATATCACCAAAAAAATAAAAAATTATCCGACTAGATAATCTAATTATTAAACAGAATATTTTTTCTTTTCAAGATAAATTACTACCATAATTGATTTTTCTTTAAAAACCATCTTTCATTATGCTTTTTTACAGTTAAAAAACTTCTGCCATCATTTATTAAGTATTTTTTATCCAAATTGTCTTTTTTATTTATTTTCTAAAACCTAACTATAAACGTATTCAAATCAATCATTTTAACTTCTTCTATTTTATTATCATTAACGAAGGACTTTAACATATCTAACTTGTATTTTTCTTTTTTGGATATTTTCTTGAATTCTTGAGCGGATTCATTTTTATCTTTTTTACTGTCATAGTAGATATAATCAAACATTTTTTCAAATTCATTATTTTTCACAATTTTCATACATATTTTTACGGGTTCTTCAGGTGTAGCTCTACCTTCCCTTTCAGTTAAAACAATTGAAAACACAATTATCAATACTAATATGATTACAGCTAATAACCTTTTATTTTTTGATTTATTATTTAATTGTCTCTTAAAACTACTATTTAAACCATAAGTCATATTTATTTATCCTTTATATAAACTTTACAGAGCATTAATTAATCTATATTTAATTTTATCTATATGAATTAAAATAAAATAATATATAATCCAACTACTAGGCAACCAACACCAGTTATTTGTAAAATTCTCCCAGTTCTTTTACTATCCTTTGCGTACTTTTCAATATTTTCTGGTAACTTTGCTTCTTCATAACTTATGTTAACACCACTAATTAAATGAACATTATCCCCTCTTAGAATATACTTGGCTATAATAAATAATACCCCTGCAATATAAAACATTACAAAAGCTATTGCATAATCTATATATTCAGTAGGTAAAAGGATAGACGAAAAAATTAAAATTTCACATGGTAACATCAACAGAATCGCTGTACTTGTTTTCATAGTTATGCCCCCCCCTTTTTGTACTTCACTTAGATATACTATTATTATATAATAATAAAACAGTGATGGTCAAAACTTACCAAAAAATAACTCTCCTTACTGAATTTTCTATCCAGCAAAGAGAGCCATATTTAATACGATAATCTCATTTTATTTTCTATTGTTAATTTTGAATTTCAAGAATAAATCGTTGTAAAGTTGAAGCATTTTTGGTTCTAAATCTTGGTACACTTCTGCACGATTTCCAAAACTTTCTAAATCAGGATAAAATTGTTCATCGCTAGTAGTTTCTTCTGGAAGTAATTCTTTAGCTTTTATATTCGGTGTTGCATATCCAATAAACTCAGAGTTTTTAGCTGCATTTTCCGGTTTTAACATGAAGTTAATAAATTTGTATGCCGCTTCTTCGTTTTTAGAAGTTTTTGGAATTACAATGTTATCAAACCATAGATTCGTTCCTTCTTTCGGTAGGGCATATACCATATTTTCGTTCTCACCCATGATAGCTTTAGCATCACCTGAGAATACTACAGAAGCCCATGCTTCATTGTTAATCATAAGCATCTTTTTCTCATCTGCATTAATTGCTTTTACATTAGGATGAAGAAGTTCTAATTTTCTTTCTGCTAAATTAAGATTTACTTCATTAGTATCATTTACAGAATTCCCTTCAGATTGAAGAGCAATTCCCATCATTTCACGAGCTCCATCAATTAACAAGATATTGTTAGCTAATCTTGTATCCCATAAATCATTCCACTTTTCAAATTTTAAATCTTCTGGAACTTTAGTCTTATTATATAAAACACCTAACGTTCCCCAGAAATAAGGAATTGAAAATTCATTATTTGGATCAAAACTTTTATCTCTAAATTGTGGATCAATATTGTCAAAACCTTCAATTTTACTATGATCTAATTTTTTTAGAAGATTTAATTTTTTCATCTTCTTAATCATATAATCTGATGGAATAACTATATCATACGGTGTTGAACCGGCTTGTATTTTTGTAAGCATCGCTTCGTTAGAATCAAATGTTTCATAAACAACTGAAATCCCTGTTTCTTCTTCAAATTTCTTAATTAAATCTGGATCAATATATTCTCCCCAGTTGAAAATTGTTAATGTTTGTTTATCTCCACTATTTGAACTATCTATAAAATTACGACTATATAAAAGTCCTAAGCAGATTACTAAAATTGAAACAGCTGAAATAAGTAATTTTCTCATATTATCTTACCTCCCTTTTTAATTTACTAGTATTAATTACATAATAAATAAGTACTGCCACAACAACGAAGATAGTTAATACTGTAGATAACGCATTTATTTGTAGGTTAATTCCTTGTCTTGCCATTGAGTAAATTTCAACTGATAAAGTTTGGAATCCATTACCTGTTACGAAAAATGTAACCGCAAAATCATCTAATGAATATGTTAATCCCATGAAAAATCCTGCCCATATACCAGGAGTAATGTAAGGAATAACAATTTTACTTAACACTTGTGGATAAGTTGCACCAAGGTCAATTGCAGCTTCTACCATACTTTTAGGCATTTCATATAATTTAGGTAATACCATAAGTACTACTATTGGGATACTGAATGCAATATGTGATAATAACACTGACCAGAAACCTTGGATTGTTTCTAATCCAGTATATTTAGAAATAAAAGTAAACATTAATAAGAATGAACATCCGATTATAACATCAGGACTAACAATCAGAATATTATTACCAACTAGGAATGAATTTTTCTGTTTATTAGATTTTAAAGAATATATCCCTAAAGCACCTAAAGTTCCAAAGATTGCTGAAAATAGTCCACATAATAATGCAACTACCACTGTGTTAATTACAATAATCATCATACGAGTATTTTCAAATAACTCTAAATAATGTTTCCATGAAAAACCTTCAAAATCAATCATTGTTTTTCCTGAGTTAAATGAAAAATAAGCTAGGTAAATTAGAGGTATGTATAAAATTGCAAAGATAACCCCTAAATATAGTTTCGAAGTTAGTTTCATTATTTTCTACCTCCAAAATTTGTTTTGTCTTTTGTATTAGTAAGTATCATAATAATACCCATTACTACTATTAAGAAAACTGCAATCGTAGAACCTACTCCCCAGTTTTGAGTAACTAAGAAATGTTCTTCAATAGCTGTACCTAAGTTTATTATTTTATTTCCTGCTACTAAACGAGTAATCATGAATAGAGATAACGCAGGAATAAATGTAACTTGAATACCAGTTTTTACCCCATTAATACTAAGTGGTAAAATAATTTTCATAAATGTAGTTTTAAAATCTGCACCAAGATCATACGATGCTTCAATCAAGTTCTTATTCATACCAGATACAGAGTTATATATAGGTAGTAACATAAATGGTAAGAATATGTAACTTGATACGAACACGAAACTAAACGAATTAAATAGTAAACTTTGACTACCTAATCCTAAATATTCTAAGAAACTATTAATAGTTCCATATTCACCAAATAATCCTAAAAATGCGTAAGTTTTTAATAAGATGTTAATCCATGTTGGTAATATAATTAGTAAAAGTAATAGTTCTTTATGCTTACTTTTATTAATAGCAAACGCTAATGGATAACTAATTACTAAACATATTAATGTAATTAGAAAAGCATACCAAAAACTATAAAGTGTCATAAGTACATATGTGCTACTAAAGAATATTTTATAGTTAGCTAATGTGAAGTTTCCATCTATATCTCTAAATGAATGATAGACGATAAGTACAATTGGAAATACTACAAAAAGCAACATCCACATTACATATGGAATCATAAAAAATGAACGAGTTTTTTTATTAAACATTTTTACTCCTCCTCTTCATATGATTCAAGACGAGCATCGAATTCTTCTTCTGTTTCTCCAGGTACCATGATGTGAATTGCTTCAGGATCAAAGTTTAAACTTACAGCAGCTCCTGGTTTTGCTTCTTTTGTTGAATGAACAATCCACTCATTATATTGGTCATCTAAACAACAAATTTCATAGTGAACTCCTCTAAATAACTGAGTATCTACTACTACACTGATTTTACCTTTATCTACACTTGTAATCTCTAAATCCTCTGGACGAATAACTACTTCTACACGTTTATTTTTATCTAAACCAGCATCAACACATTCATATTGTTTACCATAGATTTCTACTAAATAGTCATCTAACATAACAGCATTAACAATATTAGATTCACCAATGAAATCGGCAACAAAACGGTTTACCGGCTCATCATAAATATCAGTTGGTGTACCACTTTGTTCAATTTTCCCATGATTCATTACGAAGATATAGTCACTCATCGCTAGTGCTTCCTCTTGGTCGTGAGTTACATAGATAAACGTAATCCCTGTTTGTTGTTGAAGCTCACGAAGCTCATATTGCATCTCTTGACGTAACTTTAAGTCTAATGCAGATAACGATTCATCTAAAAGAATAATTTCTGGTTCATTAATAATAGCACGAGCAATAGCAACACGTTGTTTTTGTCCACCACTCATTTCACTTAATTCACGATTTTCAAATCCAGCTAAGTTAACTTGTTTCAAAGCTTTTTTTACTTTTTTCTTAATAATCTCTTTTTTCTCATTCTTAATTTTTAATCCAAATGCAACATTTTCGAAAACATTCATATGTGGGAATAAAGCATAGTCCTGGAAAACTGTATTAACATGTCGTTTATTAGCTGGTAAGTCATTTACTACTTTACCATCTAATAATACATCACCAGAAGTTGGACTTAGGAATCCACCAATCAATTTAAGAATAGTACTCTTTCCACATCCACTAGGCCCTAGTAATGTGTAAAATTTACCTTTTTCAATTTCTAAATCAATATCTTTTAGCACTTTATTATTACCAAAAGACATATTTACATTTTTAAATTCAACAATATTTGCCATTTTTTTCTCCTTATAAATACGAATTAGTAGCTACTATTAATACTTCACATTCTTCGTCAAATGGATTTGACATTCTGTGTTCAGATGTAGCTAAAAAATAAAAACTTTCATTTTTAGAGGCAATGTATTCTTCATCACCTAATTTTAATTTACATTTTCCTTTTAAAACATAACATAATGTTTCAGATTCAGAGGGATCAAATGTTTTATAATTACTATTTTTTTCTAATCTTAAGATTAGTGATTCCATTTCTTTTTCATTAGATTCTGGAACTAACCAAGTAAGTTCATAACCTTCATCAGTTTCTTCATAACTAGTTTGATCTTCTAATGAATAATATACTTTCTGACTAGTACTTTCTTTATCAAAAAAGTCTTTTGGTGCACAACCTAATACTTGTAATATATTAAAAAAAGTTTCCATTGATGGCGATGCTAAATCACGTTCTACTTGAGATATATACCCTTTACTAAGGTCTGTACGTTCACCAAGTTCTTCTTGGGTGAGGTTTTTTTGTATACGTAGTCTTTTTAATCTTTCACCTATAGAATACATAACTTCTCCTTTTAAGTAAAAAGTTAAAAATTGTTTATCAATATCTAACTTTTCGTTATCTATGTTTATTATTATCTAACTTACTGTTATAATTGTTTACCATAAGTAAACTTATCGTCATTTAAGTTTACTATTAGCAAACACTCTGTTTAGTATAATTAAATCACAAGTTATATAATACTATATTTCAAAGTTAAAATCAAGTTAAAATTAACTTTTTCCTACATATTTTTTAGTTCTAATTATTACTTCATTTTTCTTTCTTATATTGTCAATTTAGTATATAATAGTACTATTAAGAAAAGACATAAAATAAGGAGTCTCAATGAAATTCAATATAGCACAAACTTTCTCTACAGTAGAGAGTTATTTAAGTCAATTCCTAAAAGTTTCAAAAAAAAATATACATACAATTAGAATGAATAGTCATCATAATAAAGAAACAATTACAATTAACAATAAAGAAGCCGACTTACATTCACCCTTAGCTCCAACAGATGTACTAGAAATTAACATTGATTTAGGAACGTCAAACTACAAAGAGAATCTAGCAATCTCAATAACTAAAGAATTTGAAGATGATTATCTTTTAATAGTATCAAAACCATTCGGAATAAAAACACACCCTAATGATATTGAATCAGAAACTGATACTTTGGTAAACTACCTAATCTCTGAGTACAACTACCTAGAACCTATCCATAGGTTAGATATCGATACTTGTGGATTAGTTATACTAGCAAAAACACCTTTAATAAAAGCAAAATTAGATCAAATGCTTGAGAAAAGAGAAATCAAACGTTATTATTCTGCTCTTATAAAAAATAATATAAAACCACAAACAATCAATACTAATATCGGGCGTGATAGTAATGAAAAAAACAAAACGGCAGTAACAAGAAATGGTAAAAATGCAATTACTAATATACTTGATTGTGTTAAAGTAGATCAAAATAAGTTTTTAGTAACTGTATCTTTAGAAACTGGTCGAACACATCAAATTCGTGTTCATTTAGCTTCTAATGGTGTTGCAATCATTGGTGATAAACTTTACTCTAACGATGGTTATAAACACGATAAAATGTATCTAGGAGCATTAAAAGTAGTTTTTCCTCACCCCGTTACAAATAATATAATAGAAGTAAAATCTTCTTTAGAAAAAGAATTTTTGCTATAAATATAAAAAAAACAGATGTGCATTTTTTACACATCTGTTTAATTTTATTATTTTTTCATTTGTTTTTGAGCTTGTTTTTGTGCTTTTTGCATATTGCTCATAACTTGATTGATTTTCTTACGAGATGGTTTTTGTCCCATTTGACTCATCATACTCATAACCATATCTTCGTTAATTTGAGGATTTTTTTCCATGTAGTTCATGAAATTACGTCTTGCTAGGAAGAATCCTCCTACAACACCAGCAAGTAAACAAATTGCTCCAACTAAAATTGTAACTGCAGTTGCACTCATTGTTAATTTCCTTTCTTCTTAGGAGTTATATCTTCTCCGTTTTCATTAATTACTCTAGTATTATCTAATATGTTTCTCATATTAGCTTTAAAATTTTGTAAATATAATTGTCTATATTTAGCTAATTCTTCTAATTCCTCAGTAGTTAATTCACGCTCTTTTTTTGTAGCATTAAGTGAATTAATTTTATCAATAACTTCTTTCATTTCCATATTATTATATACTCATTAACTCGTCTTGTTTTTCTTTTGTTACTTTATCGATTTCAGCTACGAATTTATCAGTAACTTTTTGAATATCATCAGAATATCCTTTTAGATCATCCTCAGTAATTTGAGAAGCTTTTTCTAATTTTTTCATTGAATCCATAGCATCACGACGTACATTACGTACTGCAACTTTAGCACCTTCAGATTCCTTACCTACTAATTTAGCAAGTTCTTTACGACGTTCTTCAGTTAATGCTGGAAATACGATACGGATTACAGATCCATCGTTTGAAGGATTTAATCCTAAATCAGAAGCTTGAATAGCTTTTTCAATATCTCCTAATAAAGTTTTTTCATATGGAGAAATAACAAGCATTTTTGGTTCTGGTACAGAAACACCTGCTACTTGGTTAATTGGAGTAGGTACACCATAGTAATCAACTGTTAATCTATCTAAAACAGCTGCACTAGCTTTACCAGCTCTAATTGATGCTAATTCACGACGTAAACTAGCAATAGCTTTTTCCATTTTCTCGTTTAAATTACTCATTATTTGTTCAGGCATAATTGTAAACTCCTAATATAAATTTTATTCAATAATTGTTCCTAAATTTGAATCAGAAACAACTTTAACAATATTTTCTGCTTCATCTATTGAAAAGACAATAATTGGCAGGTGATTATCCATACAGAATGTAAT
>FLSB01003503.1_pt1 | contig 13617 bp, 15 predicted proteins | sample 1550551 | NCBI WGS metagenome assembly FLSB01 (sample SAMEA4031774, study PRJEB14383) | metagenome | biome: human; feature: oral; material: saliva | place: Philippines | collected 2014 | reverse complement strand
TCCAGCGCGGGCTGGGCACCTGGCGTGTACACCATGGTGACATCTTCAAAACGAATCATGGGACCGTCCGATCGGGGTCAATAGTCCCTGTCAGATTAGGTAACGATCGTGTCACGACCCGGCTGCGACACGCGGAAAACCGCCGGTGTGTTACTCAGCCTTCCACCCGGGGTGCCTTGGACACGCGCGCGGCCCCAGCCTCGTGCATAGATTGACGAGGCCGGGGCCGGGTGATGCGTTGATGCGCGGCTCAGTCCTGGGCGGCGTTCTGCTCGTTCTTGCGCCAGCGGATACCGGCGTTGATGAAGCCGTCGATGTCGCCGTCGAAGACGGACTGGGGATTGCCAGACTCGTACTCGGTGCGCAGGTCCTTGACCATCTGATACGGCTGGAGGACGTAGGAGCGCATCTGGTCACCCCACGACGCCTTGACGTCGCCCGCGAGTTCCTTCTTCTTCGCCTGCTCTTCCTCGTGGCGCAGCACGAGGAGGCGGGACTGCAGGACGCGCAGAGCGGCCGCACGGTTCTGGATCTGGGACTTCTCATCCTGCATGGACACGACGATGCCCGTCGGGATGTGGGTCATACGCACGGCCGAGTCGGTCGTGTTCACGGACTGACCACCGGGGCCCGAGGAGCGGAAGACGTCAACCTTCAGCTCAGACTCGGGAATCTCGATGTGGTCCGTCGTCTCGATCAGGGGGATGACCTCGACGGCCGCGAAGGACGTCTGGCGGCGGCCCTGGTTATCGAAGGGGCTGATACGCACCAGGCGGTGGGTGCCAGCCTCGACGCTCAGCGTGCCGTAGGCGTAGGGGGCCTGGACCTCGAAGGTCGCCGACTTCAGGCCGGCCTCTTCGGCATAGGACGTATCCATGACCTTCGTCGGGTAGCCGTGACGCTCCGCCCAACGCAGGTACATGCGCAGGAGGATCTCGGCGAAGTCGGCGGCATCCACGCCGCCCGCGCCGCTTCGGATCGTAATGACGGCGTTGCGCTCGTCATACTCGCCGTCCAGCAGCGTACGGATCTCCAGGTCACTCAAATCCTTGCGGAGCTTCTCCAGATCAGCCTCGGCTTCGGCCAGGATGTCAGCGCTCTCGTCCGGATCCTCGGCGGCCATGTCCACCATGGCCTCCAGGTCGTCGATGCGCTCGCTCATCTGCGTGACGCGGTCGAGCTCGCTCTGGCGGTGGCTGAGCGCGCTCGTGACAGCCTGGGCGGCGCTCGGGTCGTCCCACAGGTCGGGCGCGGCCGCCTTCTCATTCAGCTCGGCGATCTGCGCGCGCAGCTTGTCCGGCTGCACGACCGCGAGGATGTTCTCCATCGTGGTGCGCAGGGACGGGATCTCTTCAGAAAATTCAATGGCCACCCATCCAGGGTAGCGGATCGGGGCGCCAACGAGGAATGCTACGGCGCTGTGGTGGCCGGGCTTACTCCCCCGCCAGCGGCAGAGACGACGGTGCCCCGACGCCAATCAGACGCCGGGGCACCAACAAGAAGCGGATCAGATGAGACCCATCGCGACCATCGCGTCGGCCACCTTGCGGAAGCCCGCCAGGTTCGCACCGGCCACGTAGTCGCCAGCCACGCCGTATTCCTCGGCGGTGGCGACGGTGTTCGCGTGGATGTCGACCATGATCTGGTGGAGCTTGGCGTCGGTCTCCTCGAAGGGCCACTGGGTGCGGCCCGAGTTCTGCTGCATCTCGAGGCCGGAGGTGGCCACGCCACCCGCGTTGGAAGCCTTGCCGGGGGCGTAGGCGACGCCCGCCGCCTGCAGGGCCTCAATCGCCTCGGGGGTGGTGGGCATGTTCGCGCCCTCGGCGACCAGCTGGACGCCGTTCTTGATGAGGCTCTGAACGCCGGACAGGGGCAGCTCGTTCTGGGTCGCGCAGGGCAGGGCCACGTCACAGGGGACGTCCCAGATGGAGCCGTCGGCCACGAAGACGGCGCCGGGGCGCTCGGCCGCATAGTCGGAGACGCGTCCACGACGCACCTCCTTGACGTCCTTGAGCAGCGCAACGTCGATGCCGGCCTCGTCCACGACGTAGCCGGAGGAGTCGGAGACGGCGACGACGGTCGCGCCCAGCTGCTGGGCCTTCTCGGTCGCGTAGATCGCCACGTTGCCCGAGCCGGACACCACGACGCGCTTGCCGTCGAAGCTGGTGCCCTTCGCGGCGAGCATCTCGGCGGTGAAGTAGACCAGGCCGTAGCCGGTGGCCTCGGTACGTGCAAACGAACCGCCCCAGGTCAGGCCCTTGCCGGTCAGGACGCCCGCGTCGAAGCGGTTCTTGAGGCGCTTGTACTGGCCGAACATGTAGCCGATCTCGCGGCCGCCCACGCCGATGTCGCCCGCAGGCACGTCGGTGTCGGGGCCGATGTGGCGGGAGAGCTCAGTCATGAAGGACTGGCAAAAACGCATGACCTCGGCGTCGGACTTGCCCTTGGGGTCGAAGTCCGCGCCACCCTTGCCGCCGCCCATGGGCAGGCCGGTCAGGGCATTCTTGAAGATCTGCTCGAAACCGAGGAACTTGATGATGGACAGGTTCACGGAGGGGTGGAAGCGCAGGCCGCCCTTGTAGGGGCCGAGAGCGGAGTTGAACTGGACGCGGAAGCCGCGGTTCACGTGGATGTTGCCCTTGTCATCGGCCCACGGGACGCGGAACTGGAGCTGGCGCTCGGGCTCGACGATGCGGTCGATGATGGCCAGGTCGGCGTACTCGGGGTGACGCTCGGCGAGGGGGGCGATGGTCAGGAGGACCTCGTAGACGGCCTGGTGAAACTCGGCCTGGGCGGGATCACGGCGCTGGACGGATTCGAAAACGGAGGCCAGCGCGGGGGAAAGACGAGATGTATCAAAGCTGCTCATGGCCTAAAGTTTACGTTCCGTTTACCCTCACTTCTGGACCCATCCCACAATGTGACCGTAGCGGACGCCACTTTAATACTGCCTGCGAGCCTCGCGCAGACGTGCACTCGAGGTCCGCACCAGCTCGGGAACCGCCGCCGTACGCAGGACAGGAGGCACCAACGACACGGTCGGCCGCGCACTCACTGCGACCTCCACCTCGGTATCGCTGACATTCACCGCACTCACAGTCACACCATCGCCCACCTTGCACGTGGTGTCCGACAGCGCCGCAAGACCCTCCTCGACCCGAGAACGCACCCCGGCCTCGTCAACTTCGAGCACGTCCCCTTCCACGAAGAACGAGCCGCTTGAGGCGTTGCCACCTCCAACGCTCGCCAGGGCGTCAGCGCACGACACAAGCCTGCGATCCTGCATCGCGACCTCGGTCAGCGCGAGGGAGACGAAGAGAAAAAGACAGACGAACGCGCAACCTGCCCCCATCAGCACGCCGACGCGCCCCTCATCACCCATGGGCCACCACCTCCCGGACGGGCACGCGCGCACTCGAGGACACGTCCACACCGGCGCGTCCCAGCCACGCGGGCACGAAGGGCAGGGGAACGCGCACGGACACCCGCACGTCGACGACGCCCCCATCGCCCTCGCACCCAACGCAATTCGGGGACACGTCCGCCTGAGCATCGATCCCAAAGTCCTCCACGATGAGCGCAACGGCATGGGACGCGTCGGCTTCGCGCGCGGGATCCTCAGCGAGAATCCGCGCGGCCTCACGCGCCCCCGCGTCCACCGCCATCGCACCGGCACTCACCTGCCCAACCGCGAGAACAATGTAGAGGACAGGAATGACGAGGACGACCAGGATGCCCAGGAATTCCACGCTGGCGTCCCCGCGCTCGTTCATGGCCCCTCCACGAGAGCGCGACCGTGCACGGTGAGCCACCGCGGCCCAAAGCCTCCGACGAGAGGCAGGCGCGTACGAACAGTGACAACGAGCACGTCGACTCCGCCGTCGTCCTCGCGCCCGACGTCGATCTCACGATCCTTGGGCGCACCCACGAGAGAATCGAGGAGTTCTCCCGTCCGAGCCCTCGCCTCGTCTTCGTCGCCGCCGAGGAGCCCGCCGCGGCGCGCGCCCTCGGACGCGGCGCTCACACTCATCGTGCGCACGTGCGAGGCGAAGGCAATCTGGGCGAGCAGGAGAATCACGAGGACGACGAGACCCTGGACAAGGACTGTCGACACGACCTCCGAGCCTCGCTCGGGATGCGCGTCAGATTCCTGAAATCGAGTCCATCGCACGGTTAAAGATCTCCACGAGGCGCTCCGAGGCGACTCCCCAAATAAGGACGACGAGGGCGGCCGTCATCAGCGTGATAAGCACCCATCCGGGCACGTCACCGCGCTCCCCGAGGGGAGTTTTCCTCAGGAATAGTTTCTTCATGACTGTTTTCCTTCCTTCACGGTGTGAAATCCAGGGCGATGAGCCCGGGGTAGAGGGCGAACATGACGGTTACGGGCAAGATGAGAAAGACGACGGGCAACAGCATGGCGATCTCGCGCTTGCCTCCCTCCTCCATCAGGGCGGCGAGGGATCGTTCTCGCTGATCGCGTGCCTGGTCATGCAGGACCGAGGCCAGGGGCGAGCCACGCTCAATCGCGGTCGTGAGCGTTCGACTCAGGCGCGTGAGAGCGGGCGATTCGGTGCGCTCAACGAGGTCGGAGAGCGCACGCACGGAAGGCGTGCCGTTGCGGATGTGCCCTGCGGTGAGGGACAGTTCCACCCCGAGCGGCCCACCCGCACACCCAGCAACCCGCTCGATGGCGGCAGGAATGGACTCCCCCGCCGCAACCGCGAGCGCCAGCAGCTCCGCACAGTCGGGAACGGCGATGTCGATCGCGCGCTGCCTGGCATTGGCGCGCAGCGTGAGGAAACGGTCCATACCTGCGACTCCCAGCAGTGTGCCGACGAGAGCGCACGCGCACAGGGGGATGAGCGAGGCGCGCAGCGAGGAGGCCGGGCGCGCCGTGAGGGCGAGGCAGGCGAGGATGAAACCGGCGATACCTGCTAGTGCCTGGCGCAGCCGGAAGACGGAGACCTCCGGCGTCATTCCCGCCAGGGCGAGACGGCGCGAGACGGAGTCCGTGGTCGACCCCAGGGATTCGAGGGCGGCCGCGCTGACGCGCCGAGCCCACGCACTCACGGGGGACGGGGATTCCTCGCTGACGCGGCCCTGCGCGACGCGGGCCGCGAAGGAGGGGCGGCGTGCGAACCAGGCTGCCACGAGGAGGACAATTCCTCCCACGAAGAGCGCGCTGACTGCCACGTCGAGGATTCGTGTGGTCCAGGGGCTCACGATCCACCCCCCAGGTTGCGCGGATCGGAGCTCAGCCGACTCATTGCCTTCATCGCCAGGTAGGCGATGACGCAGATCCCGGCACCCGAGCACAGGACGGCGATGCCTCCCGGGGAGTTCCAGACGCTCGCGCTGGCGCCTCCTCCCGACAGGAGCAGGAGGACGACCCACGGCGCGGCGACTCCGAGACGAGCGGCCCCAACCGTCCAGGACTGGCGGGCCTCGAGCTCACCGCGCACGCGCGCATCCTCGCGCAGGAGCGAGGCCAGGTCCTGCAGGAGGCGCGTCAGGTCGGCACCGCCGACGGAGCGCGCAATCCGCAGCGCCTCGATAATGCGATCGGCGACGGGATCTGCGACTTCTTCTTTCATTCGATCGAGCGCGGGAGCAAAACGCCCGTGAGCACTGTAGTCGCGGGAGAAGGCCTCGAAGGCAAAGCGGATGGGGACGGGACCCTCCTGCGCGAGGTCGCACAGGACTTGGGGCAACGAGGTACCCGCGCGCACGCCGGACACCATCGCATCGATGACCTCTGGCCATGCGGCACGAACGGTCTTGGCGTGGGCATGCACCCGGGAGACGACCCAGGCGTAGGGAAGGAAAGACACGCCGAGCGACACGATGAGGGCGACCGGCCATGCGCCGGTCACAGCGAGGACGAGCACCGCGACGACCACCCCGATCGCACCGCTGAGCAAGACGAGGCGCCCCGCCGTCAGCCCCGGAACGCGTGCGCGCGCAACGTCCTCACGCACGCGCTTCCACGGCCCCCACGGCCTCCACACGGGCGCGGGGAGGAACCACGGGGAGAGGGCCACAACGATCCCGATCCCGAACACGAGCCCACACACGATGGCGATCACAGCGTCCCCCACTCCAGCAGGGACGCCAGGTCGAACCCTGCCGCAGCAAAGCGGTCATGCAGGTCCAGTCCGCCGCTGCCGCGTTCACAGCGGATCCCGTCGTACGTAAAGAGCGACGCAGTTTCAATCCGATGACCTTCAACGCGCCCGGGAACCGCGAGAATCTCGGCGACGTGGCGGTGCCCATCGGCTCCTCGTTCAACGTGACACACGAGGTCAATCGACGAGGCCAGGGTCGGTGTGACGAACGCCGTCGTGACGTTTTCTCCCGCGAGGAGAGGCAGGATCGAGAGTTTATCGAGGGCCTCGCGCGCCGAATTGGCATGCACGGTCGCCATGCCCGGCACGCCTGCATTGAGAGCGACCAGCAGATCAAGGGCCTCAGGGCCTCGCACCTCGCCGACGATCAGGCATTCGGGGCGCATACGCAGGGACTCACGCACGAGATCACGCAGAGTAATCTCCCCCGTCCCCTCCGCGCCCGCCGGACGAGTCTGCATCGCAACGTGGTCCCAGTTAGCCAGACCCAGCTCGAAGACCTCCTCGCAGGAGATAACGCGGCGCGAACGCGGGAGCTCCCCCGCCAGGGCGCGCAGCAGCGTCGTCTTGCCCGCCTGAGTTCCTCCCGAAACGAGCACGGACAGCCCGCAACTGACGGCGGCCGAGAGGAAGTCGCGCATCGGCGCAGCGACCATCTCGACCGCAACCAGATCCTCCAGGGTGCGTGCCCGCTGGATATGTTTGCGGATGTTCACGCTCCACGACGCACCCGTCACCGGCGGAATGACGACATGGAGACGCTCCCCGCCCGCGAGCATCGCGTCCACGAAGGGACTCGACAGGTCGAGCCTGCGTCCCGAGTGGTGCAGCATCCTCTCCACGAGGGCCCGCACATCCTCGTCCGTGAGGATCAGGCTGGTCAACTCGGCCACACCGCCACGCGCGACAAACACGCGCGAGGCCGCGTTAATCCATATCTCCTCCACCGACGGATCATCCATCAGCACCTGGAGTGGGCCGAGGCCGCAGATGTCGTCCATGAGGTCCGCTTCGATCTGCGCGCGGGCAGAGGGCAACAGGTCGGGGGCATGCCGATCAATGGCACGCTCGATGAGCGCGCGCACCGCCGCGGGATCGCGAGCCGCGTCAATGCCGCCCGCAGCCAATCCCTCCCGGACACGCGCGGCGAGAGATCGCGTCGTGGCTTCCATCGCTGCGCCTCCTTGCTACAGACCAAGCCAATGTGTCGAAAATAACAGAGTTTTTCGGCAAGGAGCAAACCCACACCCACCCAATCTCCCCCGACTCCGCGCGGGGAAGCACTCGCGCGCCCTCACACGCGATACGTTAAGTCAATGACCTCCCCGAAGAGCCCCCTCGAACTGGCGGCCTTGGCCACCGCCGCCGTCCCCGGCATGCGCGTCACCGCCCTGCGCCCGCCCTCCTACAGCGACGAGCTCTCTACCGTGACCGGCATCGAAGATGCCGCAGGCAACCGCTGGATCGTCACCTGCCCCCACGAGGAGGTCTCAGGCCCCGCCCTCGAAGCGACCTCCGGAATCCTCGACCGCCTCGGGCAGGCACACGACCACGACTACATCCCCTTCGACGTGCCCCGGCTGGCCGGACAGGCCAAGCTTGCACATGGCGGCAGCGTCTACGTCCACCGCGATCCGGGCGGCGCCGCCCCCACGGACGAGGACCTCGACACCGACCCACTCCTGCCCGCCTCTCTCGGACGCGCCCTCGCAGCCCTCCACAACCTCCCCGAGACCGTGTTTTCCGCGATCGGACTGCCCACCTACACGGCCATCGAATGCCGCGACCGTAACCTCGCCCTCCTCGACGAGGCCGCCCGCAAGGTCACCATTCCCGCCGCCCTGTGGAGCCGCTGGGAAGCCGCCCTCGAAGACGTCTCCCTCTGGCGATTCCCCGCCGCCCCCGTCCACGGCGACATCCAAGAACACTGCCTGTCCGTCAAACGCGGCTCACTCCTCGCCATCGGCGGTTGGACCAGCGCGCACGTGGGCGACCCCGCCCTCGACATCGCGTGGATCCAGGCCACCGCATCCGACGCATTCCTCGAACGCTTCCGCGAAACCTACGGCCACGAGCGCCGCGCCACCGACCTGCACGTCTTTACGCGAGCACAGCTCATGAGCGAGATCGCCCTCGTCCGCTGGCTCGTCCACGGCCTCCACGCCGAAGACGCTTCCGTCATCGACGAGGCACGCGCCATGCTCGACGACCTCGCCAAGGACCTCGACGGAGAACCCCTCCTGCCCTCGCACGCATCCGCGATGGGGGCCCGCATCTCCCTGACCCCCATCGAGTCCCCCTCCGCCTCGCCGATCGAGGCCTCGAAACCCACGCCGAGCGCGCCGGACGAAGCCGACGAGGACACCTCCGGCGAACCCACCGTCCCCGTCTCGCGCCCCGCCTCCGCACTCAGGCGCAAGCTCGCACAAGGCGAAGTCGACCCCGCAGCCCCCACCGAGCGCCTCAGCCTCGGCCCCGACGGCACGCTGGTGCGCTAACCGCGCCGCGCCGAGCGCGGACCACCCGCCCGGGAGCGCTCCGACGTCACAAACCGGGGCCCGCCAGGTTTCCACCTGACGGGCCCCGACCTCGTTGATCGTTGCAACAGTGCACGCCTCAGCGGGAGCGATCATCCCCCTGCCGCGATGCCTCAAGAGCATCAACGCGACCCTGCAGATCCTCGATCTGGAGGCGCAAGATCGCAGCCTCCTCCGTCAGGCGACGGCGATCCTCATCCGAACGCGACAGATCCACCGAAAAACGCAGCGACAGCAGCAGCAACACCACGCCGGCCACAAAGTAGCCCAAGTTCAGCGGAACAACGACACCCAGCTGCATCGCCGTCCACTTCAGTGTCTGCGGGAAAATGGAGAGCAGCGCGGTGAAGAACGCGATGCAATACCACCACAGACCGTAGCGCTCCTTCAGACCCGAGTTACGCATCTTGACGAACACCATCACCAAGATGATGATCGCGAACACCAGTCCAAGCACATAGGTGGGGCTCATGCGTTCTCCTCCGGCGCCTGGGCGACCTTCTCACCGGGGCGCGAGAGAGAAACCGCGAGGGCCATCGTCGCACGCACCAGGAACAGCGCCGATTTGATCGGATTATGCGAGGGCTCCCCGCCGGCCCGCGGGTGCATCTGCACGCCAACCTCCCGCACGACCAGGTGCGAGCGCGCCGCAATGACGAGCGCACCAATCGTGTCACCCAGGTACTCAGCCGGGTAATTGTGCGCAAACAGCGCCAGCGCCCGGGGACCGTAGAGCTTAAACCCGCTGGTCGTATCGCTCAGGTGGGTCTTGCACACGCGCGAGAGGATCAACGAGAAGAGGTTCATTGCCCACTTACGAGGACCCCGCGCACGATAGTCACCCTTGCCCGCAAAACGCGAACCGATCACGACGTCCGCATGCTCGCGCGAAGCCGTCTCGATCAGGGTCTCAATCTCGCGCGGATCATGCTGGCCATCCGCGTCGAGCTGACACGCGTACTCGTACCCCATGCGCTGGGCGTACTGGAAGCCGGCGCGCATGGCGCCGCCGACACCCAGGTTGAGGGGCAGGTCAAGGACGGCGACGCCCGCGGCGCGCGCGATATCGGCGGTCGTATCCGTCGACCCGTCGGAGACCACGAGAATGTCCGCGAAAGAAGGCTTCTCAACCTTCACCATCTCGAGGACATCACCGAGCACCTCCTCCTCGTTCCACGCAGGGATAACGATGAGCAGGCGGGATTGAGCGCTGGGACGGCTCACTCAGTGCCCCTCGCGCTCAAGCAGCTCAAGCAGGTACGCACCGTAGCCGGACTTCACCAGGGGTTCGGCGCGCTGGCGCAGGCCCTCGTCGTCAATGAAGCCCATGCGCCACGCGACCTCCTCGGGGGCGCCGATCTTCATGCCCTGGCGGGCCTCAACCGTGCGCACGAAAGCCGTGGCGTCAGCGAGCGAGTCGAACGTGCCCGTGTCCAGCCACGCGGTGCCGCGCGGGAGGACCTCGACCTTGAGCTTGCCAGCCTCGAGGTAGGAGCGGTTCACGTCGGTAATCTCGTACTCGCCGCGCGCACTCGGCTTGAGGTTGCGGGCAATCTCAACCACGTCGTTGTCGTAGAAGTACAGGCCAGGCACCGCGTAGTTCGACTTGGGGTTCTCGGGCTTCTCCTCGATGGACAGAGCGTTGAACTCCTCGTCGAATTCCACGACGCCGTACGCACGCGGGTTGGACACGTGGTAGGCGAAGACCGCACCGCCGTCGGGGTCGACGTGGCGACGCAGCTGGGCGCCCATGCCGGGCCCGTAGAAGATGTTGTCGCCCAGGACCAGGGCAGCGCTGTCATTACCCACGTGATCGGCACCGAGCACGAAGGCCTGCGCAAGGCCGTTGGGCTCGTGCTGGACCGCGTAGGAGATGTTGACGCCGAGCTGACTGCCATCGCCCAGCAGGCGATGGAAGGAAGGCGCGTCATGCGGCGTGGTGATGACGAGCACCTCGGAAATACCCGCCAGCATCAGGGTTGACAGCGGGTAGTAGATCATCGGCTTGTCGTAGACGGGGACGAGCTGCTTCGATGTCCCCAGCGTGATCGGGTTCAGACGGGTGCCCGAGCCGCCAGCCAGGATGATGCCTTTCATGTTGCCTCCGCTTCCCGGCGCGCCCTCGAGTGGGTCGCGCGTCGTTGACAATTATCCCTATCACCGAGTATTTTTCCACAACTTCGCCCCTGCGCGCGCCCATGGGGCGGCGCACACCACCGCGAGGGTGTAGATCGGATAGTATTTACGTGGAATGTTACGTCCGCACACAATCCACGCACGTAAGGAAGAACCATGGCGCCCACCGCTAAGCCCCTGGGGATTACGACCACGCCGATCCCCGGCTTTTTGCGCATTGATCTGACTGTTCACGGCGATAATCGAGGCTGGTTCAAGGAGAACTGGCAGCGCGAAAAGATGGTCGCGCTGGGCCTGCCGGATTTCGGCCCCGTGCAGAACAACATCTCGTTCAACGACGAGGTTGGGGTAACCCGCGGCATTCACGCGGAGCCGTGGGATAAGTTCGTCTCGGTCGCGACGGGCCGCGTTTTCGGCGCATGGGTGGACCTGCGCGAAGGCCCTTCGTTCGGCACCGTCTACACGACGATCATTGATCCGGGTGTCGCGGTCTTCGTACCTAAGGGCGTGGGTAACTCCTACCAGACCCTGGAGCCGAACACGGCGTACACGTACCTGGTGAACGACCACTGGTCGCCGGACGCGCGCTATACCTTCCTGAATCTGGCTGACGAGACGGCCGCCGTGGATTGGCCGATCCCGCTTGAGCGCGCCATCCTGTCGGACAAGGATAAGGCTCACCCGCGCATGGCGGACGTGACCCCCTTCCCGGCTCCCGCCCCGGTGGGTCGTCGTGCGCTCGTGACGGGTGCGAATGGTCAGCTGGGCCGCGAGCTCATGCGTGCCCTGCCCGAGGCCGGCTTCACGGTCACAGGCGTGGACCTGCCCGAGGTGTCGATTTCCGACGCCGAGCAGGTGGCCGCGCTGCCGTGGGACGACATCGACGTGGTCATCAACGCTGCCGCGTGGACGAACGTGGACGGCGCCGAGACGCCCGAGGGGCGCCGTGCGACCTGGCAGGCGAACTCGACCGGCCCGGCCGTCCTGGCGCGCGAGGCGACGGCTCACGGCGTGACGATGGTCCACATTTCGACTGAGTATGTCTTTGATGGCACTCAGGATGTGCACCTTGAGGACGAGGCACCCTCGCCTCTGGGTGCGTACGGCCAGTCGAAGGCGGGCGGCGACGCCGCGGTGGCCTCGACCCCCAAGCACTACATCGTGCGCACCTCCTGGGTCGTGGGCGACGGCAAGAACTTCCTGAAGACCATGGCATCCCTGGCAGATCAGGGCATCTCCCCCTCGGTCGTGTCAGACCAGGTGGGGCGCCTGACCTTCACGTCCGACCTGGCGCGCGGCATTATTCACCTGCTGACCAGCGGCGCCGAGTTTGGTACCTACAACCTGTCGGGCGAGGGCCCGGTCATGAGCTGGGTGCAGGTCGCCAAGCGCGTGTTCGAGCTGTGCGGCCGCGATCCGGAAGACGTCACGCCCGTGACCACGGAAGAGTACTTCGCAGGCCGCGAGGTAGCACCGCGTCCCCTGTCCTCCGTCCTGGACCTGACGAAGATCAAGGCCACTGGCTTCACCCCCGAGGATTCCTCGCAGCACATCGACTCCTACGTCGCTTCCCTGCGCGGCTGATCTTCACACGTACGAGGCAGGCCCCGGGCGCTTTCCAGAAGCGCCCGGGGCCTCGGCGTATGTGGCTCACTGATACCCGGTTCGCCTGTTCTCACCGTTGACGCTGCCCCGCACGCGTCTGCACGCCGGCCGTCGCACGGCCGGGCGCACGCACGCGGATAGGTTACGACGATACGGATAGGTTAGAAGCATGCGGATAGGTTAATAACCTATCCAGATGCGCATAACCTATCCGCATGCGCACAACCTATCCGGATGCGAGCAGGCGTCGGGCAAGTCACCGCAGCCTAGACCCATCATGCAGGCCGATCACTGATCGAACATGAGTGGTCTCCCCTCGTAACCATCTCATGAGGAGGGGCAGGCTAGGCAATATCCGGAGAATAGACCCCTCGTGACTGGAGAGTCCCCACATAGCGCTTGCCCTTGAATCCATCGACATCATCGTCCTCGGGGTGAGGAACAGGAATCCGGATGCAGGTAGTATCCGGATCGGCGAGTTCCCATTCAAGGCTGGGATCCACTTCCCAGGATCCCAGGATGACATGAGCCTTTGTGAGCACAGCGACGAGCTTCCTAATCTTGGGGCGCTTGTCAGGGGCGACGTTCCAATACTGTGCTGCACGTTCGATAAACACCTCGCCGGTATTGCCGCCAAACGCAGAGACGCGCCCTTCGAGAGAGTCCGCAGAGATCGGCACGATGATCGTCTCTCTCATCTGATCCTGAGCAACCTCACCCGGGCGCGTGAAAATGGCCGGCCCCAGGTGTTTGCTCGTCTTCGTCCCCGAGATATTCGTGACTGCTTTGTCCCCCTCACCAAACAGTTCTTCCTCATCCTCAGAGTCATAGATCGGGTCCAGTCCCATGAGAGAGGCGACGTGGATGGCGATGGCCTCGGCCTTGAGCGCGTCCTTGCGGCTCGAAAACGGCTCAACGGTCTGGCGGATGAGAGTCCCCTCAGCGTCGCGGAGACGCTCGGCGTCAGGATTGTGGGATTCAAATACGCGCCCCATGCTCTTACCGATCCCGATGTAGATGCTCCTGCGCTCTCCTTCGCCACGAGGAGCACCTTCATAGATGTACAACCACGTTTTTTCAGCCATCGCCCTTCTCCAAACCGATAGACACAAACGACCTGTCTTGCTTCATCATAGATGAGTTTTGTCAGGAATACTGGCCAAACAAGGCTCTGCAACGTCATTTGACAGGAGCAATTCCACCACAGCCTT
>FLSB01305299.1_pt1 | contig 13684 bp, 21 predicted proteins | sample 1550551 | NCBI WGS metagenome assembly FLSB01 (sample SAMEA4031774, study PRJEB14383) | metagenome | biome: human; feature: oral; material: saliva | place: Philippines | collected 2014 | reverse complement strand
CATATAATTTTGATGCAATAGATACATTGCATTGATTCCAGCGACTACCATATCTACCTTGCCTCGTGATTTTTTCTTGTTCACATAGCGGTTCATATTGGTATCGTATACACATCTTGAGTTTTCAAAGTTAATTTCTAGGAGTTTATTGGACTTGTCATAAGATAAATTGCCCTCTGCCACTAATTCAGCAAGCCACTTGGTAGCTGGATGCAATACACTAGAGTGTTGCTTGATTTCTACCATTGTGTATCCTGCCTCTTCTAGCTTTTGAGCAGTGGACAGAGCATTATATCTGTCATAACCAATACCCATGACTGTGACGCCGTATTTCTGCTCTATAGTCATGATGTATCTCTCAATAGCACCATAATCTACAGTACGATTACCGCACGGGATGCAGTTGCCTGCATTAATGTAGTCACGATACGGAATCCGCTCTAATTTGGACTTTTCATCTATCCTATCTTCAGGAATAAACGCAACGGATTGTAAGTAGGCTCTACATTCATCCTCATCATAGGCAACCATAGATACGGCGCAGTTATCTGTTGTCATCGCCAGGTCAACGCCCAGGAACACTTCTCTGCCTTGCCAATCGATATGATCAACTGCCCCCTTTTGTAGGTCGGCTACATTGACAAAGCTTTCACTGCCCGCTCCACTGTAGATGATGTTGCAATGCTTTGTGATAAAGTTTTCCCTTTTGCTTTCAATTTCAATGGCCACCTGACGTTTAGCTTTTAAATCTTCCATGATTTCAGATACTTCTAGAGCCAACGGATTTGATTGTTCCAATACCTCGTCATTAGTAGCCCAACCTTTAGTGTCATCAGGCTCATATAACAAGGCGAATACTTTATCATCATCTACCGCTCCATTAAGCACCCTCTTGGCATAATCAACTTCATCTTCAAAAGGATTATTGAGTGTCGGATACTTAGTTGAAATGATAAAACCTAATTTATTGAGGATAGTCAGCTGACCTGACCTCATAGCCTCAATCGCATAGGTGTTAGGTAACGCCCCTGTTTCATCTACAAGGAATACACTAGGGAGCTTGCCGTCCAATCTACCAGTAGAGTAATTAAGCGGAATATATCTGTTCTCTGTGATATTACAGTGGATATAATCCCTTAGCATTTTGAATTTCTCTTTACCATTCATCTTGCCAAGCATAGCAGGGCTTGAACGAATAATTTCCTCAATCGCCGTCTTAATTTCACGAGACAATGAACCATCAGGAGCGACAGAATAAAACTTAGAGAATTTAGGCTCAATAAAGAAAAGCAAAATAAAAAGAACGGCTATTAAGAATGTCTTACCGTTCTTTCTACATATTTCCAATATTGCGTTTTCATATCTGCGTTTTTCGCTATGATCACGTTCAACAGTACACATGATAGCGATAATAAAAAGCCATTGAAACCCTGCCATACTATCATGGACTGTGCTATTGGCTTTCAACCCTTTAGGCATGATTAGCAACTTCAGTAATTCACCAATCGTTCTAACCTTATTATCGTCAATCTTATACCTGGTATCCTTGTTGTTAGCAATTCTTAGGAAATCTTTCACCTGTAGCTTTACAAACTTAGGTGCATTTATCTTTCCTTCTGCTACGTCCATGGCATACACATAAGCAGGGTGCTTTTTATTCATCAGTATCACCGCCCTTCAAGATACTTAATAATGGGTCTTCGTCCTCTTTCGCTTTATTAGCAATCAGAGAACCCATCTTAGCTCTTGCTGTTGGGCTAAGCCCTAATTCAGCACACAACTTCAAATATGTTCTAGTTAACCGTTCCATGTTTTGTGTGAACGCCGAATCAATAGCTAGTTCTGGATTGTTTGCAACCTGTACATTCGCGCTATTCAACATATCGATAACAACACTTGCCTGTGTAATTGTTTGTGCATCCAAGCTGCTTAGTACATTTGCTCGTTTTAATACACCCGAAATAAATTCGAACACTTCTACTTGTGCTTTATTGAGATAAGACGGTGGACAAACATCCGCATCATCACCAAATGCATTTTCAACAGCTAGTCTTGCTTCCTTCTCTGCTTTAGTTAAGTGCTTTTTAGTTGTCTTTACACTCTTTGCTCGTGCCATCGTCTCATCTCCTTTCTAGTATTTATATATATACGCGCACGTGTAATAATAGAGTTCTTATTCGCACGCACGCATGAGCGCATAGGGAAAATTTTAAAAAATGAGGTGAGCAGTACGGTCTGCCGACTTTTTCCAAAATTACTTCTTAATGGTAGGGGGGGTACTAATTATTTTCTTGAGGTACTCCGCCTTATATTCTCCGTGGTCTGCTTTATAATGATGTGCCTTGCATAATGTAATAAGGTTACTATGTGTAGTCCTCTTTCTCCATGCACTATGCAATGGTTCAATGTGATGCACATCCAATCGTTCACCTGCACTAATATAATTATCTTCATGCAAGCACAATCTACACAGATGCTTATCACGATCTAATACTTCTGCTCTACAGTCTTGCCACTCACTACTACTTCTAAACTTACGCTCCTTTATTCTCCTTGCTGATGCATTGCTATGTTCCTGTTGGTAGTTTCTCTTTGGTTTGCTTGGACATTCTCCTTCGTGTATTCGTCCGCAATAACTACATGCTTTTAACATTGCATCACCTCTACTTTAATATAGCGTTACTATTACGCTTTAACTTTCCATGAGTTCTTTTGCATAATCCACAATGTGTTTTTCTTGCGCTACTCTGTGTGATATAGCTTTGACATATTCCCTCATATTCAATTGTATCTGCAGTACAGATTCCATATTTATTATTTAAGCACCTGTTCCTGTTACAACATACTCTAGTCATACATCATATCCCATTGCTCTACGATTAATTACATACACTTCATCATATGTTATCCCCTCACGTTCAGCGACTATCTTTAAACAATCTTCCTTTGTCGGATATTGTCCGCTATGAGTATTGATATGGCACCGTGTGCATAGTTGTATGAGATTCTCCTTTATATCTCCTCCTCCACTTCCACGAGTATTAATATGATGTGGTTCAATATTGGTTACTGCCCCGCAACACTCACATCTGTTTTTTCTACAGGCTTGTATCATCTTCCTATTAACCATTCGTCTGTGCTTTGGAAACATAAGCTCTCCTAATGCAAGCATGAAAAAAGGACACTGCAGCGACAGTGTCCTTTTCCCTATTCATATTGTAATTAATCGTGTTCATTTCTTATCGAAACTACTTACACATATAGTATATCAAATATGAATGTGTTCTTTTGTGTTCACTTTAATAAATTCCATAATTGCTCGTCTATGACCTTTCCCTCTTACATGGTCCTCACTGACATATATGCATTGTGCTACTGCTTTCCAAGACTTCGCCAAAATATATCTCTGCGTAAGCAATGCTCTATTAGCAGGATCATGCATGTTATTTATACAAATGTTAGCTTCTAACCTCAAGTTAATAAGTATATCCCACTGATTATTAACCGCATCACGTAGTTGCATCAACCTGGCAATCATATCTGATGTGTCATGTGTCGTGCCACCACTCAACTTCTCTTTACTGTAATCCGTTGCTGTTAATGTATAGCAATCATTTTTGTATCGTTCTAATTCTTCTTCTTTTGTTCGAAGCTCAAACTGTGCCTTTCTGACTCGCCTTAATAACTCTTTGCACTCTTGCTCCGTCATTCACTATTCTCCCTCTTTTAATGCGCCTAGTATGTTTATAATTATCTCTTTTTCCGTTATATTTGTTTTTCTCTCTTCCTCTTCTCCGTTTTCAATAAATTTTAGGACTTTCAAATATGCCTTTTTCTTTGTTTCTTCGTACTCTCCGCAACCTTCAATTTCTGTAGCCAAGTATGCTTTAATTACTTCTACTGTCATGACTTATCTCTCCGTTCTCATTACTACATATAGTTTATATACCGCATCAGCATACAGTTCTACTAACTCCTTATCCTCTAAGAGATCTATTCTTTGGTAGTAGTATACCCACAAATGCTCATAATATAACTTTGCTATCAATTTACAAATCGTTTCTTCCTGTCCTTCTGTATCCATCATTGGCAAGTCAATATATATGCGTCTCTTATCATGAGAAATATACCCTTTCCCTCGCCCTGGTTGTAACTGCCACCGCCTATCAACTTGAATAAAACAAATTGTTTTGCTATCAATGGTACGATTCAATACGCCTAAAAATAACTGTATCCAGTGTGGTCTTATACCTTCTTCTCTAAATTCAATCATCCATATCATCCTTTACTAGTTCATCTACTTTCACATTTAACTCTTTGGCCAACTCACCCAATGTTGTTACTACGCCACTATCAACTAATTCTTTTATTTTTTCTGCTTTCTCTTTACTAATATGCATTAGATATAATCCCTCATTCTGTTTGCTTTCTCTTTGTTAGTGGTACATCAAAGTTTATCTTGGCCATAAAAACACCTTCCTTACCTCATTAATCGCCCATCGTTCTGCATCTTCTAATAAGTCTGTCTTTTTAAGTCCCGCATCATTAGCAATTAATTCAGCAATATAGCCCACATTGTACCCATGCAACTTACTTACATAGTAAATAGCCTCACTAATTGTCGTCGGATTATCTAAGTCGTATATATAAATGAATCCATTGGACTTTCTTGCTACTTCTTCGTCTTCAATAACTAGGTCTGCTTGTGGCATATCTCCACCATATGGACTTATATATCTTGTCCTCATGACTCCTCCTAGAATGGTACGTCTTCGTCATTCCCATAATTTTCAAAATTGCTTTTACTTTTATTTGCTTTTGCCGATACGCCAATATTAAATGCAATTACCTCTGTAATGTATCGTTTCTTTCCATCTTTCCCCTCATAGGATCGTGTAGATAGCTCACCATCGACAAATACATAATCGCCTTTCATTAATGCACCATAATCTTCTGCATCATTCCAACAGACAATATGGTGATAACTAGGTCTATACTCATCACCAATCTTCTTATTTGTGGCCATGCTGAAACTCAATACTGGTTTTCCAGTTTTTGTATACCGTAATTCAGCATCTCCCACTACTCGACCAGCTAAATGTACTTGGTTCATATCAATCATTATTTTTCTCCTTATGTGACTTATTTCTACACTTGTCAGAGCAATATTTAGCTCCACCACTTAATGTTTTAAATTCTTTCCCACATACCACACATTTCTTATGTCGCATACCTGTGAATACCGTTTTTACCGGCTTATTATTTTGTATTTCATGCAACACCTTCTTCCCATCCTTTGTATATGTGTATACCGGTTGCTTTTTTCTGAACTCTTTGTATTTTTCGAATATTTGTTCGTTATTTGTTGTTTTTATGTTGAATCGCTTACAGCACACTTTGCAATATGTCATTGTCGCTGCTTCACTCTGTTTAATTTTTCCACCACAACACTTACATCTTGCTTCCATTTGTTACCTACTTTCCTGTGCTCCCATATCCACCTATACTACGTTCTGTATCTGATAGCTCATCGACTACCAATACGCCATCACAATAGTTCTTTTGCACAATCATTTGAAAATATCGTTCATTCTTCTTCAACACAAAGGCTTGATTAGATACATTATCAACAATTGCCCCAATCTCCCCTCTATAATCGGAGTCGATAATTCCCATCTCATTCGATATACGAATTGGCGTTTTTACGCCTGTACTAGATCGTGGTAGTAACTCTACATGGAATCCACTAGGCAACTCTACTGCCAACCCTAGCTTTACAATCTGCCCTCTAGCTCCCGCTGGAACAACTACATCCTCTGGCATATATAAATCTAGCCCTACAGACCCTGCTGTTCCGTTATCCGGTACTGTTACTGTCGTCAATCTTTTTACTTTTAGTATGGCCATTACTGGTCTCCTTTCTTACTACCTACACATAATGCAGTTATTAACATTCCTTATGTTCCACCGATTACCATTCCGATAATTAGCATGAGCATTTTTTTTCTCCTATCTTTATCAATCGATAGAACCTGTATGGGTAACCCTCTTCACTGACACCTTCTACTACTGAATCTGTCTCAACATAGTATCCTTGTGGTGCATTGATGCCTTCTCTCCAGGTGCTTGCTTTGAGTGTTTCTACTTTCACGCTTGGCTTTTCTAAGTTCTTACTGCTTGACCAACGTCGATGGAATACTTCTTGTTTTTCTTCATAGCAAGCAGCTCGTTTTTCTTTTACGAAATAATGGGCCAATCTACATGCGTCTTCTGCTTGACCATTGAATAGCATTAATTTATGCATGCCATGTTTCCACAATTTTGCAAAGTCTTCTGCATATAGCTCAATTTCACTGTTGATGATCATGTGAAAGTGAATGCGTGTCTTACCTTCTGCTACATAAATATATTTCAATTCCTTCCCGCACTTTTTATAGGCTCTTTGCAATCTTTTGATGAAATTTTGCATATCCTTCTTAGCTTGCTCCCATGTCGGTTGCTCTTTATAGGTCAAAGTCAGGTAGTAGTCATTACTTTTGAAGTTGATGTCAATCAACATTCTTAACCTAGCTTCTGCTGCCTTTTCATTGTTCTTCTTGACTGCTTCCGAAGTTGGTTGTTGCTTTTTGACTCGTTTACCATTCCTTCTATAGGTCCTTGATGTATGATAATCGGTTATCTCTATCATTGATTTACCAATTACTCGTTTCCTTTTTCTCATAGCGTCCTCTGAAATGTCTGATTTGTTAATACGTTATATCAAGTTAAAAATAATCAGCTAAAATACTGATTATTACTGTATTTATTAACCATTTCATGCTATAATTAATTAGACCTTAGCTGAATGGCTAACGAAAAGGCGCTTAGTTTTACTAGGCGTCTTTTTTATATGTGCACCTCATTGCTCCTTGATTTTTAATGAGCCATTGGCACTCCCTACAATGTTCTATGCAAATAATGGCACCGCTTAACTTCGCACAATGCACATAAGCGGTGCTTTCTTTATTTAATTCATTGCATAGACCACATATTCGTCTATTTATACCCATGCTTTTCTATTTAATAGATATATTATTTATTACGGTCAGCTACTAGCTCTGCTACCAGGCGTTCTAACCTAGCAATACGAGCGTCTTTTGTTTTAGCTTCTGCTACATAATCACTGCCTTTTCCAAATTTGAAGGCAATGTTCGCCGTATACATTGGTTCAGAACCAATGGAAGCGCCGAGTCCGACCATGATGCGTTCGTTTGGCCTGTAGAACGCCCCAATTGCTACCGCGTTCGCATCACGGTAGTGCCCGTAGCTGACTGCGTAGCTGGCCTTGTCATCCGCATTGAAATCAAGCGGATGTAGGCCCGCAAGAGCAGCACTGGATGCGCCCATCTTATTCATGCGTTGGCCCATTCCATTGATGCGGTTATCGACAGCATGCTGTGCATTTTCAAGAGTGGTAATTCTTTGCTCGTGATCCGCTACTGTGTGTTCCACGGCTCGGATATCAGCGGTATTAGTTGTAATGGCCCCTTGTTGGTCATTCACGATATCACCTAACATCATGAGACCCTTAGCGGTGTCCGCGATGTCTTGGTGGTTCTTATCAATCGCCTGGATAGCGGCATGAAGTTGAGACCCGTTAACCGCATCAGTTGATGCGTCAGAAATACGGCCTGCTGCCACATTGGTAACGGTGCGTTTATAATTCATAACGCCACCCATGCCGGCTTTATCGGTAGTGCCGACAGATACCGTGCTATCGGCTACGGCACCAGCGAAGTTATATGTCTTGCCAGCAATTTCTGCGCTAGCAGTACTTACCGCTGTGTCGGTAGTTGAATTAGTGCCAAGTGCTACACCATTCGGAGTGTCGGCCAGTGTATTATTACCAATAGCCAGGGCATCAATAGCGCCGGCTTGTGCATGAGTGCCAACGGCAATGGCGCCTTGGCCTTTAGTTTTAGAGTTTGAGCCAAAGATAAGTTGCTCCTTAGAGCCGTCTAACACCTGGTTGTTGTAGCCAACAACGACGCCGTGACCGCTTTCCACTGTGCCGTTATTGGAACCAATAACGGTTGCATTCTCTGCGTTGACCGTGTTAGTTCGACCAATTACTACAGTTGATTCACCATTGGCATAAGCCCCGTTACCGATGGCGATAGTGTCGTAGGCGGTTGTCCGTGCTTGTGAGCCGATAGCTACTGTGTACTCGGTGAGAGCTTCGGCGTGGGATCCGTAAGCGAAGCTGTTTCTACCCATCGCTTTGGAATCGTTCCCACCTGCGAAAGAGTTTGTTCCGTTCGCCACGTTATTCTCGCCAAATGCTACAGCATTATTACCACCAACTGTATTTTGATAGCCTACAACGCCGACACTTTTAGCGCCATTAGTAACGGTATTGTCAGTACCACCGATGAAATTATTGTCTGCAGCGAAGGAAGTTGCTGCCACTGCGCTGAGTACTAAAGTTGCTAACATTGTTCTTTTATTCATGATTTCAATCTCCTGTGTTATAATTAATACGGATGTTCTATCTGCCCATTGGCTTAATTGGCCAGTGGGCCTTTTTTTGTGTCTAATAATTGGTCAATAATGCGTAAGCATTCATTTTTTACAAATGCCTTATTCTTAACAGATTGACCGCTGTAATAATGGCTAGTGTCGAAACCTATCCAGGTGCCTAGCTTCAAGCCAAGATCACCAACGTAGGTACAGCCACCGTGCATCTTGAGATGACGTTCAACTAGCCAATCTGAATCTTTACGATTAGTTGGACCAATAATGCGGTTTTTCTCTTCCTCTGTCAGAATCACATAACCTAGTGGCCCATATAATCCTTTGCGGATTAACCAGTTATGATCTTTATACTCACCAAGAGCAATGCAGTCTCTTACTTGATTCTTGTACATGGCTCCCCCTAGTAGTGGTACAATTCAATCGTTTGACCAGGGCGAATGCGCCCGTCCTCGATTCCGTTCATTTGGGAAACTTCGTGGATATATTCCCGTACATCCATACCCTCTGGACATGCCTCGCTGGCAATGTTCCATAAAGTGTCTCCACTTTTGACGGTATAGTCGTACCGATACTGAATCGGAGTCGTTGCGTGGTTCATCACAAACCCACTAGCTACTGCCCCAACTAGTACAAGAGCAATGATTAGAGCACCTTTTTTCATATCCCTGTCTCCTTACCCAGCCATCTTCTTTGGCTGGTATTTTCTTACCATTCCTAAAACCCTGCCGATTGCCTCCGAATCTGCGTTTACTGGCATGTCGCATAAGGATCTATAGGTTCGACCATCTGATAATCGATGGAGTATTTTTATAATCTTTTCTTTTTTCATATGTTCTCCTTTTCTATTTCACCTTTCTTATTGCTATAATTATTTAAAAGGAGATTTTTTATGAAACCCACTAATGACTTATTTAAAAAATCCGAAGCTATTAGTAATGCCATCCAAAAAAATATGGGGATTATGAAAGCATTACCGATTTCTAATTTTCAGTTATCGCAAAAATCCATTGAACAAGAGTATTTAAACTATAAAGAAGAACTTGATTCCTTTGATTCACACGCTCATTATCTAACCAATGAAAATTTAGAAAAATTAATATTATTCATTAATAGGAAGTCAAAAACTTACGCTGAATTAAAAGAAGAAGTATCCATATTGAACGATGCAACTCTCCAATTGTATTTATCCAACACTCCCAAAAAGAAAGTTGAACCACCCTTTTATTCTATTGAGCGTATATCTGCAATCTCTAATACTACCTCTCTAATACATTCCTACTTTAAACTTGTAACTATACCAAAAGATTTTTTTGCACCTTATTATTTTGATGATTCTGATGAATTTCAACTAACCGTATCCGGTTTAAATTTCTTGCATCAATTGGAAAAAGAAAATCATGCATTACAACTTGCAGAAGAAAGTCTTCGTATTTCAAAGGAATCTGCTAAATATGGTAAATTCGCTGCATGGTTAGCTGGCATTGGTATATTTACAACAATAATAATTGCAATATTAACCTTTATATTCTCGTAATATTTAAAATTGTTAGGATTACTGCAATAATAAACATTCCCAAATTTACTCTTGTGCAATATCTTATGTCTTGTAATTTTTCCTCTAGTGATTGGTCTTTGTTATATTTCAAAGCATTAAAATATCTAAATATAATCCACTTTTTTTGAGCCGCATCATGTGGCTCTTTTTTATTGATATTTGTTTTCCCTCCATCTTCTGACTTATTTTCCATATGTATTTGTAATGGGGTTTTCAATTTTATTTCACCTCTTTTATTATCACACTTTAAGTGTAGTTATTTAGCAAAAAAAATATCCTGTACAGAGACAGAGTAATATTCTGCAAACCTAACTTTTACTTCATCCCTTGGCATTCTTCTTCCTTGTTCATACATACCAAGAGCTGAAACACTTATATTTAATTCTTTTGCAACTTCTTCTCGGCTTTTTTTGCCACGTAACTTAATTAACCTTTTAGCAATTACACTCAAATCAACCATTCAATCACCTCTCTTTCAAATCACACTAAAAGTGTAGCATTGTATTTTTTCTATGTCAACACTTTATGTGTGATTTTTATATTGAATTTTAACACATTGCGTGTTATCATCCAATTAAAGGAGTTTTATATATGGCTTTTAACGATAAAATAAAAAAATTGCGTCTCTCTCGTGGATTGACACAAGCAGATGTAGCAAAAGGTATTATATTACCTCGGAATAAAAAAATCAGTCCTAGCGCTATCGGTATGTATGAACAAGGTAGAAGGAAACCAAGTTTTGAGGTTCTCGAAGCATTCGCTGACTTCTTCAATGTCGATTTAAATACATTAAGTGATAGCTTTACATCCGCTAACCAACAAAATATAAACCTCAATCCTTCTAATAAATCAGTTCGCATCCCTGTCCTTGGCTATGTCGTTGCTGGTGTCCCTATCTCGGCGGTTCAAGATATTTTAGGCTATGAGGAAATCTCTAAAGATTTGTCCCTTACTGGTGAATTCTTTGCCTTACGTATTAAAGGTGATTCTATGGAACCTACTTTTACTGAAGGTGATATTATCATCGTTAGACAACAGCCTGATGTGGAATCTAATGAAATTGCCGTGGTCCTTGTTAACGGAGATGAGGGTACTGTAAAACGCATTAAAAAAGATGACCACGGTATCGTGCTCATCGGTGATAATGCCCTAGCTTTCTCACCTAAATTCTACTCTAATGATGAGATTGCTAGTTTGCCTATTAAGATTATTGGTAAGGTTGTTGAGTTGAGGAGATCGTTCTAAATTTCTCTTGCCCAAATTTATGCAGTTTATTTTGCATTTTCAATATTTATTTTGCACTTATTGTGTTTTTTATTTCAATCACATACCATATTCCCTTATTTTATGGTTATTTGTATTGAATTTTTATTTCGCACTTTATTCTTTCACTTAGAATGTTATAAAGAAGATTTTTATAAACGTAATTACACCTTTTGTGGTATTACATCCTATATAATATATTGTGTCTCAAAAAAGCATTCAACTTTTTTCAGAAATAACGTTGACGTAGACTGTCTTTAGTGCTAAACTTCACTTACAGTGAGTTAGCAACTAACCTGCGGGGAGGTTGCGAGAGCGAAGTGGTCTGCGGATTGCTTCGCTCTTTTTTTATCTAGGAGATTCATATGGCTAAACCATTTAAATCACTTCGAACTCAACTTAAAATTCTTAGAAAACGCAATGTCATTATACGCAATGGCTCAAAAGCAATAGATATTCTCAGCCGTGAAAACTACTACTGTCTGATTAATGGTTATAAGAGGATTTTCATTGATGAGCCCGAAACGAAAAAAAGAAATGATGATTGGTACAAAGAAGGCACTACATTTGAAAACATATATTGTCTATATGAGTTTGATAGAGATCTGAGAAATATCGTACTTAAATATATTCTAAAAGCAGAGCAATCTATAAAAGCAAAAGTATCATACTTCTTTTCTTTAGAACATTCTAAAGAATCATTCAGTTATTTCAACATCAATAATTATCAACACAATAATTATTCTCAAGCAACCCGTCTTATTTCACAATTATCTAATGTCGCTAATAAACATTCTGATGTGAATGATTTATACAGTCCTTTCCCGCATTACTTTAGAGAACACCAAGAATTACCTCTCTGGGTTCTTATTACAAAAATGACATTTGGTGAAACAGCAACCTTATTCTATAATATGCCCGACTCACTAAAAATAACTATTATTCAAAAATTCATTAAAGAATTTCGCAATCATAGTTCTTTTCCTCTTATACATTTTGCAAAACAACATATAAAAGATTTCAACAATCTATTAAACGCATTAAATCGTTTTAGAAATATCTGTGCCCATGAGGACCGACTATTCGATTATAAAGCTGTTAACAGCAATGGAAAATTCATAAATGTTAGTTACTTCTACTATCCTTCTAGTGTATCAAGAGTCTATGATGGCCATGTATTCGATTTAATATTAATATTACGATTTTTCTTAACCAAAAGAGATTATTTAAAATTAATTCAAGTTCTAAGTAAACGAATTGATAAATTATCTGAAGAATTATCTCAGGCTACCTTTAACAAAATTCTTATTGAAATGGGATTCCCTAAAAATTGGAATGATGTACTCCATTCTGCAAAATAAATAATTGTCTTTTTATTTCTGATTGCAACCTCACTGAGCATGGTGTTGCAATATTGTTGCACACTAACAATAAAAAATCCCCCACCCTGCGCCAACAGGATGAGGGAAAGAATTGAATACAATACCTAGAGCGGTACCGCATCAACTCGACAAATTGATTATATCACGGTTCACACTCTAGGTCAGCTTTGCTATACCTAAAGGAGTGTGATTTTTTTATGCCTTCTACAAATGTAGGTGTCTATATTCGTGTATCTACACAGGAACAGGCCAATGAAGGCTACTCTATTGACGCCCAACGTGATAGGCTTACCGCCTATTGCCGTTCAAGGGCATGGAATATCTACAATATATATATTGATGGCGGTTTCAGTGGCTCCAATATGTCTCGCCCAGCGCTATCACAGTTGCTAGATGATATAAAAGGCAAGAGAGTCAATTGCGTGCTCGTATATAAGTTAGACCGTCTATCTCGTAGTCAGAAGGATACCCTTTATATTATTGAGGATGTATTCCTAAAGAATGGTATTGATTTCGTGTCGCTGAATGAAAACTTTGACACCTCATCGCCTTTTGGACGAGCTATGATTGGGATTCTCTCTGTGTTTGCTCAACTAGAACGTGAACAGATTAAAGAACGGTCTATGATGGGCCGTGTCGAAAGAGCTAAAAATGGTCTATGGCATGGCGGTGGACATGAGCCTTTTGGATACAATTACATTGATGGCCAACTCATAATCAATGACTACGAATCTGCTATTGTTAAAGATATATTTAAGTTCTTTAATGACAAGATTCCTATCTATCAGATTCAGCAGATTATATCTAAGAAATATGGCAAGGACTTTCATGAGTCAGTTATCCGTAGCACCCTTTCTATGGTCCTGTATACTGGCAAGATAAGCTATGGCGGAGAAATATATGATGGCCAACATGATGCCATTATTTCTACCGATACATTTAAACGTGCCCAAGATTTGCTTGAGATAAG
>FLSB01331271.1_pt1 | contig 13687 bp, 8 predicted proteins | sample 1550551 | NCBI WGS metagenome assembly FLSB01 (sample SAMEA4031774, study PRJEB14383) | metagenome | biome: human; feature: oral; material: saliva | place: Philippines | collected 2014 | reverse complement strand
TCGAGGTAGTACCACTCTCCCCCGTCACGTATCCATCCCACCATCTGCGCGCCGCTGGACGCGAAGTAATGCCAGCCGTCGGAAAGGTTCTGCCACCCGGTACGCATCGCACCCGAGGAATCCATGTAATACCACGTGCCGTCCACCCCGGCCATGCCCGTGTGCATGACACCGCTGTTCGGATCGAGGTAGTACCACTCTCCCCCGTCACGTATCCATCCCACCATCTGCGCGCCGCTGGACGCGAAGTAATGCCAGCCGTCGGAAAGGTTCTGCCACCCGGTACGCATCGCACCCGAGGAATCCATGTAATACCAGGTGCCATCCACCCCGGTCATGCCCGTGTGCATCACGCCGCTCGCGGGATCCAGGTAGTACCACGAGCCTCCGTCTCGCACCCAGCCGCCGAGCAGCGCGCCGGAGGAAGCCAGGAAGAACCAGTCGTTCCCGTCGCGGACCCAGCCGGTGGCCATGTAGCCGGTGGCGTTGAAGTAGTAGCGGCTGCCCCCGATTGCCACCCACTGGGAGGCGGGGTAGGTGCCATCATCGGCGCGCCTCCACCACCAGCCGGTCGAGTCGCGCACCCACGCTCCCCGACCGGTTTCGTCCGGGGCCTTCATCGTCGGCGCTTCGGTTGCGACCGACGAGGCCTGGGCACCCCGTTCCTGCTCGCTCCCGCTGGGGTCGGTGGCCTCGGGCGCGCCCGTGGGCGGGAGGCTGGGCGTCGCGGACGGCGTCGTCTCGCCGGCGGACTGGGCAGCGGCGGAACTCTGTGCGGAGGATTGCGGCGCGGTCTCCTCACCTGCGTCGGCGCGGGCCTGTGCGGGCAGGGCGATGAGGGCGAGGGACAGGGCTGCGATGAGGGCGCGCGCGGGGGCGCGGCGGGCGAGTGTGGGCGTCGGTGCCATGGCTGTGCCTTGTCGCTGGAAAACAGTTCTCCTATAAGTGTAGGACGATTGTCGCAGCGCGCGCGGGCATTTGGGCCCTCCAGGCAGACAAAAGGCCGGGCTCAGCGGTATGACACCGCTGAGCCCGGCCCCACATCGACGTCAGTGCGTCAGTCCTCATTCTCGAGCGCGTCGGCCTGCTGGGCCTGCATGCGCGCGAGATTCTCGTAGTCGGCGGCGCCGCGCTTAGGCACGTCGCGCATGGGGCGCGCAGGCGTCAGGCCCGTGAAGGAGGCGCCCAGGTTGACCAGTCCACCGGACTCCATGCCGGGGCCGGGCAGCACGTCGAAGCGGCGCGCCTTCTGGAGGGCGTCGATGACGCTGGTCATGTCATGGTTCTGGATGGCCGCCGAAATCGTGTAGGCGCCCGGGTTGAAGGTCAGGCGCGGGATCTCGATGTCCAGGTGGCCCGTGCCCGGTTCGATCGAGGTCGGCACGTAGCAGGCATCCATGCCGTGCAGGCCCCACACAAAGACGCCCTCGCGCGTGTCGATGGAGGCGCCGAAGACCGGGGATTCGATGCGTTCCTTCGCGCGGTAGTGCAGGCGCAGGCGCACGGGATCGCCCGGGTAGACGAGAGACGTGGGCTCGCCGGAAGCGCCCAGCAGGTCGATGCGCTCGATCATGGCCTCGCCGCTGCCAAAACGCGTCCCGCCGCCCTCGACCTCGACGGCGTGGTGGGCGACATCGGAGTAGGTGTCGATGACCTCGGCGGCCGAACCCACGTCGACGAGGGTGCCGTGGTCCAGCCATGCCGCCTGGTCGCAGAAGGTACGCATCTGCTCGAGGCCGTGGGACACGACGACGACCGTGCGTCCCTGGTCCTTGAGCTGGGCGAACTTATCCATGCACTTGTTCTGGAATTCCATGTCGCCCACGGCCAGGACCTCGTCGACGAGGAGGATGTCCGGCTCCACGTGGATGGACACGGAGAATCCCAGGCGCACGTACATGCCCGAGGAGTAGTTCTTGACGGGCTGGTCGATGAAGCGCTCGACGCCGGAGAAGTCAATGATCGCATCCAGCTTGGAGTCGATCTCCTTCTTGCTCATGCCCAGAATCGCGCCGTTGAGGTAGATGTTCTCGCGGCCCGACAGTTCGGGGTGGAAGCCGGAGCCGACCTCGAGCATGGCGGCCATGCGGCCCGTCGAGGAGATCGTTCCCTTGTCCGGGGTGAGGATCTTCGCGATGCACTTGAGCAGCGTCGACTTGCCCGAACCGTTGTGGCCGAGCAGGCCGAAGGTCTTGCCCTGCGGGATATCGAAGGAGACGTCGTCGAGGGCCCAGAACTCCTCGAACTGAGCGCGCGAACGCTGCAGGAACGCACCCTTAAGGGACTGGTTGCGGTTCTTGTAGATGCGGAAGCGCTTGGAGACGCCCTCCACCGAAATCGCGTTCGTCATCAGAGTTCCTCCACGATTCGTGCCGAGAAGCGGCGGAAGATCAGCGAGCCGAGGCCGAAGATACCGAAGGCCCAGGCGGCGCAACCGAGCCACACCTGCCAGGACGGCATCGCGAAGCCGTACAGCGTCGAGCGGTAGGCCTCGAGGAAGAGCTCGGCGGGGTTGAGACGGAAGATCGTGACGATCGGGAGCGGCTCGCCGCCCCAGGTCCATCCCTTGGCCGCCAGGTCGGTCTGGACCTTGTTGAGCATCGACAGGGAGAAGACGACCCCCGAGGCGTACATCCAGATCTGGTTGAAGATCTGCCACAGGTGCGAGATGTCACGGAAGTACACCGACGCGATCGACAGGATGAGGCCCATGCCGATGACGAAGAGCATCGCGAGCGCCGTGATCACGATAACCGCGGGGATCATGAGCAGCACGCCGGGGCCACCGGCGATGCACATGATGACGATGATGACGGCCAGCTCGAACGCGAAGTCGTAGGCCAGCGCCAAGACCGAGGAATAGATGAGGACCTGGCGCGGGAAGTAGACCTTCGTCAACAGACCTGAGTTGCCCACGAGGGAGTCCATGCCGCGCTGGATGCCGCTCGACAGGAAGTTCCAGGCGATAACACCCACGCCGATCCACAGCGCGAAGGACGACAGCCCCGAGTTCACGCCCTTGTCGGCCTCGCCGCGGAAAACGACGCCGAAGATCAGCGCGTACACGGCGATCGTGGCGACCGGGTTGATGAAGGACCAGAGGCGGCCGAGCGCGGTGCCCTTAAACTCCGAGGAGATCGAGCGCTGCGCCATGCGCATCGTCAGGTCAACGACCCGTTTCGTCTCAGACACCGGTTCTTCCATCCTTTCTGTGCTGGTCAGAAAAATTATCTTACTCGGTCAAATCCGGCGTCAGCACAAGATAGCGCCCGGCATGCGAGGATCCGTCCCGGATCGTGGAGGTCAGGCTCATCGCCCGCCCTTCATGGATCGGATCTTGTGGGCGAGCCCGCGGGCCGCCCGGTACGCCGGCTTGAGAGCGTTGCCCAGGCCGGGGGTGCGCACCATGATGTTGGTCTTGACGGCACCCAGCAGGTTCGGCACCGTTCCCATGCGCGCCTTGAGGAAGGGCACCTGGTCGATCGCGAAAGCGGGCATCATCGACGAGGTCGCGGCAAGCTTGTACTCGAGGTAGCCGTAGTACACGCCCGCCCACTTCGGGGTCATGACGGGGCGGACGTAGTAGCCGCGCGACAGGACCGCGTAGGCCAGGAGGCGCTCGATGACGTGGGCCAGGGACCCGTCCTTGTAGCCGCCCTCTTCGGGGAAATCCTCGGGGACGAGGCCGGCGCCGGTCAGCAGGGACAGGGCCTCGGGGCGCGCGATGAACATGGAGCCGTAGGGGGCCAGCGGCTGGTCGTCGTCGAAGGGGACGGTGATGCCGACCCTCTTGGCGAACTCGCGGGCGGGCTGGCGGTTCGCGAACCACGCGTGGCCCATCGTCGGGTACCCCATGTGGGGCATAGGCGCGATGGCCATGCCCAGGCCCGGGTGGGCGGCGAAATCGGCGAGGATGCCGGCCACGTGATCGGAGGAGGCCAGCAGGTTGTCGTAGAGGTGCTCCTTGAAGAGCTGGGCGGCGTTGTAGTCGTCCTGAACGGACTTCTTCGAGTGGATCTTCACGACGATGTCGTACTCGCCCGACGTGAGCACGTCGCCACAATCCACGAGGAACGCGCCGATGTCGCGGCCGCGGTTGGAGGACACGACGCGCACGTCGGCGTCCACGCCTCGTTCCGAAGCGCGCGCCTCGATGAGCGCCTTGTTCTCCTCGTTCGAGGTCGTGGCCACCAGGTGGTAACCGGCGGGCAGGACGCTCAGGCGGTCGAGAATCTCGTCGGCCATGTCGGCGTAGAAGATGTGTGCGACGGCAAGGACCTTGAGGGACGCGGCCGCATCCAGGGTCGCCTGGTCGGCGCGCGGCGGGACGACGGTCGTCAGGCCCGCGTTCGTCACGAGGTCTCGCGGACGCGAGGTGCGCGCGAGGTTCGTGAGGATCAGGTCGGTGTCGTAGCCCGCCCGCTCGGCCAGCTCCAGCATGTCCGCGCCGATGATGGCGTGGCGGTCCAGGTAGAGCGGGTCGTGGAAGAGGTTACGGCGTTTGAGGATCGGGCAGCCGTCCGCGAGCAGCAGCGAGGCGTTGTCGAAGACGGGGTTACGCGAGGGGTAGTCCTCGCGCGGGTAGGCAACGACATGCGTGTAGCCGAGGTCCCCGAAGTACTCCGTGAAGCGCGACTCGTGCCATTGGATCGAGTCGTTGTAGGAGCGGATCGGGGGCATCTCGTCCCAGTACTTGCGGAAGTCCGGGGAGCTGAGCAGCGGGTTGCGCACGGCGATCCAGTGGGACTGGATGTGCCGGGGCATGCGGGTGGCTGCCAGGAAGGGGTGGGGGCGCACCTCGTCGTGTTCGGTGATGCCCCAGAAGTCCACCGCTCCGGCGGCCTCGACGCGGTCGAAGAGGTTTTTCCACGGGTTGATGGGCGCGAAGAAGGTGTAGTTGAAGAGGATCAGCTCGTCGATCTGGCCGAGGCGATCCCAGCCAAAACGTGCGATGCCGTCGCGGTATCCGCCCACGTCGAAGCCGGTGTTTTCCCGCTCGAAGACCTCGGTGGCGCCCTTGAGGAGGCGTTCGCGCGCGGTGTCGTCCAGGGGTGAATTGGAGACGACGAGGATCTCGTCGAGGTACTCGCGCAGCGAGGTCAGGCACTCGACGATGTAGTCGTCGACGAGGCCCTGCGGATCAAAGAACAGGAAGATACCGGCGCGCTTCACGGTCTCACTCCCCCGCAGCGTCGACGGCGGCCAGGATCTGGCGGATCTTCGTGGCATCGCCCCACACGCCGGGCGAGTCGTAGGGACGATCCGGGAACGCCCCGTACTCGAGCGTGATGTCCAGGTCGTTGTCGCGGATGTAGGCCTCGACGCGGTCGGCGAGGCTCATGGGCTCACCGCTGCAAATGTTGATGATGCCATCGATCTCGTCCTGGGAGACGGCGGCGGCGATCTGGTAGGCCAGTTCCTGGATGGAGATGAAGTCGTAGAGGTTCTTGCCCGTGGTGAAGGGGAAGGTCTTCTTGCCTTCCTGGGCGGCCGCCAGGAGCTTGGAGAAGATCGAGGAGCCGTGCGCGTCATCGCCGACGATGTAGTAGCCGCGCAGCCACTGCATGGTCGCGCCGTGCTGGGAGGTCAGCAGCGTCGTGATCTGTCGCAGCGCGTTCTTGGAGATGCCGTACAGCGATGCGGGGTTGCACGGGGAGTTCTCGTCGATGGCACCCTCCCAGTAGCCGACCTCGTGCATGGAACCCATGACGGCCACGTGGGTGCAGCCGCCCTTCAGGAGGTTCTCAATGAAGTGGTAATGGGCGGGCAGGTCCTCAATGTGGGCCGGCGAGTTGTGCACGAAGCCGTCGCGCCACGCGAGGTGCAGGACCACGTCCGGGCGTCCGAGCTGGTCGTAGATGTCAGCGTCTCCGCTGAAAATCTGGGTATCGATGCGGCGTGCACGCTCGTCGACACCGTCGAGGCGGAAGTCGACGACGCTGACGTCGAGGCCGCGCTCCAGCAGGGCGTGAACAATGTGACGGCCGATGTAGCCGCCGGCTCCGGTAACGAGGACAGTCTTCACCATGTGAGTCAGTCTATCAAGGCCGTGGCGCTGCGCAGCTCCGCCCCGCGTTGTGTGCCGCGACGCACCCATCAGCCCAGGCCTCGTTCACGAGGCCGACTCTCCTATCGTCGGAGGTGAGCGGCAGTGCGGTGGCGCAGCGCGCGAGGCAGGGCGAGGAGTCCTTGGAGGACTCCTCGGGCAACGGGGCCACGGCCGCCCGAGCGCACGGCGCGCGCGATGGAGCGAGCAATGGCGCGCGCAACGCCCCCCCAGGGGGCGTGCTGGGCGGCGACGATGATGCGATTACGGGCGTTGACCCTCAGGAACATGGGCGAGGACGTCCCCGAGGAGGCGGCGTGCTCGTGGTCGACGACGGCTCCGGCGACGAAGCGCACCTCGTATCCGGCCTCGCGCAGCTTGTAGGACAGATCCGTGTCCTCGTAGTACATGAACAGGTCGGTGCGCACGCCCCCGACAGCGCGCCACGCGTCGGCGTCGATCGCGCACGCGCCGCCGCACAGGCCGAAGACCTCGGGCGCGGGCAGCGGGGAATCGGCGGGGGCCAGCCAGGAGCGGTCATACCCGTTGCCCGCATTGTCGACCTCGTTACCGGTGGAGTTAATGAGGACCTGCCCGCCGCCCTGCGCCTCGGTGACGCGCGTCCAGCGGCTGCCGTCGCGGGCGACGAGAAACTCTGCGTCGGAGGGGGTGGAGGGGCGCCAGGTACCCGTCAGGAGAATGAGCGCAGTCGTGGCACCCACGGCCTCGCCCAGGGGGGCCAGGAGCGCGTCGAGGAAACCATCACGAACGGTTGCATCGTTGTTGAGCAGAACGACAGTGTCCTCGCTCAGGCCGGCCGCTCCCGCCATGACGCCGGCACCGAAGCCGTCGTTCGTCCCTGCGTTCACGAGGGACACACGCGCGGGATTAGCGACACCGCGCAGCTCGCCCAGGCCCTCACGTAGGACGGTCAGGGAGTCGTCGTCGGATCCATTGTCGACGATGACGAGGTGATCCCCCTCCCCCATCTGCGGGGCGATCGAGTGGGCGGCGCGCAGGGTGAGCGGCGCGTTCTTCCAGTTGACGAGGATAACCCTCGCGCTGCGCGCCCTCATCGCCCACCCGCCAGGGACGCGTAAACGGCGGCGTGCGCGGCGGCGGAGGCTTCCCACGTGTAGTCGCGGGCGCGCTCGATACCGGCGGCGGCGAGGCGGTCATGCTCACTCCCCGAGGCCGCTTCGAGGGCCTCGGCCAGGGCCGAGGCGTCGGTGGCCGACACGAGGATTCCCGCGTCGTCTCGCGTAATCTCCGCCATGCACGTGTCCGCGCTGGTCACGACGGGGGTGCCGTGCGCCATGGCCTCGAGGACGGGCAGGCCGAAGCCTTCCCAGATCGAAGGGAAGGTGAAGACGCGGGCGCCCGCGTACGCGCACGCCAGGTCGGCATCGTCGAGCCGCCCGAGGACGTGGACCCGTTCAGGGGGCAGGGGCGCGTCCGTGGGGTCGGACCCCCACCCGGCGGGTCCAACGAGGACGAGGTCGAGGTCGGTGCCGCCCAGCTGCTCGTAGGCTGCCAGGAGGGTGGGCAGATTCTTGCGCGGCTCGCGCGTACCAACCCAGAGGATGTAGGGGCGGGCCAGGCCGTGGCGGGAGCGGAACTCCTCCACCTGCGCCTTCGTGACGGGCGTGTGGCTCAGGCCGTGCGGGATGACGGTGATGCGCGAGGCGTCCAGCCCGGCCTGGATGCAGTCGTCGGCGGTGGCCTGCGAGGGGACGATGATGGCATCCGCGCGCTTCCTCGTGATCTCGAGGGCGCGGTGGAAGTACGCCGAACCGTGGGCCGTGAAGTGGTCGGGGTCGCGCAGGAAGGCAACATCGTGGACGGTGACGGCCAGGGGGCGCGAGGTCGGCGGGATCGCCCAGGTGGTCGCGTGCACGACGTGGGCTCCCCCGCCCGATCCAACGCCGAGCATTCGGTCCACACTGGGCATACTCAGGCGGTCCCAGGCGGCGTAGAGCGCGCGCCGAGGCAGCGAGGAGTTAAGGACGGGAATGGTCAGTCCCACCTGGAGCGGGGTTGGCTCACCCGCGCCGTGGCGCGCGGCGACACCGATAGCACGCACACCCTGGCCTTCCAGGCGGGAGGCTACTTCGACGATGTACCGGCCGGAGCCCCCGGGCACCGGCTGCCACATTTGTTCGACGACCATTCCAACGTTGACGCTCATAGGCCCAGGGTAGTTCACGGGCGCGCGGGGGCGGGAACAAAAGGATGAGTGAGCGCAAAATGGAATACGATAAAGGGACCAGTTGTTGCTCCCGACCCAATGGGGATGATCGTGGCCCACTTCGTTTCTCACTCGCAGCCGATCCGCGTCCTGCTCGACGGGACCGCGATCCCCGCAGACCTGGGCGGCGTTGGCCGCTACGTGGACGACCTGGTTCCCGAGCTGGTCGAACAGGGCGTGGACCTGACGATGGCCGTCCAGGAGCGCGACGCGGAGCACTTCGCGACCCGCCTTCCCTCAGCGCGCATCATCCCGATCTCTGCGCGTTTCGAGTCGCGTCCGGCGCGCATGGCGTGGGAGCAGACGGGCCTGCCCAAGCTGATCCGCAAGGTGCGCCCCGACGTCCTGCACTCCCCCCACTACACCTGCCCGCAGTTCCCGGGCGTCCCCGTCGTCATCACGCTGCACGACGCGACCTTCTTCTCACACCCACAGGCGCACTCGCCTCTCAAGCAGCGTTTCTTCACGGCCGCCATTCGTCGCGCGATCCGCCGCGCGGACGCCCTCGTCGTGCCTTCGCTGGCGACGCGCGACGAGACGATCAAGTACGCGGGTGGGGATCCCTCGCAGTTCTACGTCGCCTACCACGGCGTGGATCGCTCGATCTTCCACCCGGTCTCCGATGCCGAGCGTGAGCGCGTCAAGGCCTCGCTGGGCCTGGAGGGTCGCGACTACATTGGCTTCCTGGGCACGCTGGAGCCCCGCAAGAACGTCCCGAACCTGGTGCGCGGCTGGGTCAAGGCCGTCTCCGACCGTCCGAATCCGCCCGCCCTCGTCCTGGCTGGCGGCAAGGGTTGGGACGAGGACATCGACCCGGCCCTGGCCTCGGTCCCCGAGCACTTGACGGTCCTGCGCCCCGGCTACCTGCCCCTGGAGGACCTGCCCGGTTTCCTCTCGGGCTGCGTCATCCTGGCCTACCCGTCGATCGCGGAGGGCTTCGGCCTGCCGGTCCTGGAGGCGATGAGCTGCGGCGCCGCGACACTGACGACTCGCCTGACCTCCCTGCCCGAGGTCGGAGGCGACGCCGTCGCCTACTGCGATATCGACCCGGACTCCATCGCCTCGGCCCTCACCGAGCTGCTGGACGACCCGGCTCGCCGCGAGGCCCTGGGGGCTGCGGCGATTCCGCGCGCCGACGAGTTCACGTGGGCTCGCGCTGCTTCGGTTCACATCGAGGCTTTCCGCGCCGCCGCCCGCATCTGAGCGAACTATACAAGGAAGAGACGCCACGCATGTCCGACACCCAAGACTCTCCGGCTACGCCCGCGCACGGGGTGCCGACCCGCCCGCAGTCACGTCTTATCGGCACCGTTATCATCCTCATCGTCGCAGTGATCACCGCGTCACTGGCATGGGTGGTTTCTGCTCCTGTGGGCTCCTCCCCGGACGAAGACTTCCACGTCGGTGCCATGTGGTGTCCTCCCCCGATCGAGGACAGCGGTTGCCAGATCACCACGAAAGACGGGAAGAAGGCCGTCGTTGTCCCCCAAACGCTAGCCAAAGAAAACGTCACCTGCTACGCCTTTGAGCATAATGATTCCGCTCGATGCACGTTTGCGGCCTCAGATGATCTCACCGCACCTACGCTGCGATGGGACGACGGCAACTATCCGTGGGGGTACTACCAGTTCGCTCACCTCTTCGTCCAGCATTCAACAAATCGTGCGGTCTTGTCGCTGCGTATTTTTAACGCGCTGCTTGCGATCACTCTGTTGGGCGCCATTATCGCGCTCGCCGACTCTGGTCTTCGCCGAGCGATCAGCATCGCCCTCGTCGTGGCCTGGTTACCGATGGGTTTCTGCTTTGTTGCGGGGATAAACCCCTCCTCATGGGCATTGACAGGAACGTTCGCTTTTGCGGCAGGGCTGTTCGCAGCGACCCGCACGGTGGGTTCACGCCGCATCGGGCTGATTATCTGCGCAGTCGTGGGCGCGATTCTGGCGTGCACGTCTCGGGGCGACAGCGCTTTCTATATCTTCGTCGTCACAGTCGCACTCGCGTTCGCAGTACGGCCAAATAAGCGGATTATTCCCGAGGCCGTGGTGGCCTGTGTGGCCTCTACTGTGGGCATATTGGTCATGTTACATACGAATGCGTCCTCAAATCTGGCATCGGTCGAACCGAGCGCCACGACTCCCGGCCGCCGCGTGATTCTCATGAAGAATCTGGAAGCAATCCCGAACTACTTGGCCGGTTTCGCCGGCTACCGAATGGGTCCGGGATGGAACGACGTCTCTTACGCGGGCACAGTGACTGGCGCGGCACTGACCATTGTCGGCGTGATCATCTGCTGGGCGTTGGTGTCTCTCACATGGCGTCGGGCGCTCTCCGCGCTCGTGGTCCTTGGTGCGATCGTCGGCGTACCTGTCGTCATCGGCGTGCAGGGCCGTTTCTCCAATGTTGAGGTCTATCAGCCCCGCTACATGCTGCCGCTCTTCGCCGTTTTTCTCCTGATGCTCCTGGCGCCTTCTCCCGCCAGTCCCGGCAATCACAGGCACGCTGTGGGCTCCATGCCATTTCATCTTCCGTCCGGCCGCTTCGGACGCCTGTGCGCGGGCCTCGTCGCAGCGCTCTGGGCCCTCACTCACGGCCGTGCGCTCTATCTCATTATTGAACGCTACGCGTTCGGACGTACCCCGCACAGCTACCCACTCGACCTGTCTACGCGCAACCTGAGCGCGGGGTTCGAATGGTGGTGGCCCACAGCTCCCATCGGCCCGATGGCCGTGTGGGTTATCGGTGCTCTCGCCGGCGTGATCGCGATCGGTGTGGCGCTTCACCTGTGGCAACGTTCCCCGGAGAGGGCGCCCGAGCCTCGTCGGTAACATTCCCCGGAGAGGGCGCCCGAGCCTCGTCGGTAACATTCCACACCCAAAGTGTTCACGTTTATACGATCTAGTGCTATGATCGAACATGTAATGCTTCGGCGTTCTTACGAACGAAAGGTGGCGGCATGCCCACAACCAACGTCGGCACGCTCAGCGAGCCCCAATTCAACATCCTGATCACACTGGCCAAGACCGATGCTCCCCTCACCCAGCGGGCACTGTCGGAGGCCACCGGCATGAGCCTCGGGCGCGTCAACACTGCCACCCGCGAGTGCGAGGCCGCCGGCTACATCGACGACCGCGCAATCACCGATGCCGGTCGCGAGGCACTCGAGCCCTACCGCGTCACGGGCGCCGTCATCATGGCCGCAGGCCTGTCCTCCCGCTTCGCCCCCATCAGCTACGAGCGCCCCAAGGGCACGCTCAAGGTGCGCGGCGAGATCCTCGTCGAGCGCCAGATCCGCCAGCTCCACGAAGCCGGCATCACGAACATCACGCTCGTCGTTGGCTACAAGAAGGAATACTTCTTCTACCTGGCCGACAAGTACGGTGTCGACATCGTCGTCAACCGCGAATACGCCACCCGCAACAACAACGGTTCCCTCTGGCTCGTGAAGGACCGCCTCGACAACACCTACGTGTGCTCCTCGGACGACTACTTCACCACGAACCCCTTCGAGCCCTATGTCTACAAGTCCTACTACTCGGCGAACTACGTCGAAGGCCCCACCGACGAGTGGTGCATCAAGACGGGTCCGGCCGACCGTATCACGGGAGCAACCGTGGGCGGCGCCGACGCGTGGGTCATGCTCGGCCACGTCTACTTCGACCGTGTCTTCTCCGCGACATTCCACGAGATCCTCGAGCGCGTCTACGACAAGCCCGAGACGGTGTCGAAGCTGTGGGAGTCCATCTACCTGGACCACATCAAGTCCTTCGACATGGTGATTCGCCGCTACCCGGACGGCGTCATCCACGAGTTCGATTCGGTCGATGAGCTGCGCACCTTCGACCCCCTCTTCATGGAGAACGTCGACTCCGAGGTCTTCGATCACATCGTGGCCACCCTGGGCTGCCAGAAGTCGGACATCCGCGACTTCTACCCGCTCAAGCAGGGCATCACGAACCTGTCGTGCCACTTCACGGTGGGCGACGACGAGTACGTCTACCGCCACCCGGGCATCGGCACGGAAAAGATCGTGGATCGCAGCGCGGAGTTCGCCGGCCTGCGCCTGGCCGCCGAGCTCGGCATCGACGACACCTTCCTCACGGGCGACCCCGCGGCCGGCTGGAAGATCTCGCGCTTCGTGCGCGACGTTCGCAACCTGGACGTCACCCGCCCCGAGGAGCTCAAGGCGGCCATGGAGATGGACCGCGCGCTGCATACCTCCGGTCGCGTGCTGGACCGCTCCTTCGACTTCGTCACCGAGGGCCTGCGCTACGAGGACCTCCTCAAGGCCTTCGGCCCAATCGACGTGCCCGGATACTTCGAACTGCGCGACAAGGTCCTGCGCCTGAAGGCCTTCGCGGACGCGGACGGCTTCGACAAAGTCCCCTCGCACAACGACTTCTTCCCGCCGAACTTCCTGGTGGACAAGGACGGAAAGATCAGCCTCATCGACTGGGAGTACGCGGGCATGTCGGATGTGGCCGCCGACTTCGGCACGATGACCGTGTGTACGGCGGAGATGACCCGCGAGCGCGCGGCCGCGGCCCTGGAGTACTACCTGGGTCACACCCCCAGCGAGGCCGAGGCGCGCCACTTCTTCGCCTACGAGGTGTTCGCCGGCTGGTGCTGGTACCTGTGGGCGCTGGTCAAGGAGGCCGAAGGCGACGACGTCGGCGAGTGGCTGTACACCTATTACTCGCACGCGACACGCACGCTCGATTCCCTGCTCGCTTCGTATGAGGCCGCCTCGGCGTCAGGCGCACAGGCTGTCAAGGAAGGTGAACTGGCGTGAAAACTCAGCACGGAGGCAAGCGTTACGGCATCTTCTCGGGCGTCCTGTGGGGCCTCGACACGGTCGTGCTGGCAATCGCACTGGCCATGATCCCGTTTGCCGATTTCGGCCAGTCGGCGCTCGCCGGCGCGGTCCTGCACGACGTTGCGTGCGCCGTGATCCTGCTCGTGTACATGGCGATTCGAGGCCGCCTGAAGGACACCTGGGCGGCGCTGCGCACGCGCCCGGGCAAGTCGGTGATTGCGGCGGCTCTGCTGGGTGGCCCGATCGGCATGAGCGGTTACCTGATCGCTATCGACAACATCGGCCCGGGCCTCACCGCGATCATCTCGACGTTCTACCCGGCGCTCGGCACCCTCCTGGCGTTCATCCTCTTGAAGGAGAGGATGGCTCCGCGCCAGATCGCCGCACTGTTGGTCGCCCTCGCAGCTATCGTCGCGACGGGCTGGTCGGCGACGTCGGAACCGATCGAGGGCGGCAACGCGGTCCTCGGCGTCCTCGGCGCGCTGGCGTGCGTGATCGGCTGGGGTTCCGAGGCCGTGATCCTCACGTGGGGCATGCGCGACGAGGCCGTGGATAACGAGGTGGCCCTCCAGATCCGCGA
>FLSB01263596.1_pt1 | contig 13706 bp, 2 predicted proteins | sample 1550551 | NCBI WGS metagenome assembly FLSB01 (sample SAMEA4031774, study PRJEB14383) | metagenome | biome: human; feature: oral; material: saliva | place: Philippines | collected 2014 | reverse complement strand
TTGTGATAAAATGTAATTGTTCCATAGGATTCTTTCTAATGATGGTTTGGTTGCTTTTCATTATAGATCTTATGGGACTTTTTTTCTACAACAAAATAGGCTCCATAAGATCCATAGGGGATTTACCCACTACAAATATTATAGAGCCTGTAATGTCTGATATTATGCGTTTTTTATGATTTTGAAGACTTTTTGACAAACCTTTTTTAAAACACATGAGTGTTATGATTTTTTATGGTATAATGGCAGTGTTAGAAGTGAAATATTTACATTTTTTTATATTTTACTGATATTTTAGTAATATTAAGTGATCTATTTTTTTCTATGATTAGAAATCAATGTGGTGGTTTATGATGAAGTAGAGGAAAAGCTCTAACATTTTAGTCAAGAAATCATCTAGCATTCTGTCAAAGAAAAATATTAGAACCCTCTATTTTGTAAAAAATAGTTAGAAAGAAAGTTAGTAAAATGAAAGATATTTTTAATAAACGTCAACGTTTTTCGATTCGAAAGTTTTCTGTTGGAGTGGCTTCTGTATTAATAGGAGTTGCCTTATTTACACCATCCCAGGGAGTGCTTGCTTCTACGGAAAATAATGTGGCAACAGAGATAGGGGCTAATTCTGAAAAGGAGAATGCGACTTCTACTGTGGAGAAAAAAGAAGAGAATCAAAATTCACCAGAGAATCAAGGTGCTATCTCCAGTCCAGCTCCAAAAGATACTCCAATAGGATCTACAAGGACTACAGAACTCGAGACATCTGGGAATAAAGAAAATAATAGCTTGACCACAGGGGCTTTCGTGGCAGGTGAAGACAGATCAAGCACTTCAGCGGTGAGAGAAGCATCAAATCCTTCCGAGATTAAAAAATATGAATTGACTAAGGAAGATGCTAAAAAAATCAAAGCAGGAGTAATCGGTTCAGAAGGTAATAAGCTTGACAGTTTGTTACTAAACGGCCCTGAGTTAAGTCCAGAAGCTTATACAGATGATGATTACTTGAAGGATAAAGATGAACTTTATATTTATGAAAAAGGCGGGAAAAAGTATGTAGGCTATAATAGTCATCCCTTATTAGAAGATACTGATGGTGATGGTATTATTGACAGTAAAGAAAAGCCAGATGAAAAATTAAAATGGAATGTCAGTGAGCGCGATATGATTATGTTCATGGAATTGTCCTACCGTGATGATAATTATATTGATAGAGTGCTGGATCATAAGAAACCCTTAACAGAGTCAGAGTTATATAAAAAGAATGGTGACAGTAGACCACGCTATGAGTATATGATGATGAATAAGGAATTGGGGCCTTATTGGGAAAGGAAAAAAAGTTATCATACATCCAGTGGACTAGATGCTGTCTTGTATGAAACTAAGAGTGATTTTCCGTTTTTACCAAATGGGACTGCTCAAGTGTTAGCCTTTCGAGGAACAAGTGATGCGAAAGATATTGTGGCTGATGGAGTACTTGGATTAGGAAGCAATCCTCAGCAAGGGATCGATGCAGAAAATATCATGCGTGAACTGGCTAAAGATAAGAGTATTACCAATCTATATTTGACAGGACATTCTTTAGGAGGATATTTAGTACAACGGGCAATGGTTGAAGCCTATCAGTTGGCATATTCTGACAGCAGAGTCATGTCTTCTAAAGAACAGCGGGCTTATAGAAACTTTTATAATAATGTATTAAAAAAAGGAACAACCTTTAATGCCCCAAAAGTGAGGACAAGTTATTTCTCATCATCTGAATTTTGGCAAAAAGGATTAGACAGTAAAAACATAGCTAAGTCTGGAAAAATGACACATTATATAGTTAATAATGATTCTACTATAGGAAAAAGTGTCAGTAATGATAGTGATGTTGTCATAAATGTTGGGGATACAAAAGGAGGTCATAGTTCACGTTCTTATTTTGAAGCCGATATGATCAATAGACGGTCAGAGTTTATATCTGGGAAACGAATTTCTTTAGATAGGACAGGTTATCAAGATAAAAAAATTGCAACAGCTAAATCTGTAGAAAAAGTTGGAGAAACTGTTGTATATAGTAAACGTGGAGATGACATCATTAAGTCAACAACTGTTAGTATCAAAGATCCTGATACAGGGCAGATTACTAAAAATACACTTGATGAAGTGTTTAAGAAAGATGGTGCCAAATCCACAGTTGTGGTTACGTCAATCGAGCCAAGTGTTCGTTATGAAAAAGACGCTACGAGAGCCAAAGGTGAGGCAAATGTAACAGAAGTTGGTACTCCAGGCACTAGAACAGCAACTACAACCTACACAGTCAATCCGACAGATGGTAGCCTTGTTTCGCATGAAGAACCGGCAGTAGTAGTCCCATCAAAACCGACAGTGGTCAAAGTCCCAGCTAAGGATGAGGTTACATACCTCAAAGAAGGCGATGATGTGGTTAAGAAGATAACCACTTACATGGTCAATGCAAGTACAGGAGCTCTTACTCCAACAGAGAAAAAGGAAATCTTCAAACAAAATGGTGCCAAAGCTAAGGTTGTTGTTACGCCATTACAGCCAAGTGTTCGTTATGAAAAAGACGCTACGAGAGCTAAAGGCGGAAAAAATGTAACAACAGCTGGTACTTCAGGCACTAGAACAGTCACTACAACTTATACTGTTAACCCTGCAGACGGTAGCCTCATTCCGCATGAGGGCAAACCCGTCATCAAACAGTCAACTCCTACGGTGGTCAAGGTCCCAGCTAAAGATGAGGTTGAATACCTAAAAGACGGCGATGACGTTGTTAAGAAGACAACCACTTACGCGGTCAATACCAGTACCGGCGCCCTAACTCCAACAGTAAGGAAAGATGTTGCCAATCCAAAAGGTGCCAAATCTAAAATTGTGGTTACACCACTTAAGCCAAGTGTTCGTTATGAAAAAGACGCCACAAGAGCCAAAGGTGAAGCAAAAATCACAGTAGCTGGTACTTCAGGTACAAGAACAGTAACTACCACCTACACGGTTAATCCGACAGATGGTAGCCTTATTCCACATGAAGGAAAACCCGTCATCAAACAGTCAACTCCTACGGTGGTCAAAGTTCCAGCCAAAGATGAGATTGAATACCTCAAAGAAGGCGATAATGTTGTTAAGAAGACAACCACTTATGCGGTCAATGCCAGTACAGGTGCTCTTACTCCAACAGTAAGGAAAGACGTTGCCAATCCAAAAGGTGCCAAATCTAAAGTTGTGGTTACACCACTTAAGCCAAGTGTTCGCTATGAAAAAGACGCCACAAGAGCTAAAGGTGAAGCTAATGTAACAACAGCTGGTACTTCAGGCACTAGAACAGTCACTACAACTTATACTGTTAACCCTGCAGACGGTAGCCTCATTCCGCATGAGGGAAAACCAGTTATCAAATCGTCAACTCCTACGGTGGTCAAAGTTCCAGCCAAAGATGAGGTTGAATACCTCAAAGAAGGCGATGACGTTGTTAAGAAGACTACAAGTTACCAAGTCAATGCGAGTACAGGTACCCTTACTTCAATAGAGAAAAAGGAAGTGTTCAAGCAAGATGGTGCCAAATCAACAGTTGTTGTTACGCAAATCGAGCCAATTGTTCGTTATGAAAAAGACGCTACGAGGGCTAAAGGTGAAGCTAATGTAACAACAGCTGGTACTCCAGGGACAAGTACAGTAACTACAACCTATACTGTTAATCCGACAGATGGTAGCCTCGTTCCGCATGAAGAACCAGCAGTGGTAGTCCCACCAAAACCGACAGTGGTCAAGGTGCCAGCTCAAGATGAGGTTGAATACCTCAAAGACGGCGACGACATTGTTAAGAAGACAACCAGCTACCAAGTCAATGCAAGTACAGGTGACCTGACTCCAACAGAGACAACAGAAATCTTCAAGAGAAACGGCGCTAAATCTACAGTTGTTGTTACGCCGATCAAGCCAAGTGTTCGTTATGAAAAAGACGCTACAAGACCCAAAGGTGAAGCTAATGTAATAACAGCTGGTACTCCAGGGACAAGTACAGTAACTACAACTTATACTGTTAATCCGATAGATGGTAGCCTCGTTCCGCATGAAGAACCAGCAGTGGTAGTCTCATCAAAACCGACAGTGGTCAAGGTGCCATCTCAAGATGAGGTTGGATACCTCAAAGAAGGCGACAATGTTGTTAAGAAGACCATAACTTATGAAGTGAATGTAAGTACCGGTGCCCTTACTCCAACAGAGAAGAAGGAAATCTTCAAACAAAATGGCGCTAAATCTAAAGTTGTCGTTACATCAATAGAGCCAAGTGTACGTTATGAGAAAGATGCCACAAGATCCAAAGGTGAAGCTAATGTAACAGTAGCTGGTACCCCAGGCACTAGAACAGTGACTACAACCTACACGGTTAATCCTACAGATGGCAGTCTTATTCCGCATGAGGGCCAACCTGTTATAATCTCTTCAACTCCTACAGTGGTCAAAGTTTCAGCTAAAGATGAGGTCGAATACCTCAAAGAAGGCGACAACGTGGTTAAGAAGACTACAAGTTACGCGGTCAATTCAAGTACCGGTGCTCTTACTCCAACAGAGAAAAAGGAAATCTTCAAACAAAATGGTGCTAAATCTACAGTTGCCGTTACCAAACTAGAGCCAAGTGTTCGTTATGAAAAAGACGCCACAAAAGCCAAAGGTGAAGATAATGTAACAACAGTTGGTACACCAGGAACAAGCACAGTCACTACTACTTATACTGTTAACCCTGCAGATGGCAGTCTCATTCCATATGAAGGCCAACCTGTTACCATCCCTTCGACTCCGACAGTGGTCAAGGTGCCAGCTAAAGACGAGGTTGAATACCTCAAAGAAGGCGATGATGTTGTTAAGAAGACCATAACTTACGCGGTCAATGCAAGTACGGGCTCCCTAACTCCAACAGAGACAACAGAAATCTTCAAGAGAAACGGTGCTAAATCTAAAGTTATCGTTACACCACTTGAGCCAAGTGTCCGTTATGAGAAAGATGCCACGAGAGCTAAAGGTGAAGCTAATGTAACAACAGCTGGTACTCCAGGGACAAGTACAGTAACTACAACCTATACTGTTAATCCTACAGATGGTAGCCTCGTTCCGCATGAAGAACCAGCAGTGGTAGTCTCATCAAAACCGACAGTGGTCAAGGTCCCAGCTAAAGATGAGGTTACATACCTCAAAGAAGGCGATGATGTTGTTAAGAAGACCATGACTTACGCGGTCAATGCAAGTACGGGCTCCCTAACTCCAACAGAGACAACAGAAATCTTCAAGAGAAACGATGCTAAATCTAAAGTTATCGTTACACCACTTGAGCCAAGTGTCCGTTATGAGAAAGATGCCGCAAGAGCCAAAGGTGGAGCTAATGTAACAGTAGCTGGTACTTCAGGTACTAGAACAGTAACCACAACCTATACTGTCAATCCTACAGATGGCAGCCTCATTCCGCATGAAGAACCTGCAGTGGTAGTTCCCGCAAAACCTACAGTGGTCAAAGTCCCAGCTCAAGATGAGGTTGAATACCTCAAAGAAGGTGATGATGTAGTTAAGAAGACAACCAGCTACCAAGTCAATGCAAGTACCGGTGCTCTCACTCCAACAGAGAAAAAGGAAGTGTTCAAACAAAATGGCGCCAAATCTACAGTTGTTGTTACCTCACTTGAGCCAAGTGTTCGTTATGAGAAAGACGCCACAAAAGCCAAAGGTGAAGCTAATGTAACAACAGCTGGTACACCAGGAACAAGAACAGTAACCACAACCTATACTGTTAACCCTGCAGACGGTAGCCTTATTCCACATGAAGGAAAACCAGTTATCAAACTTTCAACGCCTACAGTGGTCAAGGTCCCAGCTAAGGATGAGGTTGAATACCTTAAAGATGGTGATGATGTAGTTAAGAAGACAACCAGCTATCAAGTCAATTCAAGTACCGGTGCCCTTACTCCAACTGTAAGGAAAGACATTACCAGTCCAAATGGCGCTAAATCAACAGTTGTTGTTACGTCACTTGAACCAAGTGTTCGTTATGAGAAAGATGCCACAAGAGCCAAAGGTGAAGCTAATGTAACAGTAGCTGGTACTCCAGGTACCAGAACAGTAACCACAACATATGCAGTTAATCCTACAGACGGCAGCCTCATTCCACATGAAGGTCAACCTGTTATCAAACTTTCAACTACTACAGTGGTCAAGGTCTCGGCCAAAGACGAAGTAGTAGAAACTCCGATTGAACCAGAAGTGGAATATGTTAAAGATGTTGAAAAAGACTTCGGTACACCAGATCAGCGTACTGAGGGTGAAAAAGGTAAAACAGTTACTATAACTGCTTACGATGTAGATTCAAAGGACGGTCATATCACAGAACACGTTGGTAATCCAGTATTCATCCCCGCAGGTAAGACAATCGTTAAAGTAGGAGCTAAAACTAAGGTTGAACAAACTAAAGATTCTGAAGGTCGCGATGTGATTGATACCACTACCTATGAAGTTAATCCAAAAACAGGTAAGGTAACTCCAACAACAGTTCGAACTTATGGAACAACAAAAGAACCAACAGTTGAGAAGAGAGTAGTAACATCACCTGTTGTCTATGAAAAAGATGGTACGAAAGAAAAAGGTACAGCCCCAACTACTGTTAAAGGTGAAGATGGTGAAGACACTGTCACAACCATTTACACTGTGGATCCTAATACTGGAAAGATTACAGCAAGTGAAGGTCAACCAGTTCGTACGAAAGAACCAACTAATACTATTGTCAAAGTCGCAGCTAAGGATAAAGTAGAAACAACAGAAATCCCATCACCTAAGAAATACGTAAAAGATGATACACGTGACAAAGGACAAGACAATGTAGAAGAAGCAGGCCAAGCAGGTTCACGTACAACAACCACTACTTACGAAGTAAATCCAGCAGATGGAACAATTACAGAAAGAGTAGGAGAACCAGTAGTAGTAAATCCAACAGCAACAATTGTCAAAGTCGCAGCTAAGGATAAAGTAGTAGAGACACCGATTGAACCAGAAGTGGAATACGTTAAAGATGTTGAAAAAGACTTCGGTGCACCAGATCAGCGTACTGAGGGTGAAAGAGGTAAGACGGTTACTACAACCACTTACGATGTAGATCCAAAGGACGGTCATATCACAGCACACGTTGGTAACCCAGTCGTCACCCCAGCAGGTAAGACAATCGTTAAAGTAGGAGCTAAAACTAAGGTTGAACAATCTAAAGATCCTGAAGGTCGTGATGTGATTGATACCACTACCTATGAAGTTGATCCAAAAACAGGTAAGGTAACTCCGACAACAGTTCGAACATATGGAACAACGAAAGAACCAAAAGTAGAGGTAGAACAAGATCCTAAGACAGGTGACGTTACAGTAACACCGAAGAAACCAGATGGCTCAACATATCCACCAGAAACTAAGGTTGAAATCCCAGGCGGAGTTGGTAAAGGTAAAGTACCAGACAGTGGTTTACCAGATGTAGAAAAACCAGGTATAGGTGAGACTACTGAGCCAGGCAAACCATCTGTGGAAGTTCCTAATGTAACAACTCCGCCTAAGGTAACAGTTGAAAATGGTGAACTGTCTGAGCCAATTACTTTACCAGAATTAACTATTGAGGTTCGTTGGATTGATGAATCTAGAAATGGATTGAAATCATCTGTTAAGACAGGTAATGAAAAGGATGCTGAACATGGATCAATTCCAGGATATGAATTTGTACGAACTGTGATTTCTGAAAATGAACCATTAATTACTCACATGTTCAGAAAAGTAAGTGGAAGTACAACTCCAAATCCAGCAACTCCACCTAATGTAACAATTTTTGAAAATGGTGTATTACCAGATTCAATTGAATTGCCAGAGCTAATGATTGATGTTCGATGGATTGATGAAGATGGAAATGTATTGAAACCGTCCGTTAAGTCAGGTAATGAAAAGGATGCTGAACATGGATCAATTTCAGGATATGAATTTGTACGAACTGTGATTTCTGAAAATGAACCAGTAATTACTTACATTTTCAGAAAAGTAGGTGGAAGTACAAATTCAAATCCAGTAACACCTGATACTAATGGAAATTCTAGTCACGATACACCTGCGCTAACGACTCCAACTCCAATTCCAGTTACGCCAGTAATACCTGATGCTAATGGAAATTCTGTTCAAGATACAGCTGCATCAACAACTCCAATTCCAAATTCAGTTACCCCGAATGCAGATCAGGTAGATACTAAGACTACTGTTGATAACGGAGCTAAGTCAAATGATTCTCAAAATGTATTGCCAAATACAGGAACAGAATCAAATGCGACTCTTGCATCTCTAGGACTTCTTGGTATGCTAGGCGGCCTCGGACTTGCTTTTGTAAAGAAAAAAGAAGACTAAAGTTAAAATGTAGTCAAAATCTGAACTGTTCATTGTTAAGTGGACAATGAATGTAAAAGATAAAGAAACAGCCTTGTTCCTCATTTCAAGAGGTACAAGGCTGTTGTCGTATTCTAGAAAAACAATATTCGTACTTAGAGATCATGGGTTGAAATAAAATATGTACAAATGGATTAGGAATTTATACTCAATGAAAATCAAAGAGCAAACTAGGAAGCTAGCCGAAGGCTATACTTGAGTACGGTAAGGTGAATCTGACGTGGTTTGAAGAGTATTAGATTAATTTTTAAAAATGAATTAGAAGTCATGTTATACTATTCTAGCTTCAATCTGCGATACTCATTTGAAATCAAAGTTCCCCTTTTGTTGATAGACTATTCAAGAAATATTGTTGTATAAGCATATACTTTAAAATTATAGGTACAAGGAACCAATGATAGGATTTTTAATTAAAACTATTATATATTTGTTTTTAAGGCAGAAATTTATTTTTTTTATTTTGTAATAATATAAAGTTATATTTATAGGATATATCTGAAGAATATTTTAAAATTAAGGATGGGATATTTATCGTTATTCAGAGTTGTTTTTAATTATTATATATTTGCTGATTGCGCTTTCTTTGGATTGCTTGTATTTATACCATCTTAATTGACTAAATATATCGAAAGTGGTATAATCTAGCTGTCAAAACTGTGATGTGAAATGTCCATCATAGTGGTTTTTATTGTTTTATTCCCAGAGGGAATATTGCTTTTAATTTGATTTTGTATTTTAACATAAGGAGAAACAATGGAAAATAAATCAAATTCACTCAATAGAATCAAGCGCCAGCAACGTGAAAAAGTTTTGCGCTTTTCTATTCGTAAGTATAGTTTCGGTGCCGCTTCAGTTGCTGTTGCAGCGCTGATGTTTTTAGGTGCCCGCGTTGCGAGTGCGGATAGTCTAGTCGACAAGACTTCATACTCTACTGCTGGTGTAGTAACACCTGAAAGTAAGGTTGATTCGCCTGAGGATGTTACAGAATCTACTGCAAACAAAGTAGATGAAGGACATAAACCTCCAGAAAATCAAGCGCCTGCAGTTCCTGTAAATAACGCGCCTACAGTTGATAAAGCCAAGTTAAGAAAAGTAGTTGAAGAATTAAATGCTCTTCTTTCAACTAAATTAAACCTTGACGAGTCAGTAGTATCATCTATTAAAGACAGACTTCAAAAAGGGAAAGAAGCCCTAGAAAGTTCTGAGCTAGCTCAAAAGGATATTGATGAGCTTGCGGAACTCTTGTCTAAAGATGTGACAGTCGTATCAGCTGCTAAGGAATCAACTGAGGTTCAAGTAGATAAAAAAGTTGATAAACAAGTAGATAAAACTGAGAAGCAAGCTGATAACCTAGCCAACCAATCTTCTCCTGAAGTAAGTGCAAGCGAAGAGAGCCAAACTGTATCAGCTAAAAAAGATGCTTTGAAAGTATCTGTAGATCAATTGAAGGCAGCAGTTCTGGAAGTGCCTGAGCATGAGACTAGCAAAGAAGTTCTTGAAAAAGCCAATGAACTATTGGGCTTAGCTCAAGGTGTTCTTGAAAATACAACAGTTTCTCTGAACGATGTTGAACAAATGAACAAACTTGTGAAGAGAATGTTTAACTCTGTTAAAAACGCTACAACACGTTTGACTTCAGGTGCTCGCGACTCACGTAATGGTCAGAGAATGGCTCAAGGTACAAACTTTAGAGCAAATGGTCAAATTAATCAAGGTGCTTTAGCAGATATCAGATATTACGCTTCTGTTGACCCTAGAGACATCGGAGGTCGAGGTAATACAAATAATAATGATCCGGAGTTTACTAAAGAACACACAGATATCAAAGCCAAATATATGGAAGATAGTGAAGGTAAATGGATCGTCTATGATATTTACTTCAATAACAATGGAAGAAAAGTAACGGATGGTAGTTATCAAGAACACTATTACTTCCAACCTCCATTTAATATCATGGATCTTACACCCGACGGATATTATAAATCTAATACAATAAAAGACCTAAGATTGACACGTTACCAAAATACTGGTGGTAGAAGACTTTCTGATGGGGGTCAAGGCTTTACCCCATATGGAAATACTGCGGAAATCACGAATCCAGCCAGTCAGAAATATCATATTTTTAATGCTGATAGAGATACGTTTTATGATCCAAGTTCAGGGATAAATCGTGATGATCAAAGAAAATTTGTATTTAAAAATAACGTTAATGATCCTGAACTAAATAAACTTCCTAAAAATAAAAATAATCAATATCCAGGACTATCTTATTATCTAGGGGTAGATGTTAGAAGAAACAGTACAGACTATGCAATGCACATGCATGTCAAGATTAAACTGAGAAACGATGTAACTCCTAAAGAAGCAGCTGAATACGGTCGTGCTTATGCGGCAACAGTAGCGAAAGCACCTACAGCTCAACGTTCTTATATTGTGGGGTCATGGGGTACGCGTTTACAAAATGAGCCAGACGCACCAAAAGATCCAATTCAAGGTTTAACAGTTACAAAAACAGTAGGAGATTACCCGGGAGACAAAATAAACCCTGTATCTGAAGGTTATGTTAGACATAAAAATGGTGGCGAATTCCCTCCAGGTATGAACTGGACTTGGGCAGGTGATAAGTCACCAAATACAGATGTAGCCGGAGTATTTAAGTATACTTCTATTGCCACTTATCAAGATGGTTCTAAATCAACCGATGCCGGTTCTGGTTCAGATGGAACAGTTACATTAAACGTTAAACCTAAGAAACCAGCTATTACAACAAATGTTGAGCATAAAAAAGGCTTAACAGGTCAACAAATTACTGTAAATGTCCAAAACGGAGTGCCAGACGGTTCGACAGTTAACCTTTACGATGGTACTAAACTTATCGGAACAGGAAAAACCACTGGAACTACTGCAACAGTTACAGTTACAGATGCCCTACCAGGAAACATTACAGCTGAAACAGTAGTTACTAATAATAATGGAACAGTAAAATCTGATAAAAGTGACCCTGTTACTCCAACAGAAGCACCAGATAACCAACGACCTACAGTAGAAATTTCACCAGCTGAGAAAACAGTAGTAGAAGGACAAACTGTAACCTTCACAGTAACAGCAAAAGATGATAAAAGTGTTACTATCGATCCTGCTGATTTCCTTAAACAATATGGTGATAGACTTGTTTCAAATGATAATGTAAAAATTACTCAAACTGAAAAAGTAACGACAATTACTATTAGAACTAAGAAAGAAGACATTGGTAAACCACATACGATTACTTTCGGAGCTCATGATGATGCAGGTAATAAAGCTGATCCTGTAACATTTACTTTCCATGTAACGCCACGTGATAACCAAAAACCAATCGTTGAGGTTGGCGGAATTCGTCTAACAGAGAATGAACCACAATCTGCTCAGTTTTATGTCTATCGTGGAGCTACATTTAATCCAACTGTTAAAGCATGGGATGATTCAGGTAACATTACTTCTATGAGTGTTGAGAACTTACCAAATGGATCTAAAGCTCAAACTTATACAGCTCAAACAGGAAAAGATGGAAGTACGGATGCTAAAAAATACACTACGAATCTATCTACAGGTACTGTAGCAGATACACAAACACTAGGAGATCACGTAGCTAAGTTCAAAATTTCTGATGGTGTAAATAGTGCTACCTATCTGATGAAGTATAAAGTTGTTGATGTCGTCGTGGAAAACACACCTAAGACAGTCGAATTAAACAGCAAGTCAGGTGATCCAAATGAATACCTAAATACAGCTGGTCAGCAAGATAGAACAGGTAAACCAGTTGTAGGACCGCAAGCAGATGTCCACTTCCCAGGAGGAATGAAGTTCCGTTGGGACAATGCTAACGGATCAGATACGAATATAACTTTATCTAAAGTAGGAACACAAACTCATAAAGCGATTGCGGTGTTCCCTAAAAATCCAAGCAAACGTGATGGTGCCCAAGTATTTGCACCAGAAAAAGCTGAGAGAAATGTTGTTTTCAATGTAGTCGATAATGAAAAACCAAAAGCAAGTTTAAATGGAAAACCATTATCAGAAACTGCCAACGAACCAATCTTTACAGTTTATCGTGGAGCTACATTTAACCCAGAGCTAAAAGTATCGGATAACTCTGGTGTGATTTCTAAAGTAGAAGTTAAGGGAGGACTTCCAAATGGAGTAACTCCATCTACATTTACAGCTCAAACAGGAAAAACTGAAGCAACTCCATATGCAGAGCGTTTATCTTCAGGAACTGTATTGAATACTGAAACTTTAGGAGTACATGAATCAACTATTCACGTAGAAGGAAGTAGTGCTGCAGATAGCCGTGATTTCAAATTCAAGTACCGCGTAGTTGATATTGAAACAAGAAATCTTGATGAGCACGGTATCGCAAAAGTACCAGTTGCTTCAACATTAAATAAAACTAATAGTTCTAAAAATATTGATGCGCATAACTATCTGAAAGTAGTAGATAGTCAAGATAAAGCAGATCGTGGTAACAATTATTTACCAAGTGGTATGACTTGGACATGGAAAGACAGATACGGCGTTAATAAAGACCGAGGAACAACACTTGACAATTCAGGTAAATATACTCGAACTGCAACAGCAATATTCCCAGCAGAGAGCCCAGACGGGAAGTTCAGTACAAATCCTAATAGCACGACTAGAGAAGTATTTGCACCAGCAGAAATCAAGCGTCAAGTAATTCTAGCAGTAACACCAACAGCACCTAGCGTAGAAGGTAAAGAGAATGGTAGTGTAACAATTACCCCACCAACACGACCTGATAGTACTAATCAACAAGATATTGATAAAATTACTCTTACTTACACACCAACCGGTAAAACAAGTCCAGAAACTGTAACAGTTACGAAATCTGGAAGCAAATGGACTGTAAATGGTAAGTCACCTGATAAAGTATCAGTATCACCTGAAGGAGTTGTAACAATTTCTGATACTGAAGTTGCAGATAAAACAGAAGTAACTGCAAAAGTTTCTAAGAGAATTGATAATAATCTTACTCTTGAGAGTCCAGTAGATAAGGGTATATCTGAGAGTAAATTAGTTCCGAAATATGAAGAAGGCAGTGGTAAACCAGGATCATCAGTAGATATCCCAGTAAGTGAAGCGAATGGTAAGAAAATTCCAGATGGAACAACTTACACAAGTGGAACCCCAGGAATCACAGTAGATAAAGATGGTAAAGTCACTGTAACCATTCCAAAAGATAAGAACCCAGGTGATGAAGTAACAGG
>FLSB01005022.1_pt1 | contig 13762 bp, 14 predicted proteins | sample 1550551 | NCBI WGS metagenome assembly FLSB01 (sample SAMEA4031774, study PRJEB14383) | metagenome | biome: human; feature: oral; material: saliva | place: Philippines | collected 2014 | reverse complement strand
TATCCATGAGACGAGTCATGAGACTCTTGAGATTGATATCGTCTGGACTGATGCCATTCATGGGAGAAATGAGTCCATGCAAGACATGATAGAGTCCGTGGTATTCTTGGATATTTTCCATAGCCGCCACATCACGACTATCCTCAAGAACTAAAATCGTTGTCTGGTCACGAGTCGGATCGGTACAGATAGAACAAGGATCGTCGTCTGTCAAACGTCCACAAATAGAACAGTAGGTCAATTCTCTCTTAGCAGAAAGGAGATTTTTTGCAAATTCATTGACATCGTCATCAGACATTCCAATCGTATAAAAGGCCAGACGCGTAGCCGTCTTAATCCCGATACCTGGTAACTTAGAATAACTGTCAATCAGCTTGGCAATAGGTGTTGGATAAAGCATAATTTCCTTTCTAGTTCATCGGATGGTATTTTTGATACAGATTGATAATGTCACGCGCAATGGAAGGTCCTACACCATTTGTTAGATTGGTATTATGAGGAAAGACCACTGCAACAGCGATTTGGGGATTATCAGATGGGGCATAGGCCACCGCATTGGTATTGGTTGCTTGCTGACCATCTGCCACATAACTTTCGGCTGTCCCCGTTTTTCCGCTAATGGATACCAAGGCACCATTTGAAAAGGCACGTCCAGTTGTCAATCCACTAGTCCCATGAGCAACCTGATAAAAACCTTGATGCAAGACACTCATATCGGAGTCGGATATATTGACCTTATTCATCTCTGTCGGTTGCAGTTGCTGAATCAAGTCGCCTAGGCCTCCCTTATCATTATTTCCATAAATGCCTTCAACAATACGAGGAGCCACACGAACACCATCATTTGCAATAGTTGCTACATACTGAGCCAATTGCATCGGCGTATAGTTATCAAACTGCCCAAAGGCATTGGTAATGAAATTGGCAAAGTTATACTCTTTGGGAATAAATCCAGTAGATTCATCTGGTAGGTCAATCCCGGTCGCAGACCCCAAGCCATATTCGCCAAAGGTTGAACGCAATTTACCCATAGCAGACTCTAGATTGCTGGTGCCGACAAACATATTGGGTTGATAGGTCTGACCCATAATGCCCAAAGCCGTTTGAACCATGTAGGCATTAGAAGAATACTCCAAGGCTTCCACAGCTGTAATCGGGAATGAACTGTAGGCTTGAGTATACCAAGAATTGATAGGGGGTGAACCTTGAAAAATAATTGACTGGTCTGTCAAAGTTTGATTACCAGATAGCACACCATTTTCCCAACCAGAACTAATAGTTGCCGCTTTTACAACCGAACCTGGGACAAAGACATTGGTTATCGTTCCCAAGGAATCCGATGTTAACTCGTCTGTTTTCAAGTCATGTTTGATCCCTGACATGGATAAAACAGCACCTGTTTTGGGATTAAGGGCGACTGCATATACGCCTTCAGAATACTTGGCCCCACCATTTCCCAACTCTGAATTGAAATAACTTTTCAGCAAAGCATCCACACTATCTTGGAAGGCCAAATCAATTGTCAGTTTAATATTATTCCCTTTGGTACCAGCTTCGATATTTTCAACACTTTCCATGTTACCGTACTTATCTAGATGAATTTCTTTCACCGAGCGTTTTCCTTGTAAGGTTTCCTCGTATTGTTTTTCCAGGTAAGAAGTCCCAACACGGTCATTAAGAGAATAACCTTTTTTAAGATAAGCATCTGCTTCTTCCGCTGGGAGACCAGCTTTTTCACTCGACACACTACCAATTATAGAGGAAAGGGAAGTTTCTAAAACTTTTCTTTCCCAAGAAGTAGAAATACTGATACCAGGTAATTTCTTGGAAGCGGAGGCAATCAGAGCAATCTGGGTATCTGTCAAAGAATCCGTCACAATGCTTCCTGTCGCAAAGTTTCCAACCGCATTTAACTGACTAAAAAGATAGACTTCTTTCTTTTCATCCTCTGTATAGTTTAGTTGACTCGTCTGGACACTATCGACCGCATTGTTATACAGTTCTGATTCAGATAGACGATTACCATCTGAATCCAAGCGTTTCTCACTTGGGAGAGCCTCTACTGTTTTTTTATAGATCTCAGGATCAGCTAAATAATAATCTGCCAGCTGGCGTTCTGTTAAATTTGGCGAAGTGATGCTCACATATCCCAGTAACTGACTAGCGATTTCTTTCAGATCTTTAGCCGTCATTTTATTGCTACGCGTAAAGGAAACAACCTGCTTTAACGTATTTTCTACCAAAGGTTTGCCACTAGCATCATAGATTTCCCCACGGGCAGAACTGGTTGTGACCTTGGTCTGACTAGCTGAAGCTAGCTTTTTTTCATAAAAATCCTTGTTCAGAACCTGCATATACAACAAACGACCGATAATGGTCAGAAAAAGTAAAATGACAATTGAAAACAATAAATTAAGCCGAATCGGAATCGAATGGCTATTAAATTTTCTCATACAAATCTGTCTCATTTCTAATAAAAATCTTACTCTCCATTTTACCATAATTTGAGAATAAAATTGTAGAAAAGAAAGAAGCTTTTTTCTTTTCCAATAGACAATACGTTTTTACTTAGTCATCCCTATATTATATGTTATAATAAATGTAAGACTAGCCTTTTTCCAATATGACTCGTATGAAGGAGCCTTCCCCATGAACAAACCAGATATCGCAACTGTCATTGATTCCCACTTTGAAGAAATGACAGACCTTGAGCAAGAAATCGCTCGCTATTTCTTACAAGCTGAAACGATTACAGATGATTTATCTTCCCAACAGGTCACTCAAAAATTACATATCTCTCAAGCCGCACTAACCCGCTTTGCTAAAAAGTGTGGCTTTACTGGCTACCGAGAATTTATTTTCCAATACCAACATCAATCAAAAAAACAGGACACTTATTCTCACAAACATAGTCCTTTAACCAAACGAGTCCTCAGAAGCTATAGCAATATGAGGGAACAGACACAAGATTTGATTGACGAAGTCCAACTAGAACGAATTGCCCAGTTAATCGAAGATGCTGAGCGTGTCTACTTCTTCGGAACAGGGAGTTCTGGACTGGTTGCTCGTGAAATGAAATTTCGCTTCATGCGTCTGGGGGTAGTCTGTGAAGCTTTGACCGATCAAGACGGCTTTGCCTGGACAACCAGCATTATGGATGAAAATTGTCTAGTGCTCGGCTTTTCACTCTCTGGCACAACGCCTTCTATTTTGGATAGCCTATTGGATGCCAGGGAGATGGGCGCAAAAACTATTCTCTTTACAAGTGTGCCCAATAAAGATAGTCAGCCCTATACAGAGACCGTTCTTGTTGCCAGCTACAGCCAACCTTCCTACATCCAACGGATATCCGCTCAACTTCCTATGCTCTTCTTTATCGATTTGATTTATGCCTACTTTTTAGAAATCAATCGCGAAAGTAAGGAGAAAATCTTTAATAGCTACTGGGAAAATAAAAAACTCAATGGCTATCGTAGACAAAAACGTATCAGAAAATCCTAGTTTGGCTGAGCCAAACTAGGATTTTTATTCTTCACCAAACATACCTCTTCTAGATTATGAATTAGTCATATCTTGACTTGGTCTTAAATAATTTCATGTAATCACTTTTGGAAGGGAGTAAATAAGCAAGTCTGACGGTATCCTCAACAATTGTATATAATACAATGTAATCCTTACTCAAGGTTAATCCTCGCGTTTGGTAGTGAGGATCTAATTTCTTACCAAATTTTTCATCGGCATCAAATCCAGCTTGGGGGAAAATTTCTAGCCGATTAATATCTTTTCTGATACTCGCCACTTTTCGTCTCGCAGCCTCTACAGAACCGATTTCCTCTGCTATATACTGATATATTTTATCCAGACTATCAATCACTCTAGGAGAATACAAAATCCTATATTTTTTATAATCCATAGCGTGTCACGACATCCTCATCTGTCAAGTAATTTCCAGCCTCAATCTTGGCATAACTTTCTTGAACTTCTGCTTGTAATTGTCTAAATAAATACTCCTTCTCTAATTCCTCTTCATTAAGTAAATCTACTTCATTTGTTACGGCAACATTCTTTAAAAATAATCTAAGTGCCGATGAAAGAGAGAGATTTTTTTCTTTTAACACTTCCATGGCATCATTTACTAATTCTCTATTAGCTTGGAAGGTCACAATTTTACTTGAATTCGCTATAGCCATTTTATATAACTCCTTTATATATTTCATTTATTATCTCACAATTATAAAGAAAGTCAAGGGAACTTGATTAGAAAATCCTAGTTTGGCTAAGCCAAACTAGGATTGTTTTGTTTTAAAGTGGTAATAAGCACCCAACATACCTGCTGTATTCTGATGATGGGCAAATTCTAATCGTGTTTTTTCAGCTAGGCTTGGCACCAAGGCATCTTTTAAAGCTGTGCGAATCTTGGGTTTGAGAATAGCTTCTTGTCCCATGATACCACCACCTAGAATGACCACTTCTGGATTGGCAACGTAGCAAATATTTGCCAGACCTTTTCCTAGATAGTCTACCATGCGGTCAATACCAGCCATGCAGATTTTGTTTCCTTCTGTAGCTTCCTTGAAAATGCGTCGACCATTCCACTGGTCAACTGGATCTCCATGACCTGCTGCTACATACTCCACCAAGGCTGTCGTAGAGGCAAGATCTTGGAACGCTCCATCCTGCATATGCATATAACCTACTTCACAGGCCGAATTGCTAAATCCATGGAATACCTTCCCATCCATAATCAAGCAACCACCAATACCTGTTCCAATAGTCAAGCAAAGAGTGACACTCGCTCCCTTACCTGAACCAGATACCGCCTCAGCCAGACCTGCACAGTTGACATCATTTTCAATTTCACAAGGAATCGCAAAACTCGTCTCGATTTCTTTCTTGAACTGGGTTCCTGCATAATTTGGAATCTGTGGGCCAGCATAGAAAATCTCACCCTTGTCAGGATCCACCATTCCTGCAGAAGAAATAGCAACACCTGCTACTGGGCCTTTTTCTAGATAGCTGGCAACGATATCTTTTGTCTTTTGTAAGATATGAGGGCCACCTTTATGCGCCTCAGTTGGCATTTCATGGGATTCAACAAGTTGGCCTTCTTGGTCGATCAAACCATATTTGATGTTGGTTCCACCGATATCAATTGCAACGTAGTGTGTCATAAATACCTCCTTATGAATTAGAGGAAGCGCTCCTTGGTTTCACGAATCAAGGCTGCAGCTGCTTCTACAACTGGACGATCTTCTTCGGTTACTGGTGTCAATGGTGAACGAACAGATCCAATATTCAATCCTTCATTGATTTTCAAGACTTCCTTAATCACACCATACATATTTCCATGTGCAGAAGTGAGTTTACCAATGATAGCATTGATAGCATACTGCAATTCACGCGCTGTTTCTAAGTCTTTGTCAGCAATCAACTGATTAAGTTTCAAGAAGAGTTCTGGCATAGCACCATATGTACCACCGATACCAGCCTTAGCACCCATGAGACGGCCACCTAAGAACTGCTCATCTGGACCATTAAAGACGATATGGTCTTCTCCACCAAGGCTCACAAAAGTTTGGATATCTTGAACTGGCATAGAAGAGTTCTTCACACCGATAACACGGGGATTCTTCAACATTTCAGTATAAAGACTTGGAGTCAGAGCAACACCTGCCAATTGAGGAATGTTGTAGATAACATAGTCTGTATTTGGAGCTGCAGAACTGATATCGTTCCAGTATTTGGCAACTGAATATTCTGGCAAGCGGAAGTAAATTGGTGGAATTGTTGCAATGGCATCTACACCCAAGCTTTCTGCATGGCGAGCTAGTTCCATACTGTCTTTGGTATTGTTGCAAGCTACGTGAGCAATGATGGTCAATTTACCTTTGGCAACTGCCATGACTTCTTCCAAGATTAACTTGCGATCTTCAACGCTTTGGTAGATACATTCGCCAGAAGATCCATTGACATAGAGACCTTGAACACCTTTATCAATGAAGTATTGAACCAAGGCACGTGTGCGCTCTGGACTTACTTCTCCTTGTTCATCGTAACATGCGTAGAAGGCTGGAATGACACCTTCGTATTTTTTTAAATCTGACATAGATTTTCTCCTGTTATTTTTATTTTCTGCTAAAGCAGATTCTTTCTTTACTTCTTTAGTATACACTTTGCCGAAAAGGCTTTCAATATTTTGTAGGCACTTAGATTTTAGTTTCTCTCTTATAGAATAGGTTTTGTAGCGTTTGAAAGTAGTTTCAGAAACGATTGCCATCCTTATTCATACTTAGCAAATAGCTTTTCCATCACCCCTACTTGTAAAAAAGCAAGAAGTCCAAAACCAAAGAGAATAAAAGCAGATCCTCCCAATAGAAGGGTAAAGGCTGATAGATATAGAATCATCAAAATCAAAAAGATAATTACAATCATCAAGATAAACCACGGTGCATTAAAGCTAGCCAACATCAGTCCTTTTTGAAGAATTTCTTTCCAAGATAGGGCATAACGCGCCGCAATCGGGTAACTAGCCAACATCACAATGGTAAGGAAAATCAGAATCCCTAAACAAATGGCTTTTACCAATTGAAAGGGCAGAGCTGTTTGACCCCAGAAAAGATAGAGATCTGAAAGAGTAAGAAATACAATTCCTAATTCTAACATCCCCAACTGAAAACCTAGTTTCAGATTTTGTCTGAAAACTCTTAGATAGGTTCTAAAAACTGGAACACGTCTACTTTGCTTGACTTCAAACATCGTCTGATAGAGACTAATTTTAGCTACTCCAATCGTTACGATTGGTAAACAAGTTACTACAAAGAGAAGATTGACTGTTACAATATCTAAAACCTTCTCACTAATTCGCATTAGAAAATTATCTGTATCAAATGCAGCCTTGATGAGACTTCTTCCTTTTTGTGACATGTTTGCTCCTCCATCATTTTTCTTTGTAAACTGTTTTCTTTTTTGTCAGTAAAGCTTTCATAAGTCCCTACCATGAACAAATCTATTTTTTCTTTCTTCTTTTGGACTTTTTTCTATTTTTATCTATGGACATATAATCTATATATATCCCGGACAGCGAAGCAATTAAAATAGTACTCCAAGTATGCTCATTAAATCCATCTAGCCCTCCACGGATTATCATTGCAAGCACTGTCCAAGCTAACATATTCAATAAAAAAATACAAAGTGCTTTCATTTTAACATTTTAAAAGTTTATACGATCATTGTTAGGAATTTTATCATGTGAATTCCAAGCTGCAGCAATATTGTAGGCAAAATTACCATATACATCAGCTGCGATCACAGCTATCCGTAAAATCCTTCCAGAAATCTTGGTCAATAATCCTACTCTTGCTGCCATAGACATAGAGACTCTGTTAAGCTTCACTCCTGCCATACCTATAGCATTTCTGAATAAACATACTGACAATAAGATCTCATTTCTCTACCTCACAAAGATAAATATCATAGTAGAGTATTATCAAAACCTCACAGAAAAGCAGTTCATATTATTTCTAATCAATCAAAATTTTAAACAAATACTTGCGAACTTGATCTTCCATACCTGCATAACCATTTGGTTGATGTGGCTCTCCTGGGAAGAAAACTGCAAAATTGTGATAACCCAACAAGAGTGGGTATTTTTCATGACAATGGACAAAGCCAATATCACTCGCTTCGTCGAATGCTACTGCTTCATCTTTGATACGTGAACCGTAGCTAGAATATTCATGACCTTCTACCAACAAATGTAAGTCAGCATAGTTCTTGTGATGTTCAAACTGCTCATTTTCAGCTTTATTTAGGACATTTTCTTGAACAACTAGAAAGACCTTATCCCCATCAATATCATATTTTCCTAACTCGAATGAATCTTTACGATGTTCATAAAGATAATCAATTGCTTTGTCAAGATTTGGATGAATTCCTTTATAAAAGGTGATATTTTTTAAATCGTCAAAAATCATTATTTTCTCCTTTAAAAATCATCATTAAGCGATTAAAACTAACACCTCCAACAGTATCATTTACTGTCGGAGGTTTTTAAATCATGCTAGCAATAGCAAATTTGTACTGTAAAAGAAATCGTTTCTTATCCTTTAACAGCTCCCATAGTAATACCTTGTGTGAAGGATTTTTGGAAGACTAGGAAGACTGTTACAATTGGCACAGCTGCAAGGGCTGCCCCTGCCATGATCAAACCATAGTTGGTTGCCATTTCAGCCTGCATAGTCGCAACACCAAGTGAAATGGTCAAATTATTACGTGAAGTCAACATTACCAACTGCATGAAGTAGTCATTCCATGTATTGATGAAGGTAAAGATTGCAAGGGCTGCAAATCCCGGTTTTACAATTGGAAAGGCTACGCTCCAGAAGGTACGAATCTCACCACATCCATCAATTTTAGCTGATTCAAGCAATTCTGTTGGGATGTTTTCACTGAATTGTTTCATGAGGAAGACACCGAATGGCCATCCGATCAAAGGCAAGATAACTGCCCAAAGTGTATCATGGATTCCCATGAAGTTAACGATACGTACCAATGGTACAAGGACAACTTGTTTTGGAAGTGCCATGGCAGCGATGAAGATGGCAAAAAGAATACGTTGACCATAGAAACGTTTTTTAGCCAATACATAACCTGCTAGAGATGAGGTCGCACAGACTAAGAACATGGTTACCAATGAGATAAATACAGAGTTCCACATCCACTGCATAGCAGGGTTTTGTACCATGAGTTGTTGGAAGTTTTCCATAGTTGGCATTTTAGGGAACCATTGTGGCGGAATCATAATGGTATCAGGTTGTGATTTGAAGGCACCTGTCAAAATCCAGTAGAATGGAAAGATGAACAGCACGGTCAACAAGAGCAAGATAATAGTTGAAATAACAGTGAAAGCTGTTAAAGGTTTCTTTTGTGTAGATTGCATAGCTGTCTCCTTTCTTTAATATTCTACGTCGTTTCCGAGTGCTTTAAATTGAACAAAGCTTACGATAGCAATCATAACTGCCAAGAAGACACCAATTGTGTTGGCATAGCCGTATTCTGTCAATTGGAAGGCTTTTTCGTAAAGGTAGTACATCAAGGTACTTGTTGAGTAGTTTGGACCACCTGAAGTCAAAAGCTGAATCAAGGCGAAAACTTGGAATGAGTTGATTGTTGTGATGATTGCGATATAAAGAGTTGTTGGAAGAAGGCTTGGCCATTTAATCTTCCAGAAAACTTGAAATTCAGTTGCACCGTCTACACGAGCCGCTTCAACCAGTGAATTATCAATATTACCCATGGCAGCGATGTAGAGGATAATTGGTTGACCAACTGAAGTTGTCAAGAGGATAATCATAATTGCCAGTAATGCCCAGTGTTTATCTCCCAACCAAGAAATATTCTGGCTGATGATATGACTTGATTTAAGGACAAAGTTTAGAATCCCTGATAGTGGGTCATAAATCCATTTCCAAACAACTGTTACGGCAACACTACCTGTTACAACAGGAAGGAAGAAGACGAAACGGTAGAAAGATCTGGCAATAGCATTTTGATGGTAGGTTTGCGACGCCACAAAGAGCGAAAAGAGAACAACAATCGGTACAGATCCAACAACCAAAATAACTGTGTTAATCAAAGACTTCATAAAGACAGGGTCTTTAAACATACGAATGTAGTTGTCCAAACCCACAAACTCAAATTTAGTCATTGAATAGTTAAAGAAACTTGTAATGAATCCCATAATCATAGGAACCAATACAAAGATGACAAAGAAGAATAATACTGGTGCTAAGAAAGCGTAGGAAATCACTGTTTCCCGCATACGAATTTTATTGACTTTCACAGTCGGCACCTCTCTTTCACAAATAGAATATTTTGGATTTTCTTGAACTGTTTTAAAATCAAAATGAAATTTTTTAAGATTCTCTTATGTAAGAACTTCATTTTAATTTCGTGACAGTTCCTGATATTTCAAATAAAATCCTCCCTTTTCTTACATAGATTATGCACAGGGAAAAGGGAGGAGTCAATCTGATTCAGTGCTTATTGTTTTGTAGCTTTTTTGATAGTTTCGTTTGCTTTTTCAGTAAATGCTTTCAATGCATCAGCTGGTTTTTGATCGCCATTTGAAACTGATTGCAACATTGGGAACCATAGAGTTCTCATTTCTGCAAAACCATCAATTGTATTGTAGTATGGTGAGTAGTACTTAGTCCAAGCACCGATTGTTTCCATACGTTTGTCATCATAGAGTTTACCAAATGATGTACGAACTGGGAAAGCACCCGTACGAACAACGTCTTTTGGACCCCATTCTTTGTCATCCGCGATGAATTGAACGAATTTCTTAGATGCTGCAACTTTCTTGTCGTCCTTGTTGTTGAATACTGCAAATCCGTTTACAAGGTATTCAAGAGCTGGTTTACCTGAATCTGATGGGAATGGTACTTCTAGCACTTCTACTTTACTTGCTTCCAAGAGTTTAGCTTGGATACCGTTTTGAGATGGTGCCCAAAGGATTGTGTAAGATGTTTGACCATTCGCAAAGTTTTGGATATCTGCCCCACCGTCAAATTGTGAACCATTGTTCAACAAACCATCTTTGATCCAACTAGCTGCTTTTTCAAGACCTTTGACGAATTTAGGATCATCAGTTGTATATTTTGTTACATCTTTGTCTGTTACAGAAGCTCCATAAAGATTAGAGATGAAGGCACGTGTTCCTTGGTCTCCCCCTTGACCAGAACTGAACAATGAACCTGGTGTATACCCTTTGTCTTTAAGCGCTTTCAATACTTTTTCAAAGTCGTCTGTTGTCCAACCTTCTTTTACAAGGTTCGCAACTCCAGCATCTTCCAACATTTTCTTGTTCATCGCCATGTAGAATGGTGCTGAACTGATTGGATACATATAAGCTTTGTCTCCAGCTTTACTTGCTTTTACAATGTTTTCATTGTTGACATCTTTAACAAAGTCATCCGTGAAGAGGTCATTCAAGTCAGCCAATTTACCATTTTTACCATATTGGATGATACGTCCTGGTGCGTCAAAAAGTACGTCTGGAGCTGTACCTGCTTCGATAGCTGTAGTGATCTTTTCTGGACCTGACTTAAAGTCGATTGTTTCCAATTTCACTTTTACATCTGGGTTTGCTTTTTCAAAGGCTTCGATGATAGATTTTTCATATGTTCCAACACCATCACCAGTTTTTTCTTGAGTGAAGACTGGGAATGCCCACCAAGTGATTTCTGTTTTTCCGCTATCTCCACCAGATTTTCCAGCATCTTTACTTCTACCAGAATTTCCACATGCAACAAGGCCAAGAATCGCAGCACCTGCAAGTACTGTACAAGCTAGTTTTCTAAATTTCATTTGTATTCTCCTAATTGATAAGCGTATCCATATTGGATAATGAGTTCTTTGTATTTGTATACGTTTTCATTTTATCCGACGCATCCACCACTCTCCTCTGTTTTGAGATTGTGTTATTTAAGACCAGCAACAAAGCGTTCTGTAATCTCTTTTGGTCTAGTAATGGCGCCACCAACAACGATACCTCTCACTCCATATCCAAGGATTTGTTTGGCTTGTTCTGGTGTATGAATTTTTCCTTCTGCAATAACATCCACACCGGCATCACAGAGTTTTTTGATCAATTCAAAATCTGGTCCGTCCACTTTTGGACTGTAAGATGTATATCCTGATAAGGTTGTTCCGACAAAGTCAATCCCTGCTTCTACAGCTGCTAGTCCTTCTTCGAAGGTACTTGTGTCAGCCATCAAGAGCTGGTTAGGATATTTTTCCTTGACCTGACGGATAAACTCCTGAATCTCTAAACCATCGTAGCGTTCGCGTTTAGTACAGTCTAGAGCAATCACTTCAATATCTAGTTCTGCTAGTTCATCAACTTCTTTCATAGTAGCAGTGATGAAGGGTTCTTGAGGTGGATAATCTCGTTTGATAATCCCGATAATCGGAAGTTTTGTAACCTCCTTTATTTCTTTGATATCACGAACACTATTTGCTCGGATACCGACTGCTCCACCTTGCTCAGCCGCTTTGACCAGCAAGGGAATGACTCCTCCCGCTTCTGTATAAAGCGGTTCGTGAGGAAGGGCCTGACAAGAAACAATGATTCCATCTTTGATTTGATTGATCAAAGCTTCCTTAGTAATCTGTGGCATCCTTTTTCCTCCTTTTCCTTTTTTCTTATGAATCCATTATATATCATTTTTGAAGCGCTTTCAATAAGTTGTCATAGAATAGATTTCATTTTCAAAAGTATTTTATAGAACAGCTTATCTTGAAAGTAGTTTCAGATAACATAAATATCCGTATCTATTACTCAAAATTACGAATCTTATTATAAACTTCTATATCAATAAAACCAGTCTAGAATTCCCATCTTTTTACAGGACTCCAGACTGGTTTATTTTAGATTAACATAGAAGTTCAAAGTGAGATTTCAGACAAAGTTAACTGTCTTTTTGTTTATAGGAAATCATTACTCCAAGGATCATTCCCACAAAACCAAGCAAAACTGTTGTTATTGATTTATTCTCACCTGTATTTGGTAACTTAGACTGTTCGTTATTACTTACTTTATTCTCTAATCGATTAGATTCAGAGTTCTCATTTATAGATAACAATTTAGGTGATGGTGCAAGCTCCTCTTCTTTTTTATCTTTTGTAGGATTATCGAGTGCTAGATTATTGACAGAGAGATAGATACTAGAATTGCTAGTCTCAAAAATAATCTTTCCATCTTTTTGTTCGAATTCAATAGGGTGTAGATTTCCTTCTGGATCTACGGCATAAACACTCTCAACAGAATGATCCGTAGCAAAAGTAACAAGGACTTTCCCTTTAGGTTGAACATATCGACCATTTGCATCCTTCAATTTGATATCAAACGCTTTATAGTTTAATGAATCTAAACCGCTAACTTTTACTTCCTCTATTTGTATAGTTTGAACATTTTCCAATACTTCTTCTGAAGCTTGAATTTGCACACTTCCTGCTTCATTTTTGAAAATACGTTGTGAACTAGCAATTCTTTTGATAACTTGTTTCATTGTTGCTTCATTCTTACTATCTCTATTGTTATCATGCATAGGACTTGCTACAACATTCACTCCGCCTGTGAGGTTCTGTTTTTCAACTGTTGGGACCGATTCTTCTGATGTTGATAATGGACCCGTATACTCTGGCATTTCTAGTATAGGAGATTCACCTACGTTCACTCCACCTGTAAAGTCTGAAAGATGATAAATCTCAGTATCCGAACCATTAACTCCACCTCTAAACTCTGGCTTAACGACTGTAGGAGCTGGAGAATCACCTAATGTAAATAGGAAGCCTCTGTACTCTGGAACTTCTGCAACAAGTGAGTCGCCTCCATTCACTCCGCTTGTGAAGTCTGAAAGATGATGAATCTCAGTATCCGCACCATTCACGCCACCTTTAAACTCTGGCTTAACGACTGTAGGAGCTGGAGAATTACCTAATGTGGATAGAACACCACTATATTCTGAAACTTCTGTAACAAGTGAGTCGCCCCCATTCACGCCACCTGTAAACTCTGGCTTAGCGACTGTAGGAGCTGGAGAATCTCCTAATGTGGATATAATACCGCTATACTCTGGAACTTCTGCAACAAGTGAATCGCCCCCATTCACGCCACCTTTAAACTCTGGCTTAGCGACTGTAGGAGCTGGAGAATCTCCTAATGTGGATATAATACCGCTATACTCTGGAACTTCTG
>FLSB01330137.1_pt1 | contig 13789 bp, 21 predicted proteins | sample 1550551 | NCBI WGS metagenome assembly FLSB01 (sample SAMEA4031774, study PRJEB14383) | metagenome | biome: human; feature: oral; material: saliva | place: Philippines | collected 2014 | reverse complement strand
ATATTATTTATAGTATAGTATTTTAAATACTTTTATAAAATATTCGAATATTATCCTAATTGTGTAACTTATAAGAGAATCACTAAAAATGTGGTTCTCTTTTTTATATTATGCATTATATGTATTATTTTATTCATTTTTCGTATAGGAATATTCACTATTTTTAGTTAAATTATTGTTAAATATACATACCTTTGTGGCTGTAAATCAACTAAATTTTTTTAAAATGAAGAAAACAATTTTTTTAATGGCAATGATGTCTGCCGTAGCGTTAGTAAGTGTATCTTGTAGAAATGGTGGAGATGACAAAAATGAAAAATCCACAGAAACACAAATACCAATAAGAAAAAAAATACTCGGTAAATGGTATCTCAAAAGTATGACAATGGTATCTGGAAACCCAGCAACACCAAACGAAGCACCAATATATTATGACGACGAGTGTGAAGCACAATCTTACTGGGACTTCGGAGTAGATGGAAAAGGTATTATAACCCAACATGAATTTGAAAATCGAAATGGAAAATGTGTAGAAGGAATAGGGAGAGCAGAATATTATCTAACGGATGAGAAGGGAACTGAAATGCAATATAAAAATATTGATTCAGAAAAGCCAGTATGGAAAAACAGAGTAGTGAAACAAATAACAGATAAAACACTCGTTTTAGAGTGGAAAGAAGATGTAAATGATGATGGAGCAGAGGATACTATAACTTTTACACTTTATAGAAAATAATAGAAATAAAAAATACTATCTCTAATGAGATAGTATTTTATTTTAGACTTCTTTTATATCAAGTTTTCCCTTAAATCTGTAAGTCTTTCCATTGGAAAGAAGAACACTTATCGTCAGCTGTCCATTGCTCCATATTGCATTTCTATGAAACTTACCATCGTTGCCATTATTCCAATATTCCTGACGAACCGCTTCCCAAGAGGGATGAATAGAAAAATCAACATTTCTCTTATTCGGTAGTTGGGCACCACTCACCTTCTCCGTCTTTCTAAAAGTAATGGCAGATGAATCAAAACTAAAATCATATGTTATACTTTCTATATCATATTTACTCGATAAAGCATAGTTGAATTCAAAACCTCGATAATACTCAAAGTATTGATCGGAAGTGTAATCCCTTCTTACCCTTTTAACATTAATCTTACCATTAATAGGAGTTGTAAGAGTAACCTCTGGGGTAACAGTAATAGGAATGGACTCTACAGCACTCTCAGAACCATACTCATCCATTAACTGAACATTTACTTTGTAGGTTCCTGACTCCGAAGGGTTAAGGGCATACTCAAGCCTACCATCAGAAATATGTCCCTCTACATATGAACCATTCGTACTACTAAGACCAGAAACCGACCCTTCGGTAATATCTGATAGCCAAATACGATATTTTACAAAATCTGAATTTTTTGGAGTCTTCGTAATATTAATAATTAAATTTGTGGGAGCCCCTGCCATAATAGTGGAGACACTCGTTGTAAGGGAATTAATCTGAATATCTGTCTTTACAGCCTCCACACTTATCGTCTGCGTCTTCTCATTACCTGATGTATTCCGAACCTTCATTACCACCTCATTAACCCCAACATTGAGGAATTTAATATTTAATGGGAACACTCCTTTGGAAATGCTTTTCCATACACCTTTTTCATATCCAGCAATTTCTGCATTCCCTGTTGGAGTAACAAACATAAACTCATAATTTTGGTCAGCATCATCATCTATTGCCAGCAATTGGGTATTCACAGGGATTACTTCTCCTGTAAGGAGAGTAGTTTTCTGTGGCGTGGCAGTGAAAGAAAATTCAGGTAAAGAACTTACTAATGATACTACTTGCTCTTGTATAGTTCCAGCGGTGTTTTTTACAAAAAAACGAATTCTTAGATTACCAAGAGTTTTAGGAGTAACATTTAACAAAAACTCACCTTTGGAGGTATCTTTATAGATTCCTGCGGTGGTAAAACTTTCAATATCTGCTTTACCTTCTTCTACGATATATTTTATTTGATAAGATTGCCCTGCATCATTACCTATCGGAGATATATTGAATGAAACAGGAATTGTTTTATTCAATAAGGCTGTTGTCCCAGTAGTAACAGCAGTGAATGAGAAAGAATAATTAATTACTGTTAAACGGAGGTTGATTGTTTTTTGAACTCCATAATCATTTTTCACATTGATGGTAATATCATTATCACCTATTTCAGTAGGATTTATAATAAAGGATTGATTTCCTTTTTGTACATCAAACCAAACATTAGGTTCTTGTCCATTTAATGTTGCAGATTTTGAAGAAGTAAAATTCATTTTATAATTACTTCCTAAATCATCACCTATTGCTTCTACATTGAAATTAAATTTTATTGGGTCGTTAATAGTGGTGGATTTCTTCACTAAAGAACCAGAGAAATTAAAATCAGGTTGGAAAATAGTAATATCTAAACTTTTTGTTACTTCTGTTCCAGCAGTGTTTCTCACAGTATAGGAAATTCTATGATTTCCTGCGGTGGTTGGAACATAGGGGAAGGTGAATTCTCCTTTATTAACTCTTATCCAAGTGCCTGCTAAATTACCATTTAATTTTCCTGCTCCACCATCTATCATAAACTTCATTTCATAAGATTGTCCTTCATCATTACCTATCGGAGATATATTGAATATTTGATTGATAGGAGTGTTTATATTTCCTGAACTTGGAGAATCTTTAATAAATAATGTCGATGAAACACAAATGAAAAGTTTGATGGCGTTATTAAGTACTATTGCGCAAACCTATAAGATGCAAAAAGGAATAAAATAATTTTTTCGGGATATTTTTTCTAATAATTATATACGATACGAAGAGATGTTTTATAAAATATTAATTTTTATATAATTATAAATTAAAATGTTATAATAATTATTATAATTTTATTCCGTACCTTTGATTTAATATCTTTACATAAAGAAGCAAGAAGCAAAAAGAAAAAAAAGATATGATTACTAAATTTAAAATAGGAGAAAGAGTGTTAATTTCTCCACAAATAACAGGTTATTCTGATTGGATAGAAGCTACTATTTTCGAAATAGAAGAAAATCCATTTGTTGGAATAGTTATTAATGTTAAAACAGATGATGGTATTATTTTCTTTGAAAGAGAAGATATGTTTAAACCTTTTAATGAAAAAGAATTATGTATGCAATAGCTTTTGATTTGATTATTTCTGACTTAAAAAATATTATGGAGAACTTTACCATAATGCCTATTCAGAAATTAAAAAGGTTTTATTACAAAATAAATTCTATTAGATACAAGGAAGCACTTATGCTACTAATGGGGATTTGGCTACATTATTTTCAGCTATTGAAAAATTAAAAAATATTAATTAATTTTGTGAATCTGTAAGAGATTTTAGAGCTTTTAAAATTGAAGATTATTCAGACTTTACTCCAAAATTTAAAGAATAATAGTCCTATTGGGTTTGTAAATATTTTTTTCCAAAATTAAAAATTATGGGTATTGGTAGTTTAAAATTTTATCCTAATCTACTAAAAAAAATATTAAATAGATTTTCTTAAAAACTAATGAAGATATGAAAGAAATAATTAAAAGTAATGAAATGCTGAAAGAAAGTGTTGATAAAAGTATCAAACACTTAGAAGGTAAGATGGATTCCCAAATTAAAATGTTAATGTGGGCAATAGGTTTCTTAGCGTCCCTCCTCGTGGCTCTGAAATTTATAAAATATTAAAAAAGAATAAAAATGATTAAGTATATTGAAAAAGAGGATAATGATATAATAGCAGAAATTCATCTTCAATTAAAATCGAAAGAATTAAAAAATGGAGATAAAAAGAATAGAATATTATTAAGTACGAAAGGAGGTATTAAAGATTTTGCTGAACTCACAGAATCTTTAATAAATAATGTCGATGAAATGCAACTGAAAGGTTTGATGGCATTATTAAGTACTATTATGCAAACCTATAAGACATATATGTACGGATTTCTAATAATTATATATACGATACGAAGAGGTTTTTTTAAGTTATTGATTTTTTAGATAATTATAAATTAAAATATTATAATAATTATAATTTTAAATTAATACAGAAGATTAATTTTTTAATATATTTGTAAAAAAATAAACTATGGAAATGGCAATAAACACTCAATACATCACAGATACACAAGGAATAAAATTAGCAGTAATTCCTGCTGATTATTACACTGAATTGCTAGAAATAGCCGAGTGTTATGAAAAAATGGAAATGAAAGAAGATATTAAATCATTTAATGAAACAATATCTGAACCTCGCGAATATGAATTATTTGATGATGTTGTAAAAAGAATTAAAAATAATGAAAAAGAATAAATATGTAATTAAAATTGAGAAAAAGGCAGGTAAGTATTTAGAAAAATTATCAGAACCTTATAGAAATCAATAATAAATTCTATTTATTCTCTTTCAGATAATCCAAGACCTAATGGATATATTAAACTGGTTGGATTAGATGCTTATAGAATTAGAGTTGGAAATTATAGAGTTATTTATCAAATTATTGATAAAATAATAACAATAGAAATTATTAAAATAAACCATCGTAAGGATGTATATAAATAACCACCTTGTCCGATGGTTTGGGTTTTCTTAGCCATTTTGTTCTAAACAAGGAATATATAAGAAGCACCTATTTTAAGGTGCTTCTTATATTAAAGATTGATAAAATCATAGTAAGTAGATTAGATACTCCTATTAATAAAAACGATTTTGAATTTATATCTCCTTTTAAAAATAAAATAATAAGTATTATTTCTAAAATTAATGTTAAAGATAAAAGTACATAAAAAAATAATTTCTTTTTAGAACCCATAGTTTTTTTACAAATATAATACTTTTTTTTATAAAAGATACTATTTTTATCTCAAAATATATAATGTTTTTTTTCTTAAATCGAAAAAAAACTAAATCCTCGCTTAGGTCCTGATGGCTGAAAAAAAACCACAACCTAAGGTTGTAGGTTCCGAAATTATAAGGATAATTATCAAAAATTACTATCTTTGATATTATCAAATGATACTATCAATGAAGCCACCATATGAAATTACTAATGAAATTTTAAGATTAGTTTCTGAAATATCACAAAAAATAGGGGAGATAAATGCTAATCATCTCTACAAACCTGCCACAGAATTAAGAAAAAAGAATAAGATTAAAACTATTCAGTCTTCTTTAGAGATTGAAGGAAACACACTTACAGAAGAACATATAACAGCCCTTTTGGAGAATAAAAGAGTGATCGCTCCACAAAAAGATATTTTGGAAGTACAAAATGCTATCAGGGTTTATGATAACCTAAAACAATATAATCCATTGAAAATAAAAGATATGGAAAAAGCTCATCAATTATTGATGAATGGATTAATTCCTAATGCAGGAAAATTCAGAATCACCAATGTAGGCATTATAAAAGGTTCACAAATAGAGCATATTGCCCCAAGCGGAGGGATGGTTAATGGCTTGATGAAAGAACTTTTCAGCTATCTTAAAAATAATAAGGATTTGACTCTAATAAAAAGCTGTGTTTTTCATTATGAATTTGAATTTATTCATCCTTTTTTAGATGGAAATGGTAGAATGGGAAGACTTTGGCAGACTCTTATATTAATACAACAATATCCTGTTTTTGAGTTTCTTCCAATAGAAGTTTTGATAAAAGAAAGACAAGAAATATATTATGCAAAACTGTCAGAATCAGATAAAAAGGGGCATTCTACGCCTTTTGTAGAATTTATGCTGAATATTATCTTAGATGCTTTAGAGGTTTTGTTAAATTCTCAAAATCAAACTTTAAAAACCAAAGACAGAATTGCCCTATTCCAAGAAAAAATTGGCTCTAAAAAATTCAGCAGAAAGGATTATTTACAAAATTTCAAAAGTATTTCTGCTCCCACAGCAAGTAGAGATTTAAAATGGGCGGTGGAACAAGGAATTTTAAAAAAAGAAGGCGAACAGAGACTGGTACAATATTGGTTTATAATTTGATATTAGGAGGATGGATATTCTCTATCCACTGACAAAGTAATAAATACAATATTTAAATTAAATAAGTTATTTACTTTATAATATAGCAGTATAATAAGCACTATACTAATTATTTAACTTATTTATTTTATTTATTATTTCTTCTACTAAATTTTTATAATCTTCACTTGCACGGCAGTTTGGAGCTATTTGGAATATAGTTTTTCCTTCTTTTTTAGCGTTTTCTACATTTACATCTTGTCTGATGAAAGTGTTAAAGAAATATCCTTTTGCTTGTTCCACTGCTAACGCTCTATATTCTCTAAAATTTCTTGTGTTAGTAAGAACTTTATTAAAGAAAAAACCTAAAAACTCTAATTTTGGATTATATTTATTTTTGATATTCACTAAACTTGGGAGCAATTCCTTGATCCCTTCAATAGAATATTCTTCTGCCTCAATAGGAGAAAGCACATAATCTGATGAAGCCAAAGCCATCTCTCCAAGCCCTAAATCTCCAGTCAAAGGACGAGGCGGACAATCAATAATAATATAATCAAAGGCTAATTTTTCTCCCAAAATATTAAGCATTTCTCTTAAAATATTTCTATCTCTTTTTGATTTTTCAATATTTCTATCTCCAGCCAAAATGAAAAGGTTTTCGCCCTTCTGAACCATTCTAAACTCACCTGTTTTTTCTAAAAGATTTTTAATCGTGTATGAATAATCTTTGGGAATTTTATATCCAATGGATAAATTTCTTTGTGCATCAAAATCAATCAAAAGAACTTTTTTCTTTTTCTCTGCTATAGCTGCTCCAAGATGTATTGTTGTTGTTGTTTTTCCAACTCCTCCTTTTTCTGTAATGATAGAAATAACTTTTGTTTTCATTCTCGATATTTGCCACAAAAATATAAAATAAATCAGTTATAACCAATAATTATTTTATTTATCTTATTTATTTTATTGTTAAAGATGTATTTTTCTATACATAAAATATTCATTTATTAGTATGAGATAATTTAAATCAATAAGAATATGGATATTTCCAAAGTTAAAAAATCACTTTTTTTCTTATAAAGTAAGGTTTCAGGACAGCGGCGCATTAATTAAATCTACAATTGTAGTTTTTATTTTTACTGAAATATGTGAAAAAATGTAAAAAAATATAAAATAAACAAATTAATAAAGTTATATAACTTATTCTACATTCTTAAAAAAATCGTTTGAAATCATTTTTGGACTTATTTGTTTATATTTATTAACAAGATTTATTTATTCTTTTTATCATATTAATAAGATTTATTTATTCTTTTATTATATTTATATGATTTCCATAACTGAAATAAAATCAATTAGTTATGAGCTTTTTTTCTTACAAACCCCGAGTTATTTCTTACAAACCCCGAGTTCACTTCTTACAAACCCCGAGTTATAAAATGATATTCTTAGATTTATTTAATACATATATGTCTGTATATCAATTTATTATGATTTTATTATTATATTTTATTTTCATTTGTGCACATTTATTATTATTGTTTTTGCTAATTAAATTGGATAATGTAAGAAGTTCTTTGTTTTGCTTGTCACTCTCTTTTACTATATTCTTTAGAGTTTTTTTTCTTCTTACAAACCCCGAGTTTCATTCTACACCTTTTAGTATATTCATTACAGCCTCTATGTATGCATCATTTTTTAAATCCTTGCTTATCTTTCTTTTTAGTAGACTTGAGGTTTTATCATATCCTAGTGCTTTATATACATTTTCTATTTTTTTCTTATTTTCTGGGGATAGTTCTCTTACGCTATAAATATGATATAAGGCTCTCTGACGCTTCAAAGCTTCCAAATCTTCTACTTCTTCAATTTTTCCAATAGCCTCTTTTTTATAATATAATTGGAACTTTATATTTTTGTTTTCAAATGAATAATTAAATCCATAGGAGTAATTTCCACTATTAATTTCTGCACGAATTCTTTTCAGATATTCATTAATTTTAGAAGGATAACTACTAGTAAGATTCATTTCTTCTACAAATTTTTGAATACTTATTGTTGTTCCATTGTACGGAATGAATTTAGATAACCAGAAAATGAAAGATAGCGTTTTTGCACTTTTCAAATTCATTACGAAATCATTTTCTAATTTTAGAAATTTACTCATGTCCAATAAACTTTCCATTGTTTTTTTATGCATATTGAACTGAATATATTGTTTATTTTTATTCCATTTTACCGCTTCTATGAAGGGTACCAGCTCCACATCCCCTGTTTCTACATCATTGATGATTTGCCAGTTAAGATTTGATAAATAGATAAAAGCCTCGAAAAGTTCTCTGTTTTTTATGTCTTTATCAAGCTTTATTGATTTGAAATTTACTGTGAATCTTGCCCTCGTATTTTCAGTCCAATCCTGAAAAATATCTTCAAGAGTAATTTGTTTAACAGGTGTTTCTACAATAATTCCAGGTAAAGATGTTTCTTTGATATACTTCTGCTGCTCATCTTTGACCGCACTAAGAATTACATTGATTATTTTGGTAGGTAAAAGAGTTAAATCCTTTTTTCTCATGAAACTATAAAGCCTCTCTGTATAAAGGATTGTACGAATATTTGGATTATCCTTAAATTCTTGGATAATATCATAATTAATTTCTTCAATTTTTGTTTTTAAAATCTCTCTTTTTTCCATGGAAATTTTATATATTTGTACCGCAAAAATGATTTCTACGAAATCTTAATTAAACCGCCAATCTATTTGATTTGTGCGGTTTTTTATGGATAATCTTGTTCTGGCTCTGTTCCTGGTATGCTCTCTGTTATCACTTTCTCTCTTAAAAAAAACATTTTATCACTCAATGTTATTTCCGAAATGAAAGATTGATGCTTCTCTTTTTCATAATAAGCTGATAATTCTTTCTTGGATTCAACCAATATCTTATCAAAAAGCCATTCTGGAATTGTAATAAGAAGGGAGTTTCTTTTGATAATTGTCTTATTAGCAACAAACATATTTCTTGTAATCTCGTTACCATTTCTTTCATATATTATTGGAATAAAAACTCCTGTTCTCTTTTCATTATCCATAGTGGCAGTAAAAATGGTGACAGCCCATTGTTCTTTTCCTATAATAGAGTTTTTATATTTTCCAATAATTTCTTTGTTCTCCTTTCGCCTTACAGAGTATGAAACCCACCTATCAGGACTTTCAAACTTTTCGCATAAAAATCGATGGATTTTGATATTAAAGAATTAATTGCAAAAGCTCATTTTGATTATGTAGGACCAGCATTTCCGAGCTGGTGGGGACAAAATAAAACCAAATTTGTTTTGCCTTCACTCATGGGAATAGGTTCGGCATTATTACTAGGGCAAACTTATTTTCAGACCTTGAAAGTAAGCTATAAAGGAGAGCAGTTTGTTTTTCCTAATGAACCTTTAATTTCTTTGAGTTTAGCAAAGACTATTGTGGAAACAGCCACCGTAGGAAAGGAACGAAAAGGCACAGTGAAGGAATACATTTGCACCGAAGATTACACCCTATCCATTAAAGGAATCTGTGTGAATGAAGATATAGAAAAAAGAGATGAATATCCCACGGAGCAGGTGCAAGAACTACAACGATTATTTGAAATTAATGATAGTATAAATGTAGAAAACAATCCATTTTTAGAACTTTTTGGTATTCGTAGAATTGTCTTAAAGAGCATTGATTGGAGTGAAATGGCAGGACAACAAGGCTTACAGAAATATTCCATCACCGCAGTTTCTGACCAAGATTTTTATGCTGATTTAACAGAAAAGAATGCCATCAGCACCAGATTATAAAAATTATAAGAAATGTTTGTTTTAACCTCAGAAATTAAAATTGGTCAATTCATTTTCCGCTCCATCAGTGAAGTGGAAATTATCAAAAGCATTGAAGAACTATCGGATACAGCAACGATTAAAATGCCCTCTAAATTTATTGTTCGGCAAAATGGCGAAGAAAAATTAGTGGAAAATGCTCTGAAAGTTGGTGATAAAGTCAGTATTAAATTAGGCTATGAAGAAAAATATGAGGGAGTAGAATTTACAGGTTTTGTGGTGGCTATAGGCTCAAAAATCCCTTTGGAAATCAAATGTGAAGATGCAATGTGGCTTCTTAGAAGAAAAAACATCACCCACGCTTTCAATGATAAAACCCCACTAAAAACCATTTTACAAAAAGTGGTGGAAAATACAGAGATAGAACTTTCAGATAAAATTCCCGATGTAGAAGTGGAAAAGTTCATTATAAGAAATGCCAACGGCACCCAAGTATTACAAAAACTCAAAGAGCATTTGGCATTAAGTATTTATTTAGATAGTGAAGGGAAATTATATGCTGGATTGGAGCAATTAAATAATCTCCATAAAGAAGCAATTTATGATCTTAATTATAACCTTGTGGAGAATAATTTAGAATATAAAACCGCCGAGCAGAAGCGACTAAGAATCAAATATACCTACATGGATAGCAAGAATAAGAAAAAAAGCGTAGAAGTAGGCGATAAAGATGGTGAACTTAGAACCTTTCACACCAGTATTATTTCTGATGAAAAAAAGATGGAACAAATGGCTCATGCCGAAATGCAAAAGCTAAAATACGATGGTTTTGAAGGTAGTGTAAAATCTTTTTTAATCCCTTATGCTTCACACGGAATGACTGCCGTTATTAAAGATAAAGAGCATCCCAACCGAGAGGGCAAATACTTTATTAAAAAAGTAGTAACCTCTTTTGGGAATAATGGGGCAAGGCGCGAAATAAGCATTAGCAATAAATTATGAGTAAAGAATTACAAGATGCCCTACGGCGATTAAGCAAAAGAGAAACCGATACATTCCCTGCAAAGGTCGTATCTATTGACAAAGAAAAAGGCACTTGTGTGGTCAATGATGGCGATTTAGAATATACCGAAGTTAGACTATCAGCTACCATAGAAGACAATGCCAAAAGATTTTTCATCTATCCCAAAGTAGGAAGTTTCGTTCTGGTATCACCTATAAAAGAAGATATTCACAGGCTTTATGTAGAGTTTTTTAGTGAAATTGAAAGTATCGATTTAGAGATGGAAACTACTCAATTAAAAATCAATCATGAAGGATTTTTATTAAAAAAATCAAACGAGACTTTGGCAGGATTGATGAGTGATTTATTGCGAGAAATTCAGCAGATGAAATTCCTCACCACTTCGGGAGGTCCAACGACAAGGCTTATCAATAAAGAAAAATTCAAAGCGATTGAAAACCGATTTAAGAACCTATTAAAAGACAATTAAAATGGCTTTAAACAAAGATAGATTAAAAGAAAAAATAAAACAAGCGTGGCTTTCAGAGATTGAAAACGAAGATGAGAACCAATTTTTGGACATCATCAGTGAAAAAATTGCTACTGCCGTGATAGAAGAAATCAAACAAATCACCATCACCGCCACTTGCCCCAATGGAAATATCACCATCATAAAAATAGAATAAATGAACATCATAGTATTACATCATCAATCTTTTTTAGACCTTGCGATACAGCACACGGGGAGCGTGGAGAATGCCTTTATTCTGGCACTCCAAAACGGCAAAAGTTTAACTGATGATTTAGTAGCAGGAGAGCAATTATATCTTGAAAACACTAAAAACAACAAAGATATTTTAAGCTATTACCAAAGCAAAAAACTGCAACCTGCCACAGGTGTGAGCCACACGGGCGGTTCATCACTCCAACTGCAGGGTATTGGTTATTGGGTGATTTCTAATGATTTTAAAGTAAGTTAAAAAATGGCACGAACGATAGAACAAATAAACAACGAAATCATCAAGGCGAAGGAATCAGAGCCAGCTCTTGCAGGGCTGACATCAACCAGCAAGGTGGCGATTTGGAGGCTCTGGGTGTATATTACTGCCTTTGTAATTTGGACTTTGGAAAAAATCTTTGATGAGCATAAAAAAGAAGTTTCCGAAGCCTTATCCCAACAAAAACCCCACACGGCGAGATGGTATAGAAACAAGGCATTAGCCTTTCAGTATGGCTTTGATTTACACTCTGAGACCGATTTATTTGATAATATTGGAAAGAGCAAAGAAGAGATTGAAAACAGCAAAATTGTAAAATATTCTGCCGTTGTGGAGAGCGAAACCGAGAGCCGACTCATCGTCAAGATTACAACTGAACAGGGTGGAGAATTACAGCCTATTTCACAAGGTCAAAAAGCATCATTTGATGCTTATATCAATGAAATCAGAGATGCAGGAGTTCGTATTACAACCATCAACTATTTGCCCGATATTCTGAAACTTCAAATGAAAATCTACCGAGACCCGCTGGTTTTAAATGAAAACGGACAAAGTATCCTCACAGGAGAAAAACCCGTAGAAAAAGCGATTAAAGAGTATTTTAAAAAATTGCCATTCAATGGAGAATTGGTCTTGGCTCACTTGGTGGATGCCCTGCAACAAGTAGAAGGTGTGAAGATTCCGCACATCATTTTGGCTGAAAGTAAATGGATTGATGCGGGTGTGAATGATTATGGAAACTACCAACCCATTGAGGTCAAAACCATTCCTATTTCAGGATACTTCAAGATAGAAAACTTTGACAATATTAGTTATGTGGTATAATCTCAATATCAATAGATTAACGGAACTCCTTACACCGACTTTTTTGCGGAAGGAAAAGTTTTTGGCGTGGTTAAGAGCTTTGCATTTTCCATTGATTAAAGTTATTGATGATTTTAATTTCAACAGAAATCAAAACCTTTACAACCTCGCTCACAATGGGCAGGTATGCTACCTTAGAAAGGTTCTTAATAATAGATTTGACATTGCCCAAAGGCGGATAAAAATCATTGATGGAAACCAGTATAAAAGGGAATACATCTACACTGATGGCGAGAAAAAACCGAGATTTCTTGGCACAATATATCTCCGTGATGATGCTGATTATAGTGATACAGGAGTAGATTTTATTGTATTAATTCCCAGAGGATTAAGATACAATAAGTTTGAAATGGAATCTTTAATTGACTTTTACAAACTCGCGTCAAAACGATATAAAATACAAACAAAATGAACAAAATAAATTTCAATCAAACGGGAGGCTTCCCATTATCTACGAACATCCTTGATGCTATGCAGTCGGCTTATGCTATCTTTAATCAATTAGGCTCTTTGGCAGGAAATAAAGCTATTATCAGCGGTTGCGAACAGCTCGGAAATACTATTGCCGATGGAGGGATTTTTCTTAATGGCGAAATATTACCTTTCAAAGGTGGTGCTATAGGCTCTTCTATCATTATCAAAGAAATCGCACCTTATCAGCAGATTTAGGAGAGCAAGATGAAGAGGGAACGATGAGCCGAACAGGAGCCATTTTAAATTTGGTGTTATTTTTAATTGAACGAAATCATTGCCGAAAAGCCCTTGAACACGATAATTTTAAAAATAAAAAACCATGAAAGACATCTTTTTAGAATATATTTTACCACATATCGCTGAGTTTGCTTCGCTGTTGTTGTCGGGCTTTGCAGGGTTTATTTTCGGAAGAAAAAAGCAAAATGCCGAAGTGGAGAGCATTGAGGCTGGAAACCACGAAAAAGAGATTGAAAATGCAGGAAAAGTCCTGAAATATTACCGAGAGATGATAGAGGATTTAGGAAATAAACTTAAAACCGCTATCTCGGAATTGGACGAAGCGAAGGCTCTAATCAAAGAGCTAGAGGACAAAGTAGAACTCCTCACCGATGAGCTTAAAAAATA
>FLSB01328919.1_pt1 | contig 13798 bp, 14 predicted proteins | sample 1550551 | NCBI WGS metagenome assembly FLSB01 (sample SAMEA4031774, study PRJEB14383) | metagenome | biome: human; feature: oral; material: saliva | place: Philippines | collected 2014 | reverse complement strand
TCTTCTTGTTTAATACAGCCGCAGTCGTGACATTGAATACGATGTACACGCATGTCCAGATAGGTCTTGCTCAGACCAATTGGAACACTTACAAAGCGACGAATATGGCTGCCGTTACGATTGATATTATGACTTCCACATACAGGACAACAAAGTTTTTCCTTTGGAGTTTGGATTTCTAAAACTAAGTTATTATCTTCGTAGCGCAGTTTCTGACAATCTTGTTGGAAGACGCCTCAGGCGTTTTGCATTATGCTGGTATCCATGTTCTTGAAGTTTGGTCACTACAAAGATACATAATACCAGCTTTTTTTATATAACTTATGAGATATATCTATTCATTTAACGGAAGAACCTTAAAGTTTCTCAGCCTACGTAAATCGTCAACAATGGTTGGATCCAACCTACGGCCCAAAGAATAATCCTGTTCCCATCTTCTTTAAGCGTGCGTTGTCAGGACATGAAACTTTAGATATGGATGAACATATTACCATAAAGCCCAGTGTTAACAAAAAGTTTGTTGAACTTTATCTTGCACACGAATTGTCTTCAAAAGAGTTTAACCGTCTTTATGGAGAAGACATGAAGCGCTTGGAACTGAAGGATTAATCTGTTTGATGAGTGGACTGGTTTACGAGTTGAGAAGTTGTTTGCAAAGTAAGAAATGTGATTAAAAAGTTGAGAACACCCAGATTATTTGTACTTTTGTGATGAGAACAATACAGATGTAATGCAAACTATATGGGTATCATCGCAAATTCATAAAACAATGAGCAACTTTTATTCAAGAATACCAGCCATAGGAGCTACATTAGGAACCGTGTTTGCACTTACTGTGGCAACACCACTGCTTGTTAGCCTTATTGCAAAGTTTACGCTCGGTGGCAACAAGGCTGCTGTGCCGTATGCAGATACGTACATTCGTAATTCAGATACCATAGTAGTTCAGATACCATACTTTACTCAGATTACACCAATTGATAAAGTTTTTACTTCGCGTGCTTGGTTTGCAGGGATGGCACATTCGGAAAAATCTACTTATGAGCAGATATGTTTCTACTCCCCTAAATATAAAAGACATTTAGCAGTTATTTCATTTATAGGAGGGTATAATGTGGCACAAATGGGAACGGGAAAAGACGCATATAATGTGGATGTAGAAAACGATAGGTTAAGTATAATTTACGAGTCAAAAACGATTTCTGCATACATTAATAAAACACAGTGGCAGGACCCGACGTATGGTACTAAAGATAACCCTATGCCTATATTCTTTAAGCGTGCTTTGTCTGGATTTGAATGTGCTGGAGGTATGGAAGATTTTATTTATATTAAACCTTCCGTGTATAAGAAGTTCGTTGAGCTTTACCTTGCACATGGACTGGAACCCGAGGAGTTTGATAGGCTCTATGGGGCGGACATGGAACGCCTGGGGCTAAAGGATTAAGCTGATTGACGAGTGGACTGGTTTACGAGTTGAGAAGTTGTTTGCAAAGTAAGAAATGTGATTAAAAAGTTGAGAACGCTCCAGATTATTTGTACTTTTGTGATGAGAACAATGCAGATGTAATGCAAACTATATGGGTATCATCGCAAATTTATAATATCAATGGCAAATAATTTTTCAATAGGAGGATTTAGAATCTTCTCGACAGCAGGAACAGTTTTTGCATCTCTTGTAGGTGCACCACTGCTTATCTTTATTATAACGAGGTTTACGCTTGGTGGAAATAAAGATGCTATCCCTTATGCTGATACATATATAAAGAATTCGGACACAATAGTAGTAAAAATTCCTAAGGACCATCATAAAATTAAAAAGGATGATGACATCTTTACTACCAGCGGATGGTTCATGGGAGTAGCACAAACACGCTCGGCAACTTATAATATGTATTATTTCTATTCTCCTAAACATAAGAAATATTTAGGAGTTGTTACTTTTAAAGGCTGCTATAATACCATTCAAAGGGGTAGTGGCGAGAAAATCTGGTATGATGACATAGAAGATCAGAGACTAGCTTATCTTTATGATATTAAAAGTTTCTCAGCCTACGTAAATCGTCAACAATGGTTGGACCCAACCTACGGCACAAAGGATAATCCTGTTCCCATCTTCTTTAAGAGGTCACTCTCTGGCCATGAGAAATTAGGTGGTATGGATGATTATATTACCATAAAACCCAGTGTTAACAAAAAGTTTGTTGAACTTTATCTTGCACACGAATTGTCTTCAAAAGAGTTTAACCGTCTTTATGGAGAAGACATGAAGCGCTTGGGGCTAAAAGATTGAGCTGGTTGACGATTAGACTAATTTACGAGTTGACAAGTTGCTTGCAAAGTAAGAAATGTGATTAAAAAGTTGAGAACGCCCCAGATTATTTGTACTTTTGTGATGAGAACAATGCAGATGTAATGCAAACTATATGGGTATCATCGCAAATTCATAATATCAATGGCAAATAATTTTTCAATAGGAGGAATTAAAATATTCTCAACAGCAGGAACAATCTTTGCATCTCTTGTAGGTGCACCACTACTTATCTTTATTATAACGAGGTTCACGCTCGGAGGAAATAAAGATGCTATTCCTTACGCAGATACGTATATAAAGAATTCGGACACAATAGTAGTAAAAATTCCCAAAGACCATCGCAAAATAGATACGTATTACGACATCTTCACTACAAGAGCTTGGTTTGTAGGAGTAGCACAGACACGAACAGCAACTTATAATCTTTATTATTTTTTTTCTCCTAAATATAAGAAGTATTTAGGTGTTGTCTCTTTTGAAGGTAGCTATAATACCATTCAGAGAGGTAGTGGCGAGAAAATCTGGTATGATGACATAGAAGTTCAGAGACTAACTTTTCTTTACTGGATTAAAAGTTTCTCAGCCTACGTAAATCGTCAGCAATGGCAGGATCCAACCTACGGTACAAAGGATAATCCTGTTCCTATCTTCTTTAAGCGTGCGTTGTCAGGACATGAAACTTTAGATATGGATGATTTTATTACCATCAAGCCCAGTGTTAACAAGAAGTTTGTTGAACTTTATCTTGCACACGAATTGTCTTCAAAAGAGTTTAACCGTCTTTATGGAGAAGACATGAAGCGATTGGGACTAAAGGATTGAACTGGTTGACGAATAACGCTTGACAACGCAATGATGGTGTAGCTTTGTTTTAACTCCAATTTCTAAGTTCTGAGTAACAAAAAGATAAGATTATGGCACGATTAACATTTGAAGAAAGAAATAAAAACAACTATACCAAGTATAGTGATGTTCCTATTAAAACAATCAATAAATATAAAGGCGTACTTCCTGAAGAACTATTAACCATCTGGCAAAATATGGGCTATGGTATTTATGAAGATGGTTTTATACAGTTTATTAATCCTGATGAGTATGAATTTGTATTTGATTACATTGATAAGTTGTTAGAACCTTCTATCGTATTTGGTGTTACGGCTTTAGGAGATTTGTTAATTTGGGAAGGAAATAATAATTGGACAATTTCACCTGATGAGGGGAATAGAGTTTTGTTAATAAATATAAGAAAGTGCACAAGCGAAATCTTAGGTGATATGGATTTCCTTTTAAACTTTACCTTAGGAGATGAAACAGCTATCATAGACAAGGAGTATTTTGACTCCCGACCTTATTTAAATATTAAGGGAAAGTTATGTGCTTTACAATACGGACAGTGCTATGGTTATGTTCCAGCCTTGGCATTGGGTGGCAAGGCGTGCAATAAAAATCTGCAAGTGGTAGATGTAAAAACGTATATAGACATAATAGGACAAGCTGTTGGTAAAATTATAGATTTATCAGAATAAAAAATTATGGATAATGAAGAATGTACCAGATTACCAAGTAGGTAAAGATACTGGAGAGAATACCACGCAACAAACGAATAGAAATTTTTAATCGCGGGGGCAAAGAATATTTATGTTGTTGGTAGTATTTTATTGTTGAAAATTCTTTGAGTTGTCATTTTTGGAAGAACAATTCTTGATATGGATCCACTTTGGCAACTGGATAGTGTGCTTATGAGAAACACTTTGAATATCATCGGCAAGCTTTTCTTCTTCGTTTTCTTACCATGTATATTCATCATTAGATTTCCAATAGAAATTCGCAATTATATTATCAAACGAATATCAATATGGCTGGCAATGCGGCTGCGTATTTGCTCACACAGGTACCCACAGACTTGCAGCGGTCATTGAACTGACGGCAGGAGATAAGGTTGGGGATGGAAGAACGGCACTCCTTCAGCTTCGCCTCAAAAAGCAGTTCTCGCTGTATATTTCCTCAGCTGACATGCTCAATGCGATAACGTCCAAATCAGAGAAACGAGAAACAGGGCCGGGACAGTGTGCATTTCCTTCCTTGATAACTAAATCTTCGGAAAATAGCTTGTATATCTCCAAGAATTAGATGAACTTTGTATATAAGTTGCACATAACTGGCTTGTTTAACTTAAAGGTTGAGTATTTTAAGTTACTTATAATAGTGACATGTTCAACTTTTTCTTATATATTTTATTCAATATTTAATTCCGCCAACGGGTAGAGTATAATATTTACTTCTTTAAGGTTGTTGTTTTGTCTATAAATCAAGAAGATGAAACAGCTTTTACCTATGGTACAAATCATATTCTTGCTTTTCATTGATAAAACAGATTTATGGTATTTTCCTAAAAGAATTTGTTTAATTTTCAAGGTTTGTGCGCCTTCTAAAACTATCCTCATTTATTAGGATAGCCTGAGCCTCCTTATTTTAAGTCTAAATACTATACATTTTGTTTAAAATACTTTGATAAATCATTAAAATATAGTATTTTTGCAACACATAATGTATGCGCTCATACCAACATCTTGGTATCTGATTTAATGAACAATAATTACGATGAGGAGACTGAGAACGGCCTTCTCGTTGCATTCATACATATAGGAATAATAATTCTAACAGTATTAAATATTTAAAATCAAAACATTTATGTGGTTAATCAATTCATCTATTGGTAGAAAGGTGATTATGTCAGTTACTGGCATGGCCCTGATCCTATTCATGACGTTCCACTGCTGTATGAATCTTGTTGCGCTCTTCTCTAAAGATGCTTACAACATGATTTGTGCGTTGTTGGGTGCCAACTGGTATGCAGTAGCAGCTACGGTTGGTCTTGGCGCATTGGCAGTTTGTCACATCGTTTATGCGTTTATCCTTACAGCGCAGAACCGCCGTGCACGTGGTGACAATCGTTATGCTGTCACAGAGAAGCCTGCAGCAGTAGAGTGGGCAAGCCAGAACATGCTTGTTCTCGGTCTTATCGTGTTGCTTGGTCTTGGACTTCACCTCTTCAATTTCTGGTACAATATGATGTTTGCAGAGCTTCTTCATGTCAAATTTATGTATGAACCAGCTGATGGTTTTGCTTACATTCATCACACTTTCTCCAATCCTGTGTATGTAGTTCTCTACATTGTTTGGATTTGTGCATTGTGGTTCCACCTCTCTCACGGTTTCTGGAGTGCTATGCAGACTGTTGGTATCAACGGTAAAGTATGGTTCAATCGTTGGAAGACCATTGGTAACATCTATGTTACTCTGTTGATGCTCGGCTTCCTCGTTGTTGTTCTCGCATTCGCTTTCGGATGTGCTCCTAGCCTTGCATAGTTAAGTATCTAAATTGAAAACTAAATTCAAAACAATCATGACAAAGATATTAGATTCCAAAATACCAGCAGGTCCTGTAGCCGAGAAGTGGACTAACTACAAAGCACATCAGCGTTTGGTTAACCCAAAGAATAAACTGAAACTGGATGTTATCGTTGTTGGTACCGGTTTGGCTGGTGCCAGTGCAGCTGCTTCTCTAGGTGAGATGGGCTTCAACGTATATAACTTCTGCATCCAAGACTCACCTCGTCGTGCACACTCTATCGCTGCACAAGGTGGTATCAATGCTGCTAAGAACTATCAGAACGATGGTGACTCTGTTTACCGTCTGTTCTATGATACAGTGAAAGGTGGTGACTATCGTGCACGTGAAGCGAACGTTTATCGTTTGGCAGAAGTGTCTAACGACATCATCGACCAGTGCGTTGCTCAGGGCGTGCCATTCGCTCGTGAGTATGGCGGTATGTTGGCTAACCGTTCCTTTGGTGGTGCTCAGGTAAGCCGTACCTTCTATGCTAAGGGACAGACAGGTCAGCAGTTGTTGCTTGGTGCTTACTCATCATTAAGCGCACAGATTCAGGCTGGTAAGGTAAAGCTCTATACACGTTATGAGATGGAAGACGTCGTTATCGTTGATGGTCATGCACGTGGTATCATTGCTAAGAACCTCGTAACTGGTAAGCTAGAGCGCTTCACTGCAAACGCAGTTGTTATAGCAACTGGTGGCTATGGTAACACTTACTTCCTTTCAACCAACGCTATGGGTTGTAACTGTACAGCCGCTGTTCAGTGCTATCGTAAGGGTGCTTACATGGCTAACCCATCTTACGTTCAGATCCACCCAACCTGTATTCCTGTACATGGCGACAAGCAGTCTAAGTTGACATTGATGTCAGAGTCTCTGCGTAATGATGGTCGTATCTGGGTTCCTAAGAAGCTCGAAGATGCTAAGGCATTGCAGGCAGGTACAAAGAAGGGCTCTGATATTCCAGAAGAAGACCGCGACTACTACTTGGAGCGTCGCTACCCAGCCTTCGGTAACCTCGTTCCACGTGACGTTGCATCACGTGCTGCTAAGGAGCGTTGCGACCATGGCTTTGGTGTTAACAACACTGGTTTGGCTGTGTTCTTGGACTTCTCTGAGTCTATCAACCGCCTTGGTATTGATACAATTCTTCAGCGTTATGGTAACCTCTTCGATATGTATGAGGAGATTACAGACGTCAACCCAGGTGAGTTGGCAAATGAGATTAACGGCGTGAAGTACTATAATCCAATGATGATCTTCCCTGCTATCCACTACACAATGGGTGGTATCTGGGTTGACTACGAGCTGATGACAACCGTTCCTGGTCTGTTCTCTATTGGTGAGTGTAACTTCTCTGACCACGGAGCTAACCGTCTTGGTGCTTCTGCTTTGATGCAGGGTCTTGCTGATGGTTACTTTGTGTTGCCATATACTATTCAGAACTATCTTGCTGATCAGGCACTTTGGGCAAAGGTTCCAACCGATCGCCCTGAGTTTGATGAGGCTGAGAAGGCTGTCAGTGCAGAGATTGATCGCCTGATGAGTATCCATGGTAAGCGTTCTGTTGACTCTATCCACAAGGAGTTGGGTCATATTATGTGGGAGTATGTAGGTATGGGTCGTACCAAAGAAGGACTCGAGGAAGGTCTCAAGCAGTTGAAGGCTCTCCGCGAGGAATTCAACACTAACCTCTTTATCCCTGGTAAGAAGGAAGGCTTGAATGTTGAGCTTGATAAGGCAATTCACCTCCGTGACTTCATCCTCATGGGTGAGCTCGTAGCTTATGATGCATTGCATCGTGAGGAGAGTTGTGGTGGTCACTTCCGTGAGGAGCACCAGACAGAGGAAGGTGAGGCTAAGCGTGACGACGAGAACTTCTTCTATGTTGGCTGTTGGGAGTATCAGGGTGATGACACCAAGACCCCAGAGCTTATCAAGGAACCTCTCGAGTATGAGGCAATCAAGGTACAAACACGTAATTATAAAAACTAGTTGACGAGTTGACGGGAGGACAAGTTGACAAGTTGTTAGCTTGTTCTGCCTTAAACATATTCCATTAGTATAATACAGACAATATACAAGATGTAATACAAACAAGGTCGATGAATACTCACAAGGATTTGATCGTCTGGCAGAAAGCAATGGAACTTGTCTTAGAAGTATATAAGGCCACAAAAACATATCCACGGGAAGAACTATTTGGATTAGCTTCCCAAATGCGTAGAGCCGTTGTATCAATTCCCTCGAACATAGCAGAAGGCTATGGCAGAATCCATACTCGTGAAACTGAGAGATTCCTTAGTATAGCATTAGGTTCTGCGTGTGAGTTAGAAACTCAATTGATTCTATCGAAAGACTTAGGGTATATCTCGACAGAACTTGCACAGCAACTATGCGATAAAACCCAAGGTATAATCAGAATGTTGACATCATTGATTAAGACTCTGAACAAATAACTTGTTTACTTTACAACTTGTTTACTTGTCAACTAAAACATAACACAATGGCAAAGAATATATCATTCACAATTAAGTATTGGAAGCAGAACGGCCCACAAGATCAGGGTCATTTCGATACACATGAGATGAAGAATATCCCAGATGACACCTCTTTCCTTGAGATGCTCGACATCCTTAATGAGGAGTTGATAGAGGCTGGTGATGAACCATTCGTCTTCGATCACGATTGCCGCGAGGGTATCTGCGGTATGTGCTCACTATATATTAATGGTACTCCACATGGTAAGACAGAGCGTGGTGCAACAACTTGTCAGCTCTACATGCGCCGTTTCAACGATGGTGATATAATCACTGTTGAACCATGGCGTTCGGCTGGTTTCCCTGTTATCAAGGACTGTATGGTAGACCGTACAGCATTCGATAAGATTATCCAGGCTGGTGGTTACACAACAATCCGTACTGGTCAGGCACAGGATGCAAACGCTATTCTTATCTCTAAGGACAATGCTGATGAGGCTATGGACTGCGCAACATGTATCGGTTGTGGTGCTTGTGTTGCAGCTTGTAAGAATGGTTCTGCAATGCTCTTCGTTTCATCTAAGGTAAGCCAGTTAGCTCTCTTGCCACAGGGTAAGCCTGAGGCTGCTAAGCGTGCTAAGGCAATGGTTGCTAAGATGGATGAGGTTGGCTTCGGTAACTGTACTAACACTCGTGCTTGCGAGGCTGTTTGTCCAAAGAATGAGAAGATTGCTAACATCGCTCGTCTGAACCGTGAGTTCATCAAGGCAAAGTTTGCTGATTAATCATAAGCAACTGGTAGTAGTCCTATAGACTGTGACCAAGCTTATTTAGAATATGAAATCCCATAGCTCTTGTATATGAGTTATGGGATTTTTGTTTATATGTCTTAGTTAAGTTAGTATGCAATACTTTATGATTTGAACCTCTTATTGACCTTTGAATTTTATGATTTTACTTTCACCGACTACGAATTGCGCTAATTACACGAATCCTTATAGCAACGTAATCTGTTTAATTAGAAGTTTCTAATTGATAGTTCACGAGTTGAGAAGTTGATGAGTAGACTTGTTATTTATAGCGATAAACAACGGTTAATTCCATGGATAAGACTTTGAAAAATCGTTACATAATTTCGAGTAAGATATTTATAAATAACAGCAAAAGTACATATAAAAGCAAGTTCGCAATCAGCATAGAATCAAGTAGTTATATAGTAGTAAGATAAAAGGTGCTTTGTTAGCCTTCAAAAGGGCCTTAGTTAGACCTCAAAAGGACGTCTTCTGCAAGCCAATTAGGCGTCTTTTAGAAGCCCAAAGAGCATGTATTGGATTAATGTATCTAAAATTGTTTACAAATGTCAGTGGTATGTGAAGTGACTGTTCGTATAAGATACTGATGTTATTACAATCTTAGTTGTAAGCGGAATAGTATTTCACGTCCACGTAAAGGCAGGGATGTGTTGAAAGTATTGATACCTGTATTCTGCGTAATACTGTAAGATTTGCTGTTTAATAGGTTTGTCCCAGATACTCCCAGCTCCCACACATTATTAATCTTGTAGTTGAAGTCTCCATCTAATAGGCTACATGTATGGTAATGTCCATCCATAACTTCGTTTGTAAGATTATAGAACTTCATTTTTAGTTCTAACTTCTTTGTAGGGAAGAGGTAAAGAGCTACATTGGTTGTATAGGACGAAAGAGCATCTAAATTCATGATACTACTCCGTTCCCAGTAATATTTAGCTGTAAAAGCGGCTGATAGGCGCAGCCAAGATATCTTTTGGAAACTTGCAGTGAGCGTTCCTGAAGCGTGGTGAGAATGGTTATTGACCATAACACCTGATTGTGAAACAAGATAAGAATCTCTGTTATATGTCGCATCAAACTTTAAGGAAACGCCTATGGGGATGAAAATCTTATCCACCATGGCAGTTATAGCAGTGTTATGCCGGTGGTTACTGCCTCTTACCCACTTCATAATTGTCATTGAGTCGTTGTACTCATAGTGGCAATAAGCCTCGCTTCTTGTATCAGAGTAGATAAGTGAAAGGTTAGCAAAGAGCATCGTTGCGAGATTACGATAGCGGAAATGGAGCGAAGTGTATAGGTGGGTAGACTTATAAACGTCATTTCCTGTTACCTGTATGTTTCTGTATCCCTCTCTTAAAGGCATCAAAGCATAGAATTCAAGAGAGTTGTCATCTGTAGAGATTGAGGAAGATAGGTTTACTGTCAGTTTGCTCGTCAGTTCTTGTTGTAATGTCAAGTAGGGTTTAAATGCTATGAAGTTGCGTGCAGACAGTTTGTTGTTCTTCTCAGAAAGGCTGATTCTTGTCCATTCAATAGGAAGTCCAAAGCTAACATAGCTTTGCTTTGTATATTTCCATGTGTAGCCCGGTTCACCTTGTAGTTTGAATGTACGATGATAGATATCACCTTGATAATTGTATGAGTTATTCCTGTAATAAGCTTGTAAGGATATATCCAAATCATTTCCGAGTGTAGGGATTGATGTTGTGATACTGTTTCTGGTCATAGTTGACCGTGTTGCAAAGCATTCTGTAACATTATAGAGTGGTAAGGAATCAGAGGCAGTTGACAGTTGTTCTCTACGGTCAGTGTATCTAAGGAGCGAGTGGATTTGCAGCATACTTTTCCCCAATTTGAAGGAAGAAGACAGATAGTTCTTGATATAAGATGGTTTTATACGTATCTGTTTAGTAATTCCAATCCCATTCGTGACTACTTGATTTTCGGTTGTCTGTCGTCCAAAGGAGTATTTAAGTTCGTCAGAAAAGAATCTATGCGTGCTATTTTCTTCGTATTTCAGTGTTGGTACGATACGAAATAGGCGTTGCTTCATCCATTCTGAAGTCTCTAATGTGATAGGAGTAAGTCCTCCATAATAGTTTGTAGTCGATTGGTTATATCCAGCATGAACCTCATAAAGAAGAACGTTACTGCGTAGTGTAATGTCTTTCGATAGTGTAATGATATTATTAAAACCTGCGCTATAAGACTTGTTCTGTAAGTATCGCTCTTGTGGGAGAGCCTCTTGGCTTATGTCTTCTTGCAGAACACCCTGTGGAAGTGGCTCGTATGCATCGAGATTATAGACATCAATATGCTCTTTAGTTTCCTTAGAAAGGTCTTTTCCCGTGTTACTCATCTTGGCAGAAACAAGTGTTTGCGAATGTTTCGTCACCTGTGTTAGAAACAGCTGATTGTCCCAAACAGTGGGTTTAACGCCTAAGCTACCAGTAATCTCCCCAAAAGGACGAGCCTTGTGGTTCTTGTCAAGGCGGATATTCAATGCTGCTGATTCTGATGGTTTGCGTCCTTGCATCATCTTTATTGGTTGATGATTCTCCAAAACTTCGACATTACGCACCGCATTAATAGGCATATTGCGGGTTGCTTGAGTATAGTTGTTACCCATCATGTCCTGTCCTTCAATATAAAAACGATTGATTGCACGACCTTGATAAGACACTGAACCGTTTTCAGAAACCTTGATTCCCGGTAGTTTTTTGAGTACATCTTCTAAATGACGGTCACCCTTCTGCAGAAAAGAACCAACATTGTAGACCAGTGTGTCACCTTGTTTTCTTATGGGAGATAGTTTTACGACGACTTCTTTTAGTTCCACCTGCTTGGAAGACAGTAGGATAATAGCTGGCTGATTTGTAGTCTGATGGATGTCAGCTACGTTTATTTTCCGTTTACTGTAACCAATGAGTGTGAACACCAGTGCATCCTCTTGGTGTGCTGTGAGGCTGAGGTTGCCCCTTCCGTCAGCAATCTTATAGCTCAGCATCTTGCCCTTTGGACTTACTATGCGGCACATTACATCTGCTAACGGTTGGAGGCTGGCAGAGTCCCTGACCTCAATCGTTAGCTTTACCAGCGCTTCCTCCTGCTGTGCAAAAAGGGTGAAACAGGTGGTAAGGAGGTAGAATAAAAGAAGTAGCCGTCGCAAGATGTTATTCTAATTCTATCGGATTGTAAGGCTTTGCATTCACAGTTGCTGCAACATCAGCTGATACGGTAATGCTTCCATCTCCTGTTAAGGCTTTTATAGGGTCGGCACAATAGTTCTTGTACATTTGTCTGACAGTCTTTCGGGTACTCTTCGTCACAGCACTTTTGTCGTACATGTAGATTGGAGTATAGCTCTTTACCTTCTGTAATCCTATTAGTGTGAAGACGAAGTTGTTCTGTGTGTCCTGCACTTTAAAGATGAGTCCAGGTAATCCATAGAACTTATAGGGTCCGTATGGCAACTCTACATCAGGTGCATACCAAGCTATATAATCTCGTCCAAAGAGTCTTGTCTTAGCCTTTTGACACTGATATCCGGCAATAGTACTGTCTCCTTGCAGTAATTCCCACTTCAACTGAGGAGCTTCTTCTTCATATTGATACCTTTGAAGTCCTCCTGCTTTACGTTGGATAAACTCTTTTTTTGTCTCTCTATTCAGAAGGATGAGTTCTTGAAATCCTATGCTTTTAAAAGCACCGATAAGCTTTGGACCAGCCGATGTCGCCTGAGATTCCCTCTTGCAGTTGAAGCGGAGATAGAGTCGAAGGTAAGTTGTCCATAGTCAATGAACATATTGTGTTGTGTACCAATTCTTAGAATTGTTACTGCCGTACGTTTTGCATCAGGATACTTTGCGTCTTTTGCATACTTGTAATCATAAACAATCTGATACTGTGCAGGCTCAAATTGTACTGTCTTGGTTGTGTCCCACCGCCCTTCTAACTTAGAGAAATCAAGTGTCTGAGCTGACAAACAAGTCGTGCTGATGAGAAGGATAAGTAATATTATGTTCTTCTTCATTTGGATAGGTTTTTAGGTTTGAACATTGCAAGCATGACTCAAGGCTCGTGTATTTGCCCTCAGGTTATTTTCTTCCTATTCTTATTCCTGCAAATATAGGTAAAAAGAGAGAAATAGACAAGTCTTTTTTCTTATTTTACATATTGTTCCTTTAGTTCATATAATTTGTCTGTGATTTTATACAGAGAATTGATCCCTGGTGTCCAGCCAGGAGTTCCACTGCAAAGTTCTCCAGCAGCCGAGTTATCGCGCAAATAATAATAAGATGAACGTTCAGAAACAGCATATACCGTGCGAACAATCAATGCTGACAAAGCCGTGTGTATCGTATTCTCCGTCCAGCCATTTTTACGCAGAAAACCCTCTAATTGCAGCTTGTCTATTGTCTGCTTGCAGAGCCACTCTGCATCAACATCCCTTGCGTCAGTATAGTTTGCCGTCTCAAGGTCAATATAGTTCTCATATTTTCTCAGCGACTTCTGTTCTTCCTTATTAAACCGATCGATTCCACCTTTTTTCTCCATACGGCTCCACCATTCGTCAGCCTTTTGCCTGTTCAACAGGAGTAAGCCCGTCAAGATGTTCTTTGAAAAGCGAGGGTGTACTTCTGGTTTTGAAGCGTTTGGTAAGAGCGTATGCAATTTTTCGAACCTGTACAGCAGTAAGTGAAGGTTCGAACCCGATGTTCAACAGAATTAGCGAATGTACATGACCCTGCACGTCACGATATGACTCCTTGATGCGATAATAAGGAGCCATGTC
>FLSB01000788.1_pt1 | contig 13833 bp, 9 predicted proteins | sample 1550551 | NCBI WGS metagenome assembly FLSB01 (sample SAMEA4031774, study PRJEB14383) | metagenome | biome: human; feature: oral; material: saliva | place: Philippines | collected 2014 | reverse complement strand
AAAATCGATATTACTACTGAAAAAGATGCACAAGCCGTTGTCGATGCCATAGGCGGTGCCGATGCAGTAGTAACGAATGTAGAAAAACGTAAGCGCTCTCGTAAAGCGGCACCACCATTTACAACATCTACGTTGCAACAGGATGGTGTTCGTAAGTTGAACTTTGGTGCAAAGCGTACCATGATGATTGCTCAACATTTGTATGAAGGTTTAGAAATCGGTTCTTATGGTCATGTAGGTTTGATTACCTATATGCGTACAGACTCTACGCGTATTTCTAAAGAGATGCAAGCCATGGCTAAGGATTATATTCTTCGTAACTATGGTGAAGATTATTATCCATCTAAACCAAATATGTATGGCGCTAAAGGTTCAGCTCAAGACGCCCATGAAGCGATTCGTCCTACATCATTAGAGTTAACACCAAAAATGGTAGAGCCATTCTTGAGTCGTGATGAGCTTAAATTATATACGTTGATTTGGAATCGTTTTATGGCGAGCCAAATGGCACCACAACAAAATGAATCCACTACCATTGAGTTAACTGTTCATGACGACTACACATTTAAAGCGACAGGCTCTCGTGTAATCTTCCCAGGTTTTAGTGCTGTTTATGAAGATGCTAAAAAAGAGGATGTTCCTCAATTGCCAGCACTTAAAAAGAATGATGCTGCTCATACTGTACAGGTATTGCCTGAACAACATTTCACGCAACCACCTCCACGTTATTCTGAGGCGAGCCTTATCAAAACATTGGAAGAGCTCGGTATTGGTCGTCCAAGTACATATGCTCCAATTCTTGATACAATCGTAAGCCGTAACTATGTAGAGAATACGAATAAGCAATTCGTTCCTACAGAGTTAGGCTTTGTAGTGGTAGATTTCTTGATCGCGTACTTTGAAAAAATCATCAATACAGGTTTTACTCGTGATCTAGAAGAAGAACTCGATGCTATTGCATCAGGTAAGGATACGTACCTAAAGGTATTGTCTGATTTCTATGAAGTATTCGCTAAAGAGCTAGAAGATGCGAGCGATGTGGATCGCATTGAAATTGCATCTATGGAAAGTGATGAAACGTGCGAACTCTGTCATAGCCCAATGGTATATAAATTTGGTCGCTATGGTAAGTTCCTTGCATGTTCTAACTTCCCAGAATGTAAAAATACTAAACCTATTACGGTAGGGACAGGTGTAACTTGCCCTAAATGTAAAGAAGGAGAAATCGTAGAACGAAAGTCTCGTCGAGGACGTTTGTTCTATGGTTGTAACCGTTATCCACAATGTGATTTCACATTATGGGATAAACCAACCCATGAATTCTGTGATACATGTGGTTCTATTATGGTTGAAAAGACATATAAAAATGGAACGACTAAGAAATTCTGTTCCAATGAAGCATGTCCAACTCGACCTCCAAAGAAAACTAGAAAGAAAAAGAGCGAAGCTAGTGAAGAAACTGTAAAAGAATCTAAAGAAACTAAAGAGTCTAAGAATTCTAAAAAATCTAGCAAAGCTAACGAGGAAACAACAGTTGAATAATAAAAATGTTATTGTTATTGGTGCAGGTCTAGCTGGTTCTGAGGCAGCATGGCAGCTTGCCAACCGTGGCATTCATGTTGACTTATATGAAATGCGCCCCGTTAAGAGCTCTCCTGCGCACCAAACAGATCAATTTGCAGAACTCGTATGTAGTAACTCTTTACGAGCTGGCAATATTGAAAATGCAGTAGGTCTTTTAAAAGAAGAGATGCGTCGTTTAGGCTCTATTATTATGGAATGTGCTGATGCGACTGCTGTACCTGCTGGAGGTGCATTAGCTGTTGATCGTCATCTATTTAGTGAAATGGTGACTGAAAAGGTAAAAGGCCATCCTAATATTACAGTTCATCACGAAGAGGTAACGGAGATTCCTGCTGAAGGTACTGTTATTTTCGCTTCTGGTCCTCTTACATCTGAAGCATTAGGTGATAAGATTAAAGAATTAACTGGTGAGACAGGATTTTACTTCTACGATGCAGCAGCACCTATTGTTACAGCAGAATCTTTGAATTATGATAAAGTATTTGCCGCTTCTCGTTATGATAAGGGCGATGCAGATTATCTTAACTGTCCTATGACAGAGGAAGAATACAAAGCATTCTGGCATGAGCTTACAACGGCTGAAGCAGTACAACCAAAGGATTTTGAAAAAGAAATCTATTTCGAAGGTTGTATGCCGGTAGAAATTATGGCAAGCCGTGGTGAAGATACATTGCGCTATGGGCCTTTAAAACCAGTAGGTTTGGTGGATAAGCGTACCAATGAGGAGTCTTATGCAGTTGTTCAATTGCGTAAGGAAAATAAGGAAGGCACTATGTTTAACTTGGTAGGCTTCCAAACTCATTTAAAGTGGGGCGAACAAAAGCGTGTATTTGGCATGATTCCAGGCCTTGAAAATGCAGAATTTGTACGTTACGGTGTTATGCACCGTAATACGTATATCAACTCCCCTGAGTTGTTGAACCATGCATTCCAACTAAAAAAAGAACCGCGTTTATTCTTTGCGGGCCAAATGACAGGTGTAGAAGGGTATTTAGAATCTGCTGCCAGTGGTCTTATGGTAGGCTTACAAGTGGATCGTTATTTAGACGACCGTTCATTTATTGACTTCCCTAAAACTACAGCTATCGGTTCTCTTAGCCATTATGTTTCTAACTATGAAGGTTCCAACTTCCAACCTATGAATGTCAACTTTGGCATTATGGACCCATGGCCTCAAAAAATACGCAAGAAAAAAGAGAAAAATGCACTCATTGCTAATCGTGCATTAGAAGATCTAGATGCATTAAAAGCTAAAGAAAATTTATAAGTTTTGGTCTTATAAAATAAATTGCTCAATACTATATGAGTTTTAGACTTATAAAGAAAAATCCTTCATTCAAAGGGACACCCATGAATGAAGGATTTTTTTATTCATAATATATGTTTCTTATTATTTGTTATCATTTACGTTTTTTCGTTTTAGGCGCTGTTTCTGTAGTTTCAAGTACAGGTTGATTTTTCTTTTCTAAGTAGCCTAGATAGATAAATAGACAAATGCCTACGATAATAACAATAAGACTAGTCATTTGAGCAGATTTTAAGCCTAGTGTTAAGTCTACATAGTCGCCGCGCAAGAATTCAAGGAAGAATCTAGCTGTAGAGTAGAGAATAGCATATAGTACGAATACTTGACCTTTAGCATGTTTAAAGGAGCTAAACAATAGAAGGGCCACAAAAATAAGAATGTCGATTTGACCTTCCCAGATTTCGGCAGGCCATAATGGTTGATTGCCGTAAGTGCGATGTGCTAACGTGCTTTCAGGATAGAGAATACCAAAGTTACCACCCGTAGGATGACCAAAGGCATCGCCATTTAAGAGGTTTGCCATACGCCCTACAGATTGAGCCAAAATTAAGGCAGGGGCAAATAAATCAGCAAAGGCCCAGAAATCGATATTGTTTTTACGTAAGTACCAGTAGCCTGCAATGGTGCCTAATACAACGCCACCTTGGATGGCCATACCACCTTGCCATACAAAAGGGATTTCTAATAAATGATTGCCATAATAGTGCCAATCAAAAAAGAATACATCCCATAATCTAGCACCGATGAGACCAGCTACGGCAACCGTAATGGAAAAGTCGATAATATGTTCATGCCATCCTCGACCATCTTTTTTTAATAAAACATAGGCAACAGAGGCACCACAGATGATAGCTAAAGCTAACATGGCACCATAGGCCCTGATAGGGAAGTCACCTATAAAAAATAGATATTGATGCATATACTACTCCTTATGTAATAACTTGTATTGTATAAGGTAAATTATAAATTACATGTACCTTTCATGCAACAACTGAGAGGAATTCTATATAATATGGTATAATATAGAGATTAAAATTATATCCCCTTTAGGGGACTAGAGTTAGGAGAGTTCATGATTCGCAAATCTACAATTTTAAAATCTTTAACAGCTTTGGTAATGTCTGCATTATCTAGTACAACTGTACAAGCAGAAGTATTAGTGCCGATCGATCAATTCTTGGCGAATACTACGCGTCATTATGAAGCTAATCAATATAAAACATCCTATACGGTATATGTACCTCAAACAGTATTACAAGGAAATACTATCGTTTTAAATCCTGCTGCTGTTGGTGAACCTGTAAAATTGCCCACAACTAGCAAAAATGGCACGACCTATGTCGATATTGAGTCTGATCCAGCTATGCTTGGTGTGAGCTATACCAAGACGAATGGACAATTAACATTAGGTCCTGCACCACAAGCTTCTACGGTAAAAGCTCCATATACAATGCAAACACCATTGTCTTGGGCTTTTGATCCATGGCCAACACAGGGAACTCCATATCAAGCAAAACTTAATGCTAGCGGCGATAATATCATTTCTCCAAGCTGGTTTAAATTGCATAGCCTGGGCCTCGAAGCAAGTCCTAATGTAAGTATTGATTATGTTAACGATTATAAGAGTAAAGGTTACCACGTATGGCCTTTGATTACGAATCGATTTGACCCTGGTTTTACTAGCGGCATCCTAGCAGACCAATCTGTATGGAAGAAATATGCTCATAACCTCGTGCAATATGCTTATATTTATGGATTTGATGGTTATAACTTTGACTTTGAAAACATTGATTATGCCGACCGTGATCGTTTAACAGCGTTTGTAGCGTATTTATCTAACCATTTACATCAATACAATATTAAAACATCCATTGATGTAACTGGTTATTCTGATAGCCCTGAATGGTCATTAGTATATAACCGTAGTGCCTTTGCTAATTCTGTAGACTATGTAGTTCTCATGGCTTATGATGAAACATGGGCTAAGAGTACGACAGCAGGTCCTGTAGCAAGTTATCCATGGGTTCGCAACCATACAGAAAAAATGCTTTCTGAAGTACCATCTCAAAAATTGGTACTTGGTGTACCATTCTATATGCGCTTATGGCATGATACTAATGGCTATGCAAAAGGCGAAACTTTGGCTATGAAAAACACAGGTAGCTATTTTGCAAATTATAAAGATAAAATGACATGGGATGATAGATTAAAATTATATTATTTATCTATCCCAACTGGTTCTGGTTCCGATCGTATTTGGTTTGAAGATAATACGTCTTTAGGTTTGAAACTCGATCTTGTAAAAGAATTACAGCTCGGTGGTTTTGCAGCATGGCGTAAAGGCTTTGAAGATGAATCTACTATTGCTATGATTCAAGGTAAAGACTTAGGCAGCGGTATTCCTAAATCTCCTACATCGGTTGCTCCTGAACCAGTAGTAGAAGAAACTAAACCATTAACTAAGCTTGAACAATATAAATTGCGTTTAGAGGAAAAAGAAAAGGCCAAAGCTGCTAAAGCGGAAGCAAAACGTAAGGCTAAAGAAGAAAAAGAATTAGCTAAACGCAAAGCTAAAGAAGAAGCGGAGCAAGCTAAAGCAGAGAAAAAACGTCAAGCTGAGGAAGCTAAGGCAGAGAAAAAACGTTTAGAAGAAGAGGCTAAGGCTCAAAAGGAACGGGATGCACAAGAGGCAAAGGATAAAATTGCATCGTATAAGAGCCATGGATCTGTTCAAAATACAACTACTAAAAACGAATTAACTAAATCTATACAAGTAGTAAAACGCTAGAGTTTGACTGCTTTCACAGTACGTAGTAAAATAAAAATATTGATTATAAAACGGCAACTTATGAGGTTGACTATATGAGGAGGCCCCTACATGAATGAAAAATATGTAGCCCAAGATATTGAGAAAAAGTGGCAAAAGTACTGGGAAGATAACCATACTTTTAAAACAGAATATGATGAATCTAAAGAAAAATACTATGTATTAGAAATGTTCCCATACCCATCTGGTAACTTACACATGGGTCACGTACGTAACTATTCCATCGGTGACGTAGTAGCTCGTTTCAAAAAAATGAAGGGCTTCAACGTGTTACATCCAATGGGCTGGGACTCCTTTGGTATGCCTGCAGAAAACGCAGCTATCAAACATGGCATTGCCCCTAAAACATGGACACTCGATAATATCGAGAACATGAAATTGCAACAAAAAGCACTTGGTTTATCCTACGACTGGGACCGTGAAGTTGCAACATGTAAAGAAGATTACTATAAGTGGACACAATGGTTCTTCGAACAGTTCTACAAAAAAGGCTTAGCTTATAAAAAAGAAGCTAAAGTAAACTGGTGCGAAACTTGCCATACTGTATTGGCTAACGAACAAGTAATCGATGGTGCTTGTTGGCGCTGTGACAACCCAGTTGAGAAAAAAGACTTGTCTCAATGGTTCTTGCGCATTACAGAATATGCGGATCGCTTGTTAACTGATTTGGATACTCTTGATCATTGGCCACAACGCGTTAAATTGATGCAAAAGAATTGGATTGGCCGTTCTGAAGGTACAGAATTCTCCTTTGAAGTACCATCCATTAATGAACGCGTATCTGTGTATACTACACGGGTTGATACTATTTACGGTGTAAGCTATGTAGTATTGGCTCCTGAACATCCATATGTAGAACGTCTTATTGAAAATGCTCCTAATAAAGCTGAATTAGAAGCTTTCATTACACGTATGCGCAATATGAGCGATATTGACCGTACATCTACAGAGGCACCTAAAGAAGGTATGTTCACTGGTTCCTATGCAGTAAACCCAATGTCTGGCGAACAAGTTCCTGTATGGATTGCAAACTATGTATTGGTAGACTATGGTACTGGTGCCGTAATGGGTTCCCCTGCGCATGATGAACGTGACTGGGAATTTGCTCATAAATACGATTTGCCTATTAAACAAGTCGTAGCTCGTGAAGGTGAAGAATACAGCCTTGATAAATGGCAAGAATGGTACCATGAAGATGGTATCCTTGTTAACTCTGGTGAATATAATGGCCAAACATCTGAAGAGGCTCGTAAAACTATCACAGCTGCTCTTAACGAACGCGGCATTGGTGAAGGTAAGGTAAACTTCCGTCTTCGCGACTGGTTGATTTCTCGTCAACGTTACTGGGGCGTGCCAATTCCTGTAGTATATTGTGAAAAATGCGGTGAACAACTCGTTCCTGAAGAAGAGTTGCCAGTACGCTTGCCAGAGGATGTTAAATTTGAATCTGGTGCCGTATCTCCATTGGCTACATCTGAAAGCTTCTTAAATACTACATGTCCTAAATGTGGTGGTCCTGCACGTCGTGAAACAGACACAATGGACACATTTATCGATTCTTCTTGGTACTTCTTGCGCTATACAGACGCTAAAAACGACCAAGCTCCATTCGATAAAAAAATCGCTAACTACTGGATGAATGTTGACCAATATATCGGTGGTATTGAACATGCTATCTTGCACTTGTTGTACTCTCGATTCTTTGTGAAAGTTATTCACGATTTAGGCCTTATTGAAGCTAACGAACCATTCCGTGGCTTGTTGACACAAGGTATGGTTCTTAAAGAAGGCAGTAAAATGTCTAAATCCAAAGGTAATGTAGTTTCTCCAGAAGAAATTATCAATACTTATGGTGCTGATACTGCACGTTTGTTCATTCTATTTGCAGCTCCTGTAGATCGTGACCTTGATTGGTCTGACCAAGGCGTTGAAGGTTCTTACCGTTTCTTAGGTCGTGTATGGCGTATTGTTGATGCATACAACGAAGAAGCTAAGAAAAATGTAACTGGTGAACTTACAAAAGACGAATTTGCATTGCGTCGTGAATTACATCGTGTTATCAAAAAGGTAACAGAAGACCTCGATAACAACTTCAACTTCAACACTGCTATTTCTGCTATTATGGAACTAGTAAATGCTATGTACGCTCATAAGGACAAAGCTGAAACAATCAATAGTGCGTTAGCTAATGAATTAACTCATTCCTTATTACTTCTTTTAGCACCATTTGTTCCTCATATGACAGAAGAGTTGTGGCATGAATTGGGTGAAACTACATCCATCCACACTGAAAAATGGCCTGTATACGAAGAGGCAGCTCTCGTTGTAGATGAAGTAGAGGTAGTATTACAAGTAAATGGTAAAGTTCGTGATAAACTTACTGTTTCCGTAAATATTACAAAAGAAGAATTAGAAACAATGGCTAAAGAATCTAGCCGTGTTCAAGAGTTTACTGAAGGTAAAAATATCGTAAAAGTTATTTACGTACCTGGTAAACTTGTAAATATCGTTGTTAAATAACGATATTCTATTCGTTTAATACTGTAAGCCCCCAACTACATAGGTAGAAGGGGGCTTATTTTATAGTGAGGTAATTATGGCAAAACGTAGCGATTATATTTCCTGGGATGAATACTTCATGGGCGTTGCCATCTTAGCAGCACAACGCTCTAAAGATCCTAATACACAAGTTGGTGCGTGTATCGTTAGCAATGATAATAAAATTTTATCCATTGGCTATAATGGCATGCCTTTGAATTGTAGTGATGATGACTTTACTTGGGAACGCGATTCAGCAGACGATAACAAATATTTCTATACTGTACATAGTGAACTCAATGCAATTCTAAATTATCGCGGTGGTTCTCTAGAGGGTTCCAAGATTTATGTTACATTATTCCCTTGTAATGAATGTGCTAAGGCAATTATTCAAAGTGGTATTAAGGCCGTTATCTACCGCGATGACCTTTATAAAGATACTAAAGAGGTTAAGGCATCTAAACGGATGCTAAAAACAGCAGGTGTAGAAATTATTGAATATAAACCTACGGGACGGACTTTACATATTACCGTATGATAAAGTATAAAACAATAATATTACAAGAAAAGCTCTTATCTATTAATAATGGATAAGAGCTTTTACTATATTTTGTACTATGTTAGGTTGTATACCTAAATTATACTTGTAAACGACCGTCAATCATAATATCAACAGCTTGACCATCACGAGTATATCCCTTAATATTCATGCGTTCATGACCAATCATAAAGTCCACATGTGTTAAGGAGTGGTTAAGGCCGCGTTCCTTTAATTCTTCTTCAGATAAACCATCGCTGTTTTTAAGGCATGTAGGATAGGATGCGCCAATTGCTAAATGACAGGACGCATTTTCATCAAATAATGTTTCATAGAAGATTTGGTTAGATTGGCTAATTGGGCTGAAGTGATCCACTAATGCTACTTCGCCAAGGTAGTGGGATCCTTCATCAGTTTCTACTAATTCTTTAAGAACTTCATAACCTTCTTTGGCTGTATATTCAACGATTTTACCTTCTTTGAACGTGAAGGAGAAATCTGAAATCGTATTGCCATGGTAAATTAATGGTTTTGTGCTGTGCACAACGCCATTTACACCATTATATTGAGGAGCAGAGAAAACTTCCTCTGTAGGAATATTAGCATTGAAAATAGTACCATCTTTAGAGGATTCTTCACCACCTAGCCAGATATGGCCTTCTGGCAATTCTAATAAAAGGTCGGTGCCGTTTTCACAAATGTAACGCAATGATTTTAAGTCTAATTTATTCAATGCTTCACAGCGATGACGCAATTTTGCCATGTGATGACGATATGTATCTTTCGGTTCAACACCTTCAATGCGGCAAAGTTTTAATAATGTAGCCCATAATTGGTCGATTTTTTCTTCGTCAGTACCTTCATAGCCAAGTAAATTTGCCCATAGAACGGTCGGTACAGATGCAACACACCATGTAACAGATGAGTTCATGATAGCTGTATGATAGAAGGATAATGCTTTGTTTAAGTTACGAGATTGTAAGGAAATACGATCTGTTGGGATACCTTCTAATGCCTTAGGATTAGCACTGATTAAAGATAAAAATGCTGCCTTATCATCGATGTATTGTTTGTAGAATTCAGGAATCCAGTTAGCAGGTTTTTCTAAAACAGACTCGTTAGCATGTAATAAACGTTGACGTGCTATAGGGGAACATCTCCAGTTAAGCACAACCTCTTTTGCGCCTAGCTCATAGGCTTCTTCAGTAACGATTACTGCAAAATCTTTATTTTCTACATCAACAGAAATAACTAATGTTTGGTCCTGTTGTAAATTTACGCCGTACTTTAGTAATGTATGGGCGTATTTTTTTAATGTTTCTTGATTCATAAATTCTCCTTTTATTCGACATCAATTATTAAACTCCTGCTAGTGTGACTAATAGAGTCATGGGTAGGAGATTTATTTTTCATAGGGAAATCCTTCAGTAGGAGGTGCACTATGAAATATAAATTGAAGCCGTATATGATAATTATATTAATCCTATGTATTTTAGTAGGAATTTATTTCCTATGGCCTATTATAACAGATGAAAGCGATTCTGTCCTTGCTGAAGGGGGAGTAGATGGAAATTCTTCTATATCAAATGTAGTAGAAATATCTAATAAACCGATTGCTTATATTACGGGTGCCGTAGTTTCACCTGGTCTATATGAGCTTGAAAACTCTGCAACAGTAGGAGATGTGATCAAGCTAGCAGGAGGACTGTTACCATATGCAGATGTAGAGTCTATTAATATGGCTAAATCAGTTACTGGAGGAGATCATATTCACGTAGTTTTTAACTTTCACGGAAATCCTGAAGCGTTATTGCGTGGTAATAAGATAAATATTAATACAGCCACTGCTAAAGAACTAGATGCATTGCCAGGCATTGGACCTGCTATGGCTAAAAGAATTGAGGAATATCGCTCACAAAAAGGCCCCTTTACATCCGTTGAAGGCATCAAGGGGGTGAAGGGCATTGGTGACGGCGTATTTAAGAAAATTAAAGACAAAATTACAATCTAAATCAATAAGTAGATATGAAAATTTTCAGTATGTTGACCCATGTTTAAATTCTTTAGATTTGGTCAACAAGAAACAATCTATAACGCATAGCCAATGGGCACATACTATATTGGGTTCTATAATTATGGGTACAATATTAGGCTATGGTCAGTATTATCCAGTACTTAATCAGATGCGATACATCTTTGCTATTGGGTTAGCTATTATAGTTGTAGGTATTTTTAAAGCATTTCAATCGTCTAATAGATGGTATTCACTTACTAAGTTAATCGGTTTAGTCCTTGTTTTAGTTGGTTTATCTTATTATCAAACAGATTTACGGATTATACATTTCAATAGTTATACATCATATTATTTACAGCAAGAAGGTGAATATCTTTGTACGGTTGTAACTGCGCCTGAAAGGATAAGTTTGAACGGACAGGAGTATTACAAATATACTATTGAAGTCCATGGCTTACACCCCTATAAAAATACTGCAAAAAATGACTATATTAAAGCACAAGGGCGTTTACAAGTTTACTCAAAGGAATCTGCTACGAACTATCCAATACGACTAGGAGAATATGCAATTATTGAAGGTACACCAAAACCCTTATTTCTCATTGAAGAGGAAGGTCGTATTAATCTAAGAGGCCGATATATGAGCTCGAATACTAGAGGTCGTATCTATGATGGTGTATATCGCACTGCTAGCAACAAAGATTTACAAAGGTTTTACTATAAAGATACATTTTTTGACAAATTATTTAGGAAAGGCCTATTAATTGCTGGTGTATTACACGAATCTATAGATAAAAATATTGGTCACAATCTAGAGGGACCGCAAAAAGTATTAGCTCAAGCGTTAGCTTTAGGTGGTCATTATAGTGAACTTGGAGAAGACCAAATGAAGGCTTTCTCTTATACAGGCCTTATCCATATTTTATCAATATCAGGATCACATATTGCTTTACTGTTAGCACTTGTATACGGACTTGGACGACTCATTAAATTAAGAAAGCGTACATGTTTAATTCTTGGTATTATAGTTGCTTGTATATATTGTGGTATTGTAGGCGGCGATGCACCTGTTCTACGTGCTACGATGATGAGCATACTCATGTGTATCGCCTATATAAAGGGACGACTATATCAGGCCAAACAAGCGCTATGTATATGTGCTATTCTATGCCTCATATATGATCCATTCTCTTTGTTTGATGTGAGCTTTCAGCTATCCTTTGGGGCGACTTATGGATTGCTCATATGGGGAAAGGTATTATACGAACGGATACAATGGCTGCCTAGATGGTTAAAAATGCCGCTCGTATTATGTGTATCGGCCCAATTGTTAATTTTACCGTTACAGCTCTATTACTTTCACTATATTAGCATTGCTAGTTTATTAGCAGCTTGTATAGTAGCGCCCCTATTAGATATATCTATAGTTTTAATATTTGTAAGTACTTTAGTCAGTTACGTATTTTCTATATCGTTAATGTGGTCTTTATTAGATGTACTATTGCGTATATGCTTATATTTAAATCATGTGTTAGGGCGTAGTGGCAGTCTACTATGGCTTGGTATGATGCATCCTTATTGTGCTTATATATATTATGTGCTATTAGGTTTATTTACGTACTTTTTGACGCATAGAAAAAGATATACTGTACATATAGTAATATCATTATCTTTAATGATTTTAACCTTTGGCGCTTCCTATTATGTTACGCAGCACCATAAGGAAACATTAGTTCATTATATTCCAATGAAGCAATGCAATGTATTGCTTTGTATAGAACCTAATCATGAAGGGGCTCATCTATTAATTGATGCGCCAGACCATATTAAAACGACGCCTAACGAAAGACTTATCAATCAAGCTATAAGGGCATATGGTGTGAATCCAAAAGTTGTAAAGATATACTACTTTCATAGTAACGGATCTGCAAAAACAATATATAAAAATAGTATGAAAGAAATCGATGTATATAATGGACAAAGAGGAGAAAAAAATCTAAAATTAAATGATAAGATTAATACATTATTTATTACGAGTCGATCTAGTTCAATGAATGAAATTGGCAGATTACTGCCGCATAATATAGTTCTATTTGGCAGTCCACATGGGGCTTTACGCGATGTGGATCCATCATCAGAATATATGTATATTATGGGGTACAGTTTTATTGAGGATATGTATCTGTGAAAGGAGGATGTATGGCTGAAATTAAACTCATCTATGGTGATGAGCCACAATTAATTGAAGAAGAAAAATGCAAGTTTCTTAGTGCCTATCCTGACATTCCAGTAGCAGTATTAGATGATGAAGCTGGGCCACAGAAGATAAGTGAAAAACTATGTGAAGATTCTCTCTTTGGCGATCAAAAGGTATTCTGTTTAGTTAACTTGCCTATTATTCGTAAAAGCGGTAAAAATAGTGATGCCTGGATTCCATTGTATGAACTCCTTATGGAATATAATGGGGATAATCCTATCCTTTTGATTTATCATGATATGATTGATAAACGAATCAAACAGAATAAAGAAATTTTAGATAAAATACCAAATCATCAATGTAAGCGTCTTGAAGGGGCTGACCTAGTGATGTGGATTCGTCAATATTGTACATCTAATGGATTTAAAATGACTCCTGATGCACAAGAATATGTGGCTCATCTCATCGATTTGTGGCAAGATGTACCGGTTTCATTTATGAAAACCGAATTTGATCGTTATTTTTTACAGATAACAGGCGATAAAGTCATTACGAAAGAATTCCTTGAAGAGAATGGTAGTGACTATGGTGCTAAAAATATTTTCACCTTTAAAGAGGCTTTGTTGAAACGAGATATTGATACATTGCTTGAATTATTTCCGTTTATGTTCGGCTATAAAGAATTAGATCGTGCTATGAGCTATATTGAGGGGCAGTTACGTTTGCAGCTACTGGTTAGCGAATGTCGCCAAGCGGGAATGTCTGTTCAAGCCATACAAAACTTATGTAAGGATCATGATTCGTCATTTAAACCATATCCGATTAAGTT
>FLSB01004033.1_pt1 | contig 13900 bp, 11 predicted proteins | sample 1550551 | NCBI WGS metagenome assembly FLSB01 (sample SAMEA4031774, study PRJEB14383) | metagenome | biome: human; feature: oral; material: saliva | place: Philippines | collected 2014 | reverse complement strand
CATCCAGAAATTTGGACTGGGACAGACCAAGTCCATTTTGGAAGTGACAATAGTAAAATTGAAGCAGGAGCTAAATTGTATGCAGATACCATTGCTACAGCTTTGCAAACAGCTCAAGACAAGCCAGTCAAATCAAAATAACTTGTATTTAAAAGAGAAGAGTTGGAGAAAGACGACCTGACACATAGCAGTTTAGTTAAATAGGTTAATATTTAGCGAGCCAATTCGTTTGGCTCGCTTTTTTCGTTGTTTAGTTTTCCTATAAAATTATAGTAAATGTCAATCTGAATAATGCGATTGCGTTTCGTACCAGTTGGCTTGTGAATCACAATCTTGTCAATCAGTTCGTTCACTATTTCAACGGTTAGTTCTGGTAGCTCTGTATATTTGGAAATTCTCGTCATAAACTTGGAGATATTAAGGCTATCTTCTTGTTGTTTGGTGAGTTTTTCGGTTAAGTCAGAAATGGAAGTTTGAAGTTGTTTCTGTTCTTCTTCATAACTCTGACTTAGCTTCACAAAGCGTTCATCTGAAATTTTACCAAGTAGATTATCTTCATAAAGCTGTTGGATAATTCGGTCTATTTCGTTGAAGCGGTGTTCATCCTTTTGAAGTTGCAGCTGCTGACGTTTGTTGTCTTTGCTGAATTGAGCTCGGTTTTGTTGCTCTAGCTTATTTAAAAAGGCTTCTTGATCTAATTGGCACTCGTGGATCGTTTGACGAAGTTTGTCGCTCACAATCTCAATAAGGGCGGATTTTTGAATGTAGTGTGGATTTTCGCAACCATCAATCGGCTTACGGTAGCCAGAACACTTGTAATGGTCATGATTTAGTCCGTTTTTCTCTTGTGGGCAAAAATAATGCTTTCGCCCACAAGTTCCACAAAAAACTAATCCCGCAAACAAATTCTCGTGACCAATCCGATTTTTATATCGCTGATTAGACCGCTTATGACTCCGCATCTTCTGGACAATATCGAAAGTTTCTTGGTCGATTATTGCTTCATGAGTGTTCTTGAAAACCAACCAATCCTCCTTTGAGTTATCCACCTTACGCTTGTCTTTATAAGATTTTGTCCGTGTTCGAAGATTAACAGTATGCCCGAGATATTCTTCACGTCTTAAGATAGCGCTTAGGGTTTCCCGCGTCCAAAAATATGGCAAAGTTTCCACATTTGGGCTGGAAGAAATAGACTTCAAACCGATTTCTATTCGGTGGCGGTCTGGTTTAAAAATTTTGTCATTTTCTAAGCCTTTCGCAATCTCCGAAAGGCTTTTTCCGCTTTTCGCTTCTTGAAAAATCCGTTTCACAACTTCGCTGGCAACTGGGTCAATAATCCAATTTTTAGGGTTGTTTGAATCTTTGAGATAGCCGTAAGGTGGGTTAGTAGTTACACGCTCACCAGCTTTGGCTTTAGCTTGAACCACCGCCCGAATCTTCTTACTGGTGTCCGCCGCATACATTTCGTCCATTAAACTCTTGATTGGCAAGAAAATAGAATTAGTTTCATTAGGTTTATTTGAATCTACGCCATCATTTAAGGCAATAAAGCGGACATCAAAGCTAAGGAAAGTAATTTCCGTTAGTTGACCAACCTTGATATAAGAGCGTCCCAAACGGCTTAAATCCTTTACAAGAAAGTTTGAAACTTGCCGATTTTCCACCAATCTAAGTGCTTCTGAAATAGCTGGACGGTCAAAATTTGTACCACTAAAGCCATCATCGACAAACAAAATAGGATTAGAGAGATTTTCTCTTGTAACTACATCAAGCAGAATTTTCTTCTGATTGGTAATTGAGTTACTATCTCCGTCCAGTCCATCATCTTGACTTAAGCGACAATAAACCACCGTAATATCTGAAAGTTTTGAAGTATCTACTTGTCTATAATCTGAAATTGTCAAAGTTCTGTTCATGTGTTTTTCTCCTTTTGGAGTTCACACACCTTATACCTCTATTGTACCATTTTTACTACTGTTAAAGTAGTGATTTATCGCTTAAAATCAACCTTTCTAGGACATTTTCAAGATTGCGATTTCCAATAAAACGGTGACGGATTAAGTAAGTCGTTCGACCAATTCGACAAATTTCATCGGCGGTGAGTGAGGGGTGGTTTGAGTCTCTATCTTGATTCTTCTGGTTCATTCAAAATTCCTCCCTTGATATAATCTGGGTATTCTTCAAGTGTTATTACAGTGAATAGTTCCCAAAAGTTATATAGTTCTTTTGGAATCGCTTTTGAAATCGCCAGCTTACGCTTGTCATCTGGCACAACCCACAAAACATAGGGGAAAACTTCCTTCTGTCGTTGTTCAATACCTGAGCGATAATATTCAATATATTTCTTGCAAGTATTTACTACGCGCGCAAGACTTTCCGTGCTTCGGTCTATTTCCAGAAAATAATGGTCTTCGTAATCGTGATTAACCAACTCCAAATAAGCGTCTGGTTTCAAAGTCATTCCAACACCAGAAAGTTTTTGGTAGCTACGCCAAGAGTTCGGCTCAAAGGAAAAAGTTTCAAGCGACAGTTTTTCTGAATCTCGAACGGTCTCCAGTGTCTCGACAAAGATTTCCGTAATTGCCAAAGTGTGTTCAACGTGGTGCTGGGTTGGCTCGTATTTATTTTTATAGCGCAAAACGACAGTTTCATCTTGGTTTTTAAGAAATTTTAGTCCCTGAAAAGTAATTTGCCAAACATAAGAAGCAGAGCCACGGCGTGCGCCACCAATTCGCCGTTTTAAGTGTGAAACTAATCCAGCTTTTTTCAGACTTTGAAGCGCAAAATTAGTTCGGCGAATTGCGGTGTCAGCTCTCACACTACTGGCAAAAAAGAGTCTGGCTAGTTGGTTGGTGGTGGCATATCTAGCTTGACTTAAAAAGTAAAGAATTTGCGTGTCATTATCTATTTTGTAATTCCATTTCATCTGTTTTGTTCTCCATTAAAATTTAAAGGTGTGCTCCCGTAAAATGTGCTTGGTTACGAAGTAAGTCGTGTGAGTAAAAATCCTGAAATCCTTTATTTATCAGGAGTTGAAGAATTTTCTTCATCAACGCGATTCGAAGAGCGATTGGAACGCTTTCTGCGTCCTAAATCTGTTAGCTGTTGTGGCGAATTGTTGTCTTTCGAAACAGTTTTTTCAAAAATGTAGTTTTCGAATTGGCTTTCAATTTCTGAAATATCTTGTCCGTATCGGCTCAAGCTATTCAAAAATGGCACACGATTATCTCTAATTTTTGGTTTAGGTGGGTAGGTTTTACCGATAAGCCAGCGGTAGTTATTTGGTGATATTTCTGTTCTGATATATACCCAAAATGGTGGTAAGCTGTAAAAATCTTCTTTATCAATCTCCAGAGTATATTTTGCCATTTCACGGGCTTCATCAAGATTTAAGCCAAAAACAATTTTATTCGCAACATTAGATTCAATTCCAGCTTTTAATTGGGGTGACATCTGGGCGAGATGCTGGAAGCCAATATTCCAGCCAACATTAAATTGGCGAGATTGCGAAAGCGCTTCATCCAAGTTAGCGTTAGGGATTCCTAGGAAACTCGGTGTCTCATCGATATAGATAAAGACCGATTGGCGTTTGCTTGGCTCAACCGAAGACTGGCGCAAAATTAACATCCAGAGCATTGAAGTGATTAGGCTACCAATTAGTTTCGCAGACTCTGAACCGATTACCGGTTTATTTAGTGGAATCAATACGATTTTTCTGCTTTTAAAGATTTCTGCAAGACTGAAATTTGGATTAGTTTGTCCCAACATTGCCCGAAGTTGCGGACGAAGCAAAAACTGTCGGAATTTATTCAAAATGGGGTTTAACATCTGGTGACGTTGAGCTTCACTGAGTAGCTCAAACCAGTTCCAGAAACTTTCCAGCCCGATTGGGTCTTTTAACTCTCTTAATAGTTTGTTTCGAAAGGACTGATTAGTGAGTAAGCTCGGTAACATGACTAAAGAAGTATTTGGAATTCTAGCAAGCGTTAGAAAACTGTGCGATAGAATATCCAGTGAGTAAATTCCAAAATGTTCAGGATAAAGTCCTTTAAATAGCTCTAAAAGATAATCTGCAATAACTTCTGGCTCGATACCGTGCTTAGTGAGCTCGAAAGGGTTTATACCGACAATTCGCTTTGAAGTGGGGGAAATCACCACAATATCTTCATCGTGTTCAGTTGGTGTGCGCTCTAAAAGTTCATGAGTAAGTTGACCTTTGGCATCCACCACAACCATGCTGTGACTTTTCGACTGTATATCTGATAAAATCAAATGGCTCATAGTGGTAGTTTTACCACAACCAGTTGAGCCGAGAAAAACGGTGTGTTTTTTGCCAGCTTGAGCTGAAATTTGAATTGGTCTTGATTGACTTTCAACCGCTTGCGCCAAACTTCGCTGATTTTTTCGGTTAATATTGTAGCCTAAAGGTGGCACTACTAATTTAGGGTGAACATTTGGCACACCTGCAATATTTCCTTCCCCAATAGGTAAAAGCATGAAACAAGCTAAGTCTGAGACAGATAAACTATATGGGAAAGACCAGGAAGGTTGTGCTTGATTGAATTTTTGGATAGTTAGTGGTTTTAATTCAATGGTTGTATTTGATTCCATCATGCGAAAACTACTAAGCAGGCTGGTAAGAAATTCCTTTGTTCGCAAAAGACTGCGAGATTGGACACCAAGGCGAATTTCACATTTAAAAGTAGATTGGTTTAGTTTTTGTTTCATCAGCTTTTTAGAGTTTTCGGAAAGCTCAGGAATATTATTTGTAATTACTTGATACCATTTAGCGGATAAATTCGGCAAATCTTTTGGTTGCGGGCGAGGTGCTGAGCCTGCACCAATAACCAACTGAACAACCACCGTCTCATCTGGCTGAAGTATTTTTGAAATTGCAAGGCTTGAACGTATCATATTTTCCACAGAGTCCGTTTTTAAAGCATAGTGAGATTCTTTGATATTCACTAACCGTGCAACCGAAAGTTTTTCACGCTTTGATGCTCTTGAAAACTGAATAGCTCGGTGTGATTGAATTAGTTGGCTGATATGTCGCTTGTCTTGTTCTTCTGTTCCTAATAGATAGCGCACGCGATTTTTAGATAATCGGATTTCAAAAACAATGCTTTTACGTCTAGTTAGACCGACCAACTGACCAAGCAAACTTTTGACGTCTTCTTCAGAAAATGGACGTTGCCAATTCCACTCGCTCCAAGATAGTGCATTGAATTTTCTTTTCATTTCTACCTCCAATCTTTAGATTTAATAATCCGAAAGGCGAACCAGCCAATGAAAATAACCGCAGTCGTCAAAGCCAAGAACCACCAAACTTCCAGAATTAGTTTAACCGCCCAGTTAATAAGCCAAGCACAAGCAACAAATCCAAGAATATATTCCATTAGTTTTCTCATAGCTGGTCTCCTTTCTGCCTCCATTTATACAAGAAAATTGGTGAAAAGTTAAATTTCATTACCTTTAGTTTTTAGAGCGATTGGAATGAATTTTAGGCAATGAAACAGTAGTATATTTGAACATATTTTGACCATTTGTCTAGTCTAAACAATCCTTTTATTTTCTTGAAATTTTTCGCATTTCTGCTTTAGCGACCAAGAAAAGTTGATTGATTTCTTGCCGTTTTTCCAGAAATTCTGCCAGGGCAATTTCTTCTTCGCTACAGTGCTTTTTATTTGCTTGTTTTGGTTTTTCGAACCAATCCCAAAGAAATACAGCAACAATGATAATTATAAAAGCTATAAAGTAATCCATCATAAAGCTACCTCATTTCATCTTTTCAGTAGCGTAATATGTGAACGCTTTGAGAATATAATCTGTATATGCTTTAGCTTCTGGTGTATTTTTGAGTATTTCTGCCTGCGTGAGTGCCAGATTGCCCACTTTATATAAAATATCGCTAGCGAGAAGCTCCAAGGCTTGATTATCTGCCATCGATTCGCTTAGTCTTTTAGCAACTTCTAACTGATAGGGGCTAACAAGTTGAGGAAGGTCTACTTTTGAGGTTGATTTTTGAATGTGGTTCATGAGATTTCTCCTTTGATTTTGGTATAATTGTTTTAAGTTAGCTAACTTATGGTTTTATTATAGAAAAGTCCAAGCGTGATTTGTTGCCAATAATTGTGCTAAAATCTTGCCAGTTTCGGAGGTGCTTGATGTTTGATATTCCTAGTCTATTTTCTGTCGTTTTAAAACACGCCAATAAAACGACTTGGTCTGATAGAAAGAAAGTTAGCGTGGGTTTATCGCTCGTCTTACATGCAGACTCTTTGGCTTATCTATCGGATACAACCTTTAATAAATTATTTACAGGACAAAATAAAGGACGAACCCTTTACGGAATCGTCCAAGATGAGATAGATGAGACAGAATTTTCAGCTTATATTTTCAAGACTGAAAAGCGGTTAAGTGATACCAACTACAAAGAAAATAAGTTCTTATTGGCTGACACGTTAGAAGATTTTTTTGAACTAATAGAAGAATCGCAAAATCTGCCAAAGTCAATTTTATTAGGTTTGAAGCAGTCTTACAAACTTAATCACCAAGACCGACCTTATCTTTTTCTGGCTGAGTGTTTATTTTATGCGTTAGCTTGCCAGCACAACAAACAACAGCAGTATATTGAGCCAGACTTTAGCCAAGAAACAGAAGTTGTATCAAGACCATTAGAAGAGCTTGTGTCACGAGCTAACGGTTATTCGAAGCGGATTATTCAAGACTTAAACCGTTTTTCTGAAGAAGAACTCCAACTGTTCAGAAAAATAGTACCATTTACTTTTTATGATGAATCTTACGATGAGCTCTCTGACGAATATATTTTAGATTATTACTTAATTTCACACGCTGATTTTTTAGATTTGTTTACTAAATACGGCGTTAAAGGCAATGAAGTTTCACGCCTGATTGAATATGGGTTAATTTCTGGTGGTGGTAGACATGAGATAATTGTAGAAAAAGGTGAACTATCTGGCTTCCAGAATGATAACTTAGTTCTAGCTTTCACTACTGAATCCGATGAGATAATAGCATTTGAATATAGCGCCTTTCACTTAACAGATACCGCCAAAGCCTTGATTGAGATTTTGGCGATTGAGACTAATGATGAGTTTTTTAGGGAGTTAGTTAAATACTTCAAAAATGAGCTAAGAGATCCCAGAATTATTGTAGAGCTTTATGTGCTCGAGGGATTGGAAGAGGTTTAAAATACTCTGTTAATTAACTTCTATATGATATAATAGAATCATGAAATTATTACTAAAAAGTCAACCAACTTTACAACCTTTTACTAAATGGACTGGCGGAAAGCGTCAATTACTCTCAGTTATAAAATCTCTTATGCCAGACAATTATAACCGTTATTTTGAGCCTTTTATTGGTGGAGGTGCATTGTTTTTTGATTTAGCCCCAAAAACAGCATACATAAATGATTTTAATAGTGAACTGATTAATTGTTACCAACAAATAAAGGACAATCCCAAAGAACTTATTGATTTATTAACAAGACATCAAACCAATAATTCTAAAGATTATTATTTAAATTTGCGCTCCGTCGATAGGGATAATAGAATAAACGAAATGTCGCCCATGGAACGAGCTGCTCGTATTATGTATATGTTGAGAGTTGACTTTAATGGTTTATATCGTGTCAATTCTAAAAATCAATTTAATGTTCCGTATGGGCGCTATAAAAATCCTAAGATTGTTGATGAGACTTTAATCTTAGCTATTTCAGACTATCTTAATAAAAACAATATTCAAATTTTAAATTGTGATTTTGAATATGCTGTTAAAGATGTTAAATCTGGAGATTTTGTTTATTTTGATCCTCCTTATATTCCTCTTTCTGAGACAAGTGCTTTTACTTCTTACACGCATGAAGGGTTTTCCTATGAAGAACAAGTTAGATTGCGAGATGTTTTCAGAAAACTAGATAGAAAAGGCGCTTATGTAATGTTATCAAATTCATCTAGTCCTTTGGTAGAAGAATTATATAAAGAATTTAATATTCATAAGGTAGACGCAAATAGAACAAACGGCGCAAAATCTTCCAGCCGTGGAAAAATATCAGAAATTATCGTAACTAATTATGTCAAATAACGAATATAAGTATGGAGGAGTTATAATGACCAAACCATACTACCACAAAGATAATGCAATACTTATTCATGCCGATACTTTCGAATTTTTAGAGAAAATGAAACCTGAAAGTATGGATATGATTTTTGCAGATCCACCGTACTTTTTGAGTAATGGTGGAATATCTAACTCAGGTGGGCAAGTTGTCTCGGTTGATAAAGGCGAGTGGGATAAAGTTTCTTCACTCGAAGAAAAACACGACTTTAATCGGCATTGGATAGGCCTTACTAAAAAAGTCTTAAAGCCAAACGGAACAATCTGGATTTCGGGTAGTTTCCATAATATTTATTCAGTTGGAATGGCTCTGGAAGAAGAAGGATTTAAAATACTCAACAATATTACATGGCAAAAGACGAACCCAGCACCAAATCTATCCTGTCGTTATTTTACGCATTCAACTGAAACAATTCTTTGGGCCAGAAAAAATGATAAAAACGCAAGACATTATTTCAATTATGACCTTATGAAAGAATTAAATAATGATAAACAAATGAAAGATGTCTGGACTGGCTCACTTACAAAACAATCAGAAAAATGGGCAGGAAAACATCCCACCCAAAAGCCGGAATATTTACTAGAACGAATTATACTTGCTTCAACACAGGAAAATGATTACATTTTAGATCCATTTGTTGGTAGTGGCACTACGGGTGTTGTTGCGAAGCGATTAGGCAGAAGATTCATTGGAATAGATGCCGAGCGAGATTACTTAAAAATAGCGAAAACAAGATTGGAGAAAGAAAGTGGAAAAAAATAGAGATTTTGAAGAATGGCTATCTACTATGACGGACACTATAGCGGATTGGACTTATTATACGGATTTTCCAAAAGTCTACGACAATGTGGAAAGTATAAAAATTCCTCTAAATATTATGAATAGTCTTATTGGTAGTAAAAATATACGACAGGATTTTTTAGAGTTGTATCAAAATTATCCAGAAATTTTGAAAGTTGTACCAATCCTTATTGCTAAGCGTTTAAAAGATATAGTCATCGTTAAAGACCCTATAAAAGATTTTTATTTCGATTTTCGTAACGAAAACTACAGTATTGAAGAATATGCTATGTTTTTGGAAAAGTCAGGTATTTTTGATTTACTCGAGACACATATTGTATCAAATTTAGTGGACTATGTTACGGGAGTTGAAGTTGGGATGGACACTAACGGTAGAAAGAATCGTACTGGACATGCTATGGAAAATATTGTTCAAAATTATCTAGAAGCGGCGGGATATGTTTTAGGCGAAACTCTATTCAAGGAGATTTATCAAAATGAGATTGAAGAATTTTTCTCCGTTGATTTATCCGCTATCACTAATGAGGGTAATACAGCCAAACGATTTGACTTCGTTATTAAGAATAATTCAACTATTTATTTGATTGAGGTAAATTTTTACTCAAGTGGTGGTTCAAAATTAAATGAAACAGCACGTTCTTATAAGATGATTGCAGAAGAAACTAAGACAATTTCAAATGTAGAATTTATGTGGTTTACTGACGGACAGGGCTGGCATAAGGCTAAGAAAAATTTACGAGAAACTTTCGATATCTTACCTCTCTTATATAATACTAATGATTTAAAAAATAACATCTTAGAGACTTTAAAATAGTTTAAATAATAAAAAACAGCTTTTAAAAAAGATTTAGTATTGACTCAAGCTAAACCTTTTTATTTTTAATATTCTAGTTTCTCACCAAAATTACTATAATAGATTTAATCGTGTTATAATTATTTAAATGATGTATTTAAATAATGTGATAAAGATGAGGGATTAATTATGGTACTACAATTACTAGACGGAGTAACAGTTAGTGACTCTATTGACTACAAAATAATTGAGATACGTAATCTATCGGATGAATTAAAAGAAAAAATAAAAAACGAATTGATAGTAATTTGTCATGGGGAATATGCTTTAAGCTCTGCATCAAACTATTGCAGTTTTACAGGGACAATTGCTGAACTAGTCAATCATAGACTTCCTCACGAAAAAGATAAAAGAGTCGGAGCAATTGGTGAACTGCTCCTAAATGTAATTATAAGGGTTTTGGGAAATCTTAAAATTATCTCCCCTTTTTTCAATATCGAAGAACGAAATGTTAAGAAGGGGTTTGATATTATAGCATTTGACACGAATAGCGATATCTGGATAGTAGAATCAAAGGCTGGGGAACTAGGAGTTATGGTTGATGCTAATTCAAAAGTTTCAGAAAGAATAAATACAGCAAAAAGAGATTTAATAGGTAGACTGAACAATGAAAACGCGCAGCTGTGGTTAAATGCAATTAAATCAGTGAGATCAAGCGTTGATAGTACCGATGAGAAAAAAACTGTCATAAATCTTCTCGAAAATTTGAGCAATACAAACGTTAGTGACGATAAAAATGTTCTATTAGGAGGAACTGTTTTCTGTAGTTATAGTACTACAATAGATTTAGAAAAAATCGAGGCTCTTTACAATAGAATCAGTGCAGAAAATAATTTCTCTAAATTGCAGATTATTGCAATTCAAAAGGAGACTTTTGAGGCGATCGTTGATTTTTTATATAACTTAAATGTCTGTTAAAGGAGATTTACATGAAAACTCTTACGTTGAAAAGATTATATAATACAGAGTTCAACTCTATATATTGGAAGTTTTTATCTAATCCTGAGAGCATGAACTCTAAGGAGCTTGAAGTACTACTATCATTGGGGACATATTTCGTAGGCTTAGAAGACGAATCTATACAAAAATTGGGATATAGAATCTTTCTTTTGTATAGTAAAAATACAGGAGATTATAAACCACTATATGAGCTGAGTTTAAACAAGGGATTTATTCCAATTGCTCAGTTTATTGATGATAAATTAAAATATGGTGAGAGATTTGGAAATCTTCAGACTGTAATAAATGAGGCTATCAATCAAGATTTTAGACGAGGGAATCAATACAAAACGATAGGCCAAACTCTTCTATATAACAATGTAATTGAAACAGAAAACAAATCTTATATCGTTGTTGCTCCTACTTCGTACGGGAAAACTGAACTAATCTTATCATTCTTAGATACCAATCTGGATAAGAATGTTTGCATAATAACTCCAACTAAATCTCTACTTGCTCAAACTAAAAAACGCATTCTTAATCATATTGGAAATCAAAAAATAATCACCCGGCCAGAAATGTATTCTGAAAATAGTGAAAGAATTATAGCTGTCTTAACTCAAGAGAGGCTACTGAGGTTGTTGCAAGAGAATCCTGAACTCAGCTTTGACATTTTGATAGTTGACGAAGCTCATAATTTGCTTGATAGATTTTCTAAAGATAATAATCGTAGTGTGTTGCTCGCTTCTGTTATCGTAATATGCTATAGGCGGAATGAAAATATATCCTGTAGATATCTGACTCCTTTCTTACAATCAAAAGAAAGTATTGTATTGAAGCATATCTCAGAATCTCTAGAATGGTTTACGGTTTCAGAGTTTATGAAATCGGAAGTATTTTATTTTCATGATATAGTCAAAGGGACTAAGGAAATACTAGACCAATATTCTGGCGCTAAGCAAAAGCTTATTTCCTTGGGAAGTTTAGATTCTTCTTCAGATGCAGAGATTGTAATTTCTCATGCAGATAGAAAAAATATAATATATCTAAATAGCCCTAAAAAAATTGAGCAATTTGCTAAAGAATTATCAAACTTATTAGAAGTTACGTCGTCGGAACAACTCAAAAAGGCGGTGTTAGATTTAAGAGATTTCATACATGAAGATTATAGCTTAGCAGCTTCATTAGAGAGAGGTGTAATATATCATCATGGTTCTGTTCCAGAATCCGTTAGATATTATATAGAAACATTATACTCAGAGTTTTCTGAATTAAAAATGCTAATTGCTAACTCAACACTACTTGAAGGCGTTAATATTCCGGCAACAAAAATGTTTATTTTAGATCCTAATAGAGGTAATAGTTACCTAACTTCCTCAGATTTCAAGAACTTAATTGGCCGAATTTGTCGTTTTGGGGAGATTTTCAATCCTAATGATGGTAGCTTAGAATATTTGCTCCCAGAGATACATATTATTAAAGGGAAATATTGTCGAAAAGATTTTAATGCATTAAATTTTTTTAAAAATAAAAATGTTTTTGCAGGCGATCAAGATAAAATCAAAGACGAAGTTTCAAATCCGTTATTAGAAAACCATAAACAACTCGATTCTGATATCGTAAATCAAGCAGAAATAATGCTAGACAACTTTTCTGACGATGATATTGTTGTTAACAAAAAAATAAGAACACCTAAAACGCTGGTAGGTAAGCTTTGCTTTCAAAATAATGTGAGAATCTTTAACATTTTTGACGTAGAAGAGATTATTGATGGAAAATTAAGAGAGTTAGAAGAGGCTCAAACTCTAGAAAATATCTTTAGCATGATGAACTTTCTATTCTTTTCTCATATTGATGAGGAAGAAGGATCCTATAATAACCTGAAACGTTTGCAAGAAAAGGATGCTCAGAATTTTTACATGATGCTGATAAATTGGAGAATGCAAGGAATGACAACAAAAAATATGATAACTCAAATCGTTGGTTATTGGAATACCTTGACAGGCTATGAAGCTGAGCATGTATATGTTGGAAAGTGGGGAGATACAACACGTGGTCCTAACAGTCGTAGGGAATATTGGACTAATATTTCAAGTAAGACCCAATCTGAAAAAATAAATTTGGCAATTGTTAGACTCAAGGAGGAGTATGATTTTATTGATAACGAAATAATAAAATATATTGAGATACTTAATACGCTTGGGTTGATAGATAACGAATTATATCTAAAAATAAAATACGGAACTAGTGATAACGAGAAAATTGCACTATTGAATTGTGGAATTAGTAATACTCTATCTAGTATCTTATTTGAAAAATACAAGAACTTATACAATATCGATGCTTCGAGCAATGTAGTAACTTTTGATAATTCTTTAATTAATACCATGCGAGAAAATGGCGAAAATGGCATTTTAATTTCAGAAATTTTACTAAACTCGCCTACAGAATAAAATAAATATATGACTATAGCCTCATACGAAAAAGGCAGCTTTAATTAGCTACCTTTTGATACTTCTAAGATGTGTGAACTCAAATTATTTAGACTGCTGAGTATCAAGCTACCTAAATCCAGCTCTTTTAAAATATCTCTAGAAAATAGGTCTATACCATTTACAAATAAAAAAGAAAGGTTTATAATGTAATTGACATAATAAATTGTAGAATCAATCTTTTAAGGAGGTTAACATTATGCCTAACTATATTAAAGCGGATCAATTTTTCTACCCACACGGAGTTCGTCGTGGTGGTTACTTGGAACTTGTGGACGGCAAGTTTGGAAAACATGTCGAGCAGATTCCTGAAGGCGCTGAGGTGATCGACTATACAGGTTATAGCATTGCTCCAGGACTCGTGGATACCCACATTCATGGATTTGGCGGTGTCGATGTCATGGATAATAATATCGAAGGAACCCTTCATACCATGAGTGAAGGATTACTTAGTACAGGCGTCACTAGCTTCTTGCCAACTACTTTGACATCAACTTATGAGCAATTGTTTGCGGTAACAGAAAATATCGGTGCTCGTTATCAGGAAGCAAGTGGAGCTAAAATTCGTGGTATTTACTTTGAAGGACCGTATTTCACAGAGAAATACAAGGGTGCTCAAAATCCTGCCTACATGAAAGATCCTCGTATGGATGAGTTTCGTGCTTGGCAAAAAGC
>FLSB01000653.1_pt1 | contig 13923 bp, 9 predicted proteins | sample 1550551 | NCBI WGS metagenome assembly FLSB01 (sample SAMEA4031774, study PRJEB14383) | metagenome | biome: human; feature: oral; material: saliva | place: Philippines | collected 2014 | reverse complement strand
AGGATGGCACGACGCTCATTGAGCTCATTGTATACGATGTCCATCCATGCCTTTTCGGTGTATCTGCGGCGCTTCAACATCTGTATTGTCTCTGGGAAACCGAAGTTTCTCTTTAGTCCTTGGCAGGCATTCTCGGTGAAAGTTCCCGAACCATCGGTGGCATAATTCATGTCAGCTGCCACACCACAGTCCAACATCAGTCTGGCAACAGCCTCACCTTGCTCCTTAGAGTAGTGTCCTCTGTAGCTGTCTATCATGTTTCCCCAGTCGTAAACACTCTCTTCATAGTTGACAGTTAACTTCTTTTTGCTGCCATCAGCCTGCTTTACGTTTACGGAATGGGTCCCAATGCCATGTTCAGGCCACCCAATGTAATACAGGATCTGCGCCATTGCGGTGGCAACACACCCTGTTAAGGTTCGTCCAGTGCTGCCATATCCTTGCCAACTACCCGTTCCTGACGTTGTACCTTCAGGACAAAGGTCGTTGTAAGGCTTCTCTTGTCCCCATCGAGCAGTGAGGAATGACGGTATTTCAGCCGCATATTTGCTCTGGTCGGGAGGTACCATGGTACGTGGTTTACCAGATTTCACGATATCCTTGATAGCCTCTTCTGCAGCAGAGAGGTACCATTTGAAGTTCTCGTTGTTTGTATTCTTGTCGAAAACCGTGTTTGAATAGGCGATGACATCAGGCAGAAGGTCGTCGTTACTGACGATGACAAAGCCGCCATTGTCGTATCCCATGACTGTGAAAGCCTTGTTTGCGAGGAGCGCTCTGGGCTCATCTTTACTTGCACGTGTCGTCATCAGCGTTGGTGATTGCTTGAAGACTTTGGCTGCTATGGCTTTTATGGCAGCCTTAGATCTCGGTGCTGCCGTTACTGTGAGTGCTGCTGTGAGTGTGAATAGCAGTCCTACAAATAATCGTTTCTTGAAGTCCATAATATCGTATGGTTGTTTGTTATGTCTGGCTTCGGTGTCTTTAGCACGCTGAAAGATAATCATTGTCCGGTGACAAGCCAGTTTTTCTCTTACTTAATGTATATAAAAACACAGATACGGAACCGCAACCCTTGTGAGGTTCCGGCTCCGTTTATATCAATCCTGTTGTATGGATCGCGTTCTGTTCATTATCTTATGATGGTCTTTTTGCCGTTGATGACATAGACGCCCTTGCCCAATGACTTCAGACTCTTCGCATCTTTGAGAACCTGTTTGCCGTCGAGTGTGTAGACATCATATAGAATCTCGCCGTTAGCACCTACCTTCTGGATGATCGTTGTCACGTCAACAGAAACAGGATCAGACTCTGCTCCGTCAGCATATACGGCAGTTACGCTGTAGTTATGCTTTGTTCCGTCAACGGTAACATCACCACTCTCCAGCTTGATGCTGTTAGATAGATATTCACCATCACGATAGATGTTGTATGAAACAGGACCTGTGCTGCTCTCGAAGGTGAAGTCATCAATCATAAAGACGAATGCCTGGTCCTTAGAAGTGTTGTGATGTATAGCGAAATATCTTGTCCCTTCAGGTACATCTACCTTCACTTCATTCCATTTAGCATCACCTTGTTCGTGTGTTTCTCCCACCTTCTGGAAGCTTGCTACTTGGTTGTCAGTGTTGGAGATGAGGACATCGAAGCTCTCCTTACCATATGACTTATCCTTTGAGTTGACGTTGTTAACCCAGAAGCTGATGGTCTGTGCCTTACCAGAAAGCATTGGAGTGATGAGCCAGTTGCTTGAAGCAGTGAGCTTTTTGTCTGCTCCTGTCTGGTAAATGGCTACGAGTGACTTGTTACCAGAGTGTGGATCAAGGCCTTGACCAGTCTTGAATATGTCTGAAGGTTGCCAGTTCATGAATGCGAACTGCTCACCTTGGTGTCTGTATTCAGCTCCCTTGGCAAGCGGAGCAGCAGTACCATGATCTTCATCAACGGTAGTCCAGTTGCCGAAAGTAGTACTCCAAGCCTCGTAACTCTCAAAGTCGTCGGTCTTTTGTTCGATGGTTGATGCTGGAGCATCCCATGTAAGCTTCACCTTATTGTCGTCAACCTTGACGTTCTTGAGGTTCCTTGGTGCTGCAACATCAGCTGCTGTACAGTTGATAACAGCCTCAGACTCATTGTTATCTGGGTCGAGATCGTCCTCATAAGTAACTGAAGCCTTCACGTTAAGAGCGTCAGACTTGTCGAGAGTAGTGGTTCTGTAGTCCACCTTATACTCCTTCTTCTGTAGCAGATTGAGCCCATCAAGGTTCTCTTCCTTGATTGTTTTACCGTTAACGGTGAGCTCCAGCTTGGCATTCTCCAGCTTATCAAGACCGATATTGGTCACTTTAACCTTGATTTCTGCCATCTGTCCCTTCTTAACATTGTCTGTTGCAGACACTTCAACGGTCGCATCTTTCTGCAATGGGTCAACGATGTTGATGTTATCCATGTACACTGGCACCTTATTAATGCTGTCTGCAATACCTATGATACGCAGGAATACGAAGTCTTCGTTGGTCAATTCAGAAGGAACATCAACGATAAAGCTCTTCCATTCACCATTGGTTGTAGTGACATTAGCCTTTTCACTGGTCCAAACAGGGTCTGTTACCTCACCATTCTTCTTGGTAAAGCGCAGTTCAACCTTCTGTTGTGCATCCTTATCTGCACGATAGTAGAATACCAACTTCGGTGCATCGGCTCCGTGTAGACTGATCTTTCCAGTTACAAGTGCTGATGTTCCAGGCTTTGAAGGGTTGAAGATGAGTGCTCCGTTGTCATCATCACAGGATACATCCTTGGTTAATGACCATGAAGTACTGCTGCTTGAGCGTTCCAAACCAATGAATTGTCCTTCGATAGAACCGTTCTTGAAGCTGTTATGGAATGGCAATGTGTAAGGTTTACCAACGACGATTCCGCCAGCAACCCACTTGCTTTCACCTGCAGCGTTTGATGCTTTGATAGCCCAGTGCTTATAGTTCTGTTCACCTTCGTTGGTGTTCAGACCCGTAACAGTGTACTCCGTCTGACCCTTTATCTTAGCAAGTTCGTCGCCAAGGTCGCCATCGTCGGTCACATTATTAATCTGATAGGTCACCTCATCAGGGAGTATCACACCCTTATGGGCACCTGTTGGAACGTCCCACTTGAGGTTAGCAGATGTCACAAGGTCGGTTGTTGCGATCTTACCCATCACTGGAATATCCTGTCCAACATATACTGTTACAGTTGCTTTCTCTCCAAAGTCAGCATCATTGTAAGCCACAATGTCATACGTATTCACACCTTGAGCAGCTGAATCATCAACAACTTCCAGTGCACTACCAGGTGTTGGGTTAGCAATCTCCTTAACAAGACGCTCGTTACTACGGATAACAATCTTCGTAATGCTGGTCAAATCAGTCTTGTTGACAGCCTTTGTAGGTGCATAGAACTTCAATGTAGCCTTCAAAGCAGCGGTAGGATCAGCCGTAGCGGTGAGGTTCTGAACCATCTGAGGTGCTCTTTCGTCAGCTGCAGCCTCAATCTCTAATGAGTCAAGGAAGATAGAGAACATGTTAGGATCTGATATACCGTGGAAGCCAACATAGTATTTTCCGTCGGTAGTAGCCTTTATCTTACCCGTGAATGTTCTGTAATTGCTGCTGTTGAGTACTGTTGGAGGAAGAATTTCTCCCGTCATTGCTTCAGCAGTATTGTCCGTTCCCCACTTTGCTTCCAGGCGTTCTGGATAAGTAGAGCCGCCAATAGCCATTGCTTTGAACGACACATTGTAAGTCTTACCAGGCTTCATGTGGATTGGAGGAGTGATCAACCAGTCGTCACCATGGTTCTTTGAGTGGTATTTACACTTGAAGACGCCACCCTTTGAGTTGCTCCAGTACCATGTGCTATTGTCATGATTAGCATCGATAATGGTGTAAAGCTTAGAGCTCTCCTGTGTTGTGAAGTCATCGAAGAACGGTGCTTCCAATGCGTTACCATATATCTTTCCGTCGGTAGTAGCCAATGCACTCTTCTTTGTTGAGTTGATAGCCTGTACGGAATAAGAGTAAGATGAGAGCTTACCCTTGGTGATGGTCTCGCTGAACTGGGTTGCTGTCTGACCTGAAGAGACCTTTTCAGACTTGCCACCTACGTTGCGGAAGACGTCATAAGTAAGCTGACCGAGGTATCCATTGTGCATACCTCCTGTTGGAGCCTGCCATGTTACGGTGGCAAGACCAGCATCATCAAGAGTCAGTGTCAGACTGTCTACGATGTCAGGTGTATCGTTTCCTGCGTAGATAGATACTTTCGCGCGTGGTCCTTTACCTGCTTCATTGTTGAGAATGACGATGAAGTTAACCACACCTTCATCAACTGTTACGTCAGTTGATATCTCCTTGCCAGGCTCGGCAGTACCCTTTGCCACTTCTGAACTGTTGGCATAGACAACGTAATCAACGTTACCTGTCAGTGTACTACCATCGAATTTCTTGGTTGGAACATTGAACTTCACCTTACCAGAGAGTGCTCCTGCAGTGAATTCTGTGCGCAGATTGTCTGCTGCAGCAGGTGCTCCGCTGGCTGTAGGAACGGCTGGGAAACTCAGTGCCATGAGCGTAAGCGGTGTTGGATAACTACCAACAGGTGTCACATGAGCCGTCTTGAGGTCAACAGTATAGAGCTGGAACTTACCGTCTTTATCTGTAGATGCCCAGTAGAACTCATTGGTACGGGTGTCGAACTCACCACTCTGATGATAGTAACGACCATCATCATCGGCAACTTTCACACCTGTTGAGCCTTTCAAAGTCTCAGCACCTGTCTTGCGATCAATCTGATAAAGGTCGCCTTCCTTGCTGATACCGTATGCGAAACCATCATCGGCAATACCCAGCGCTACGTAAGAATGCTGTGCAGTAGCAATGGTTGTACGGGTCAGATTGGTGTAATCAATCACACCCCACTCGAAGTGATCGAGGTCAGAAGTATAGAATTCGCCGAATACTTCACCCGTCTTTGGGTCATTAGCTGTCTCAAGAGCGAGGAGTGCAAAGTCGCTTACATACGCTGGTTCCTCCGTTATCTGCCAGTTTGTAATGTTGAAAGCGAAGTGCTTAAGAAGGATGATACCGAGTGAAGACATGCTGGTATCAAGGAACATACCGTGGAGTTCGTTGCCGACGAGTCCACTACCACCGTTGAAGAAAGCTTGTGAGTAGTCAGCCAACTGCGTAAAGTTGATAGGCTCTACAGGATGGAAGGAGAACATACCACCGAGGTCTTTCGATACAATGTTAGCCCACATGACAGCCTCAGGGTTAACCGTTACCAGGTTCTTCGGCATCTTTTGGCGGATGTTCACCATTGGAGTGAAGAACGGCGATGGGCTTTCCTTGGGCAGTGTCTTTCCTAATAATGTAGGGAAAGCCTTGAGTTGGTCTACTTTCTGTTGTTCTGTTTCCTGTCCAGATTGTGACTTTGCAATGAGGAATGGCTTCTTTCCCTCTTGCTTCACTTGTGCAGAAACTTGCAATACTGCCATGGCTGCAGCGAAAATTGCAATAAGTTTAGTAAATCTTTTACTCATCTTTGATGGTTTTAATTAATAATAAGGGTTTTTCAAGACTCAAAATTGAGTTTTTCAAGACTCACAAAAGAGTTTTTCAAGACTCATGATAGAGTTGTTCGCAAATATATTAAAATTCCCCAATGAAAGCAAACGTTATTAAGATTTATTTGAAATTAATTAATGAATTAAACTATTTATTGCACAAAAATGACAATTTATGCAATTTACTTGTACGAGAAGTGAGAAATGAAAAGTTAGGCTTTGAGAGGTAAAAAAGCAAAATTGGGAGGTAAAAACAGCCTGTCAAGCCCCCCAAAACGGTTTTCCCCGACCCTCAGAAGGGAAGACTGTGCAGATGAAGCGTGGAGGAGGGACAGTCTCCTCAAGCATCTTCGGTGGAGTGGATATGTCTGTCGGGAGATGTAGTGTTGGGTGTTGGGAAAATGAAACAACCAATGCTTCAGCTGCAAAAGTTAATGTTTAAATATGTAATCACAAAGGTTAAGCATTTTAAGAAATATACCTTATAATATATACTTTATCTCCTTTAACAACTCTAAGAACCCAAACTCCCACCACAAACCACTGTATCCTATTGTACATCCCCTCCCCCGGAGGGGCTTGGGGAGGCCACTCCTCTTTGGTGCTTGCCGCCCTCTCTTTGTCAAATTCTTTCCCTCTTGCTTTTCAATCTACGCCCTTTTGCCTTCTAAAAGACGCCCTTTTACATTGCAAAAGGGCATCTTTTGACGTGTAAAAGGGCATGTTTTGCAATGCAAAAGGGCACCTTTTACAAGCCACTCTGTAACCTATTGATATCTTGATGGTTACAAAGTCGTTTTTTTCATGTTTCCTTTGATTTTGCATTTTATCAGCCCTTAATTTTGTAAAGATACTTCATGGTTCGCAAAATGAGGCAGAATGCAGCATTATGATATAAAGACATTGCGTATAATGGAAGCTGATTTCTGTTTGCACATGTATGGAATTCATAGAGCCTTGTGGGCGACAGAACATCTGAACACCCTGAATACTTTTGCTAATACATGGCATTGATGCCTGCGATATGTGTCGATCGCAAGCTATTCATGAGTTCTCCCTGTAGCTAAAAAGGTATCTGTTGTACATGTAAACTTAATCTTATAGGCGTAACCTAGTAACTACTTCTCTCTCCAGTCATAGGGGGATTGGTGCTGAATCCACCTCTCTTTTTTCCCTATTCACCTTGTTTGTTAAGGAAATAAAACGTATATTTGCGGAAAAACTAACTTTGACAATATGTGGAAAAGGCAATGGAAATGGCTGAAAGAACATATACAAGGTAGGGAACTATCTATTGTAATGGTGATACACTTTGGTTCGATGCTGCTCTGCGGACTAATTTTTGTGCTTTTGCCAGACGATGTACACCTGCGTTGGGGACTGACTTACGGACTGATATGGGCTGCACTATTGTCGCCTATCGCCCTGATGATTGCCGCACGGAAGAGTAGACGGAAACTAGTTATACGTCTTTACAGTGCGTTGATAGGGATAGCACTGTGGCTATTGGCTGTTTTCCTACAACTTATAGGGGGTGATATTTTTCTCCCTGCCACCTGTTTTTGTAAGGATGGCGACTACCTTGTAAGGCGAGTGTACGACTTCTTCGACGATAATATGATAGGGATTTACAAGGTGTGGGGACCCATAGAGAGGCGAGTTTCTATCTACAGTTATCATATTCCCGACTCTATTAAAGTGTACGAGTCGCTGAATGCCATTGTCCTCTACTGTCCTTCTTACATAGTGGAAGACTTCTCTGTCAGAGATACGATAGGTCCTGTCCGTGTCATCGAACAGCTCTATGACAGTCCGATGAATCCTAAACAGATGAAAGAGGTGGAACAACTTGCCCACAAACTCAATCTTAAACTTGGCTACACGTTGAAAGATTACAAATTAGAAAACAAACGACAATGAATTGTCATGTACTTAAATAGCATGCCTACCTTGAAGTGTCACTCCTCACACAGACCCTTCTTGGCAGTAGTTTCAGAAGTGGTAAGGCGGATACGGACGAATCAATAAGCTGCTGAAGCTCGACCTAAAGAAGAATAGAAAGCGTAGTGAGCTGTTTACATGCTTTATGTTTTCACTCCTCTGTCATTGTGTTTTTATCTTTATGTCCTTCTATTTTTGTCTTTATGTCCTTCTGTCTTTAACCTTCTGTCATTGTGTTTTCTGTCCTCTGTCATTCTATTTTTGTCTTTATGTCATTCTGTCTCCAGTTCTTTGTCATTGTATTTTTGTCTTTATGTCCTTCTGTCTTTAAACCTTTGTCATTCTGTATTAACCATTGAAAAAGCAACGTAAAGGGTTGTTTATATCGTAAAAAAATGTATTTTTGTACGAAAATTATTGAAGAAAGCAAAGACAATGAATGAATATATACACAAGGTGAAGTACTACGAGTGCGACAGAATGGGTATCACACATCACTCTAATTACATCCGCATCATGGAAGAAGCACGTGTTGACATGCTCGACAGACTGGGCTATGGGTTCGAGAAGATGGAGGCAGAAGGCGTGGTGTCACCGGTGATGGAGGTGAAATGTCAATACCGTAAACCCACAACCTTTCAGGATGAGATACGTGTGGAGATACATTTAAAGGCGGTGTCAGTCTTTAAGTTCACCTATGGTTACATCGGCAGAAAGGGTGATGACATTGTCTTTACAGGTGAGTCAACCCACTGTCTGACGGAGAATGGCCGTCCCTTGAAGCTGCGTGAGCGTTATCCGAAACTGTTTGTGACGGATTAAACCATCGTCTGTAGACCGACACCTGATAACTAAAAACAAATCATTTAAGTAACGAACAATAAACCATGGATTTAAGATCTTTATTACTATCTGTCTCCTTGTGTGCAGCGACATACGGTGTGGGACAGGCTCAACGTTTACAAACCAACCCGTCTGATACCACTGTTAGCACCATCGTACGGATGGATATTCAGCAGAATAAGGTGAACTATGCACCGGGTGAGGCGGTACGCTTCACACTTGAAGGGACTCTCCCTGATGGTGCACACGTGCGTTATCGATACGGAAACACCATCATCGGAGACGAGACACTCAGCCGTCCGCAATGGACATGGACACCACCAAAGGATGATTATCGGGGCTATCTCGTTGAGTTATATACGAAAAAGGAGTCGGACGAACCCACCGTCCTTGCCACAACAGCCGTGGATGTGTCGAGTGATTGGGGACGATTCCCACGTTATGGGTTCGTGTCAGACTATGACAAAAGCAAGACAAAGGACGTGATTGAGCGGGAAATGGCATTCCTCAACCGCTGTCATGTGAACGGAATACAGTTCTATGACTGGCAGTATAAGCAACATTCGCCCCTCGGAATAAATAAGAAAGGAAAACTCTTCACAACGTATAAGGACATTGCCAACCGACAGATTGTGACACAGGTGCTGCAGGATTACATTGCTACACAGCATGCTTACGGCATGAAAGCAATGTATTATGACCTCTGTTTCGGTGCTTTTCGGGATGCAGCAAAGGACGGAGTGAGCGACAGATGGTACATCTTCAAGGACAAAGAGCACCGTGTGAAGGACGGATATAACCTGCCGAAGGATTGGAAAAGCGACATTCTGATCGTCAATCCAGGGAACAAGAGTTGGCAATCTTACTTTGCCGACCGTAGCAATGACGTCTATCAGCATCTTGATTTTGATGGTTTCCACATTGATCAGTTGGGGAAACGCGGTGATGTTTATGATTATTACGGTGATCCAGTGGACCTTCCTGCAGGCTATGCCACCTTCATTGAAGCCATGAAAGCAAAGAATCCCGACCGCCGACTGGTGATGAATTCCGTGTCAAGCTTCGGTGCAAAGGAGATTGCCGAGGCTGAAAAGACCGACTTTCTGTATAATGAACTGTGGGAAGAGCAGGATAAGTTCAGTGATATTCACAATGTTATCAATGCAAATAGTGACTTCAGTAAGGGCAAGAAGAACACCGTTCTGGCAGCATATATGAACTATCGGAAGGGCTTCCCGTTCTTTAATACACCGGGAGTGCTGCTGACGGATGCGGTGATATTCGCCCTTGGAGGTGCACATATAGAGCTGAGTGGTGACCATATGCTCTACAGTGAGTACTTCCCCGACCATAAAACGCAGATGGACAGTAGCTTACGCAAGGCTATTGTGGGCTATTACGACTTCATGACAGCCTATCAGAACCTGCTTCGTGACGGTGGAAAGGAGACAAACGTGGATGTTTCGGCTGCTGATCCGGCGGTAAGTATCAACGCATGGCCCCCTCGTCAGGGTGCAGTTGCTGCCTATGGAAAGACATTCGATGGTAAGGAAGTCATCCAACTGCTGAACTTCCGACAGGCAAACAGCATGTCATGGCGTGATCTTGACGGTACAATGCCTGAACCACAACTGCTTCAGAACCTCACATTGCGCATCAAAACAACAGGAATGATGAGCAAAGTGTGGACCGCCTCACCCGATGTCAACGGTGGATCACCCCAATCTCTCGACTTCCATCAGGCTGATGGTTACCTCACCGTCACCCTTCCGTCCCTCAAATACTGGACAATGCTGGTGTTGGAGAGGTAGGATTACAGGTTCACTTCCGCCCCTTTACATCCTTATCCCGTCCTTTTTTGAGGCTTCCCCCTGTCCCTTCTCCGAGTGGAAGGGGGTGTAAGCAGCGAAAATCCCTAATGTTTTGGAGTGCGAAATCAACTCTTCGAATTTGAATTCGAGGGTTGATTTCTCATTCTTCTGTATCCTTATGCCTTCGTTCCTGCATACTATCCATCTCCACTTGGTTTTTTATCATTTTCAATTTTCCTGTCATTTCTGTCACTCCTCATACCTTCCTAACCCGTTAATTACCAATAAGTTGCCTGAAATGTTAAATGTGACAGCAACTAAAAAACAAAAATACATAGGGGTTTAGCGTTGTTTTTTGAGGCAGATGAGAAGTATCTATGATTATAAAACCTGCTTTCTTTTTCATTGCTTGAGAAAAAATCAATAACTTTGTAGTTAGGTTTTACACATAGAAATGTTCCGTTTCAATATTTATTTGTGTGGGATTACTGCAAAAGAATAGGAGAAGAACCGATTAACAAAGGGCTTCTATGCGTGTGTTTATAAAATGATATACGAACAAAAATAGATATAAGATGAAGGAAATAGATTACAAAACGATGAAGTTTAATCCGTTCAATCTGTTGGGAAAGGAATGGATGTTGGCATCAGCAGGGAATGAAAAGGATGGTTGTAACACCATGACTGTCAGCTGGGGACACCTCGGTTGTATGTGGGGACATAATGATCCAACGGCTGTTATATACCTTCGTCCGTCACGTTACACAAAGACTTTCGTGGATAAAGAGGATTACTTCACACTTTGTGTCATGGATAAAAGCTTCAAAAAGCAGATGGCTTACCTCGGAACAGTGTCTGGAAGGGATGAAAATAAGATAGAGAAAGCAGGGTTGACAACGGTGTTTGCCGATGGAACAGTCTACTTCAAAGAGGCGAAAATGGTGCTGATTTGTAAGAAGATGTATGCTGCCGAACTGCAGGAAAGTGGCTTTGTTTATCCCGAAACACTCGATGAAAGTTATCCAAACCGTGACCTCCATACCATGTATGTTGGTAAGATTGAGAAGGTCTTGGTGCGTGATGACGAGTATGTTGGGTAATATTTCTACAGACGACTATAAACAAACAATGATTATTTTGTGAACAATAGGTATATCTCTCATCTGCTTTCAGGATACAACAACGCCTGAAAAGACAGAAGAAAGATATACCTTTTTTATTTTATAGTATAGTTGAAATCATCTTTTATCATGTAGAAGCACCTCCTTATTTACCAATACAGAAGTGCTGGAAGATGTTGCCGAGAACCTCGTGGGTGGTGATTTGACCACCCGTAATGTCGGCAAGTTGGTCGAGACAGATGCGGAGATCCTCACTGATAAGGTCGCCACTGAGTTGCATGTTCATGCCATCAATGACACGAAGGATGGACTCGTCGGCACGGGTGAGGGCTTCATAATGGCGTGCGGAGGTGATAATCACACTGTTTTCGTTGATCTCTGGGATGTCAGCTGCCTTATAAATAGCCGTCTCCAAAGCATCAATGTTCTGCTTCAGTTTGGCTGATATATATATATAAGGTGTAACCTCGCCTGATGGTTGAGGCTTTTCTGTCTTGTTATCCATCTTGTTGAATATCGCAATCAGCTTCTTTCCTTCCGTGAGATGTTGCATCTCTGCTAGCTCTTCTGCCGTTGGTTGCTGGTCAACGACCCACAGAACGATGGCTGCTTCATCCATTTTCTGATAAGCCCGTTCGATACCTAACTGTTCAACCTGGTCGGTTGTGCGTCGTATTCCGGCTGTGTCAATGAAGCGGAAGGTGATGCCATGGATCTCGGTTGTGTCTTCAATGACGTCACGAGTGGTACCGTGGATATCAGAGACGATGGCTTTCTCTTCATGAAGCAGGCAGTTGAGCAGGGTTGACTTCCCCACATTTGTCTTGCCAACGATAGCTACTGGTACTCCTTTCTTCAATGCATTGCCCGTTTCGAACGACTTTCTGAGTCCTGCGATACGCTCATGAATGGTCTCGGCAAGCGCTTTCAGTTCCGAACGGTCGGCAAACTCCAACTCCTCATGGTCTGAAAAGTCGAGCTCAAGTTCGAGTAATGAGGTTATTTTCAGCAGTTGTTCGCGCAATAAGGACAACTCTGAGCTGAAATGTCCTTTGAGTTGACTCATCGCTACTTGGTGTGATGCACGGTTAGAAGCGCTGATGAGGTCGGCAACAGCCTCTGCCTGACTGAGATCCATCTTCCCATTCAGATAGGCACGTTGCGTATATTCGCCTGGGAGAGCCTGTCGGCAACCAGCGTCGATGAGTGCTTTCACAACCTGATTGAGGATATATGCCGAGCCATGACATGCTATCTCCGTACTGTTTTCGCCCGTATAGCTATGTGGAGAGAGGAACACACTCACCAGGACGTCGTCTATTGTATTGCCCGTTTTGTCATGTATCTCCCCGTAATGCAGCGTGTTGCCTTTGGCATCAGTCAGTTTTTCCCCACTTCTACTATGGAAAATTCTGTCCGTAATCTCTATTGCCTGTTGACCACTTACCCGCACAATGCCTATTGCTCCACCCGGTTGTGTAGCAAGTGCACAGATGGTTTCGCCCACAGTCTGGCGTGTTGTTGAAATGGTTTGTTGTGCCTGTTGTGGGGTAAGTGTCTCTTTTTTCATTCTTTTTGTTTATGATGATTGATGTGACGGAGCGTTTATATTCTGTCAAGCACCGTCTTAACGAGTCCGTCAATCGTGTTCTTATATCCTGCATTTGCCTTCTTTGCCAGTCGGTTTGCAATGACCATGCAGCATGTTACAGCCCGATGTCCCATGAGCGTAGCCAGTCCGGCGAGTGCAGAAGACTCCATTTCGAAGTTCGTTATCTGTAGTCCATTGTAGGAGAACTTCTCTATTTTCTCGTTCAGATGTGGGTCTTGCAATGGCAACCGAAGCTCCCTTCCCTGTGGACCGAAGAATCCTCCGCAGGCTATGGTGACACCTCTCACCATGTCGTCCTGTGCAATCTGCTCGGTAAGTTGCTCATCAGCGCAAGCCACGTATGGGTTTCCGAGTTGTGAATCCCACTTCACTTGCCGCTTGAATTCTGCTTCAAAGTCAAGGTCGGAAGCCTTGTCACGTCCGGCATAGAAGTTCAACAGTCCGTCGAAACCAATGCTTTTTACCGATGCAATGTATGTTCCTGTCGGCGTATAAGGCTGCAATCCGCCACAAGTACCAATGCGCACGAGGGTGAGCTGCCGCAGTTGGTCCTTCTCGGTGCGTGTTTCGAAGTCGATATTTGCCAACGCATCCAACTCATTGAGTACGATATCGATGTTGTCACAACCAATGCCCGTGCTCACAACCGTGACGCGTTTGCGGTGATAGGTTCCTGTAATTGTTCGGAACTCACGGCTTTCCACTTCACATTCTATGTCCTCAAAGTGGGAAGCTACGAGTGCTACGCGCCCCGGATCGCCCACGAGAATCACCTTGTCTGCAAGGTTTTCTGGTTTCAGATGCAGATGAAAGATACTTCCGTCCTCATTGATAATCAGTTCTGACGGTGCAAAATACTTCTTCTCCATAGGTCTTGAGATATTTGGGTAAATGTGTTCTTGTATAATGTTTAGGAGACAAAGATAAGAAGAAATATGCAGATGACCAAATGAAGGAGAAAGAATGATTGTAAGATAAATTCACTATTGGTTT
>FLSB01000192.1_pt1 | contig 13965 bp, 9 predicted proteins | sample 1550551 | NCBI WGS metagenome assembly FLSB01 (sample SAMEA4031774, study PRJEB14383) | metagenome | biome: human; feature: oral; material: saliva | place: Philippines | collected 2014 | reverse complement strand
TTTATTATGGGTGTACTGGAATCATCCATCCAAGTACTCCAGTTGATTGAAGTGCGATGATAGCACACACAACAATTAATAGGATGAAACTGTGTTTAACTGTAAATTTAAGTAAGTCTGACTCTCTTCCTACTAATCCAACCGCTGCAGCTGCTACTGCGATAGATTGTGGAGAAATCATTTTACCTACTACTCCTCCAGATGCGTTAGCCGCTACTGCTAATAATGGGTCCATTCCTACTTGGCTAGCTGTAACTTGTTGTAATTTAGCGAATAATAAGTTAGCTGATGTATCAGAACCAGTGATGAATACTCCAATCCATCCAAGTGCTGGAGAAAGGAATTTAAATGCTCCACCAGTTGCTGCTAATGCATATCCTAGAGTATTTGACATACCTGATGCATTCATAATGTAAGCAAATCCTACTACAAAACAGATTGTTAATAATGCAATTTTAACTTCATTAAATGTTTGCGCGAAAGTTATAGCTGCATCTTTCCAACTAATTTTAATGATAAATTTAGAAATTAATGCTGCTACTAAGATTGCTGTACCGATTGATCCTACTAAATCTAACCTGAATACTGCAGCTATTTCTTTACCAGATACTGAACTGATAATATTGTTGTGAATAAATGGAACCTTCGGATTTAAAGCAATTGTTTTGAAGAATGCTTTAGAAGATTTCATTGTCCAAATGAAGATAATGAATGTTAATACAACGAATGGTGACCATGCTACTAATACTTCTTTTAAACTGTGTTTTGGTTGTGCTGTATTTGCATCAACTTCTTTTTCATCTGCAAATCTCCAAGTTGTTTTTGGTTTCCAGAATTGAAGTAGAATAACCATTGATACTAATGATACTAATGATGAAAGAATGTCAGGTAATTGTTCTCCCATATAGTTAGAACTTACAAATTGTGCTATCGCAAATGATCCACCAGATACTAGTAATGCTGGCCATACTTCTAATGTTTTCTTGAATCCAGCCATGATTAATACTAAGTAGAATGGAATGAAGATAGACACTAATGGTAATTGACGTCCGATCATTGCTGCGATTTCAGCAGCTGCGATTGGTGATCCATTTGCATAAGTTGCTAATCCATCCATAGCTGTTACCGGTGCTCCAACTGCTCCGAATGCAACCGGTGCAGTATTAGCAATCATACAAACACCTGCAGCATAAAGTGGTCTAAATCCTAACCCTACTAATAATGAAGCTGTGATTGCTACTGGTGCACCAAACCCTGCAGCTCCTTCTAAGAAAGCCCCAAATGAGAATGCAATGATTAATGCTTGAATACGACGGTCATCAGTTAATGAAGTAATACTGTCTCTGATAATATCAAAGTGACCAGTTTTAACTGTCATTTTATATAAGAATACTGATGTTAAGATAATCCAACCGATAGGCATAAACCCATATACCATACCCTGTAATGTTGAGAATGCCGCAAATTGGAATGGCATTTTAAAGAATAGGCATGCAATTACAATTGCTACTAATAAAGTTAATAACCCTGTTAGCCAACCTTTAACTTTGAATCCTGCAAGTGCTACTAAGTAAAACACAATCGGAATTAATGCAACAAGTGCAGAAAGATATAAATTATCAGCAACTGGCTGTAATAATTGAGTGAATTTTTCCATAAATACACTTCTCCTTTGTATAAATATATTTTGTTTGGTTTGTGAAAATCTATTGTTTTTAACTACCAAATATTATGTTAACTAAAAATGAATTATTGTAAAAATTCTTAACTGTTTATTCTAAAGACTATTTCTCTCAATCGTCTTCAATCAGATATATAACAGTTTTTTTACTGTTTCATTTTTTACTATTTAGATATAATAACTCTTTTAGATTTGATGGTAATTTGTCAACGATTTTCTTGTTTACATTAAATATTGTAGCACGCTTTCATTCAAATGTAAAGCGTTTTTTTAGTTATTTTTACAACATTCTTAAAAAACCCACTAATACCAAAGAAAATAATATATATTTTTTTGAAAAATATCACTTACTTTTTTTATAACAGTTCTATTATTATTAATTATTAATCATTAGAATCCATATCATAAAGTAATATTCTTCTATTATTTTATACTTCATATAATAAAAAAACATATTGTAATAAACTTTATCACAATATGTTTCTATATGTTTTTTATAAAATAATACGTAGTTTTTTAATATTTTTGTTTATCTTTTAATACTCTATTAATTTCTTTATTTGCTTCTTTTTGCTTCAGTACATGACGTTTATCATAATTCTTTTTCCCTTTAGCAACCCCTATTAACAGCTTAGCATAGCCATTTTTAATATAAAGTTTCAACGGAACAATACTCATTCCTATTTCATTTTGAATATTAGTTAATGAAGCTATCTGTTTTTTCTTTAGTAATAATTTTCTTACTCTTAATGGTTCATGATTAAATCTATTTCCCTCTTCAAAATGAGAAATATGCATATTATAAACAAACATTTCGCCTAATCTTGTTTGGCAATAAGAATCCTTTAAATTAATTCGTCCACGGCGAATCGATTTTATTTCTGTACCAGTTAAAACTAAACCTGTCTCATATGTTTCTTCTATGAAATAATCATGATTTGCTTTTTTATTCTGAGCTATTACTTTAATTTCTTTATTCATAATATCTTCCTCTACTTATTACTTATTATTGATTTATGCTTTAATATTTTAAAATCTATCTCCTGATTTTCTAAGTCAACATTTGCGACTTTAACGATGACCTCGTCTCCAAGTCGATATACTTTTTTCTTCCTTCTTCCGACAAGTATCATATTTTTTTGATCATACGTATAATAATCATCATTCATAGCTTTAATATGAACTAAACCTTCAATATTACTTCTCTCTAACGTTATAAATACTCCAAAATTAGTAACACTAGAAATAATTCCTCTGAATGTCTGTTCTTGATATTTCAGCATATACTCACACTTTTTCATTCTATCAACTTCACGTTCACAATCAACAGCACGTTTTTCATATTCTGAAGAACTTTCTGCCAATTCCGGCAATTTTGTTATAAAATTATCAATAGTTTTATCCGATACATCTCCATTAAATAAATAAGTTCTTATCATTCTGTGTACCAGCAAGTCAGGATATCGTCTTATTGGTGATGTAAAGTGAGTATAATATTTTGTTGCTAATGCAAAATGTCCAATATTGTTAGTAGAATATCTAGCTTGATTCATAGTTCTTAGTAAAATTGTTGAAAGCATCGGTTCTACCACTTCACCTTTGAATTTTCTAAGCATATTGGCAAGAATATAAGGCTCAATTTCTTCAATTTTTCCTTTTGTTCTATATCCTAAACTAGCAGCAATATCAAAAAATTGTCTAAGTTTTTCCATTTTTGGCTCTTCATGAATACGATAAATAAACGGTACTTGCATCCAGAAGAAATGCTCTCCAATAACTTCATTTGCACTTAACATAAAATCTTCAATTAAGCGTTCTGAAATTCCTCTTTCTCTCAACACTATATCTAGTACTTCCCCATTCTCATCTACAACAACTTTTGATTCTGGTTTATCAAAATCAATTGCACCTCTGGTTTCTCTATTTTTACGAATTTTTTTTGATAATTCTAGCGCCGTATTTAACATTGTTACATACTCTTTGTATTCTTCTATAACTTCTTTGTTTCCTGCATAGACTTCATTAACTTTTTTATAAGTTAATCGACCTTTAGATTTTATTACCGCTGGATAGATATCATAACTTTCAGGATAACCTTTTGAATTAAAATCAATGTCACAACAAATAGTATACCTCAATACATGTGGGTTTAACGAACAAATATTATTAGATAATTTTCTAGGTAGCATAGGTACAACTCTATCCGCTAAATAAACACTGCATCCTCTATTAGCTGCTTCTTTATCTAATGGACTATCTTCAGTAACATATCTACTGACATCAGCTATAAAGACTTTCAATCTATAACCTTTTTTAGTTTTAACAACAGAAATAGCATCATCTAAGTCTTTTGCATCATCTCCATCAATTGTAACTACCATTTCATTTGTACAATCTCTATATTTATCTTCAAGTTTTATTTCATCACTTATTTTTTCAGTTTGTTCAACTACATCTTCAGGAAATTCATTCGGTATATTATGTTTGTATATTACTGAAAGAATATCCACTCCAGGATCATCTTTATGACCTATTGACTTAATGATTATTCCTTTATGATCTTCAAAGCTAACCTTAGAATAATCAGTGATTTCTACCAATACTTTAGTCCCATCAACTAAATTAAAGTTTTTAGCATTTGTTATCTTAATATATTTTACAATGTTTTTATCATCACTTTTAACAAATGAGAAAAACTTAGCGTTAGTTAGTGTTCCTACTGTATACTTAGTATTTCTTTCTAATACTTTTTGAACTATTCCTTCTAGATTACGATCATCCTTATATACACTATCAACTTTTACTAATACTACATCCCCAGTCATAGCACTTTGTGTGAAACCTTTTGGTATATAAACCTCTATTCCTAATTCGGCTGAAAAAACAAAGGCAAAACCTTTTTGATGTAGTCTAATTATTCCTTCTACTTCTAGAGCTTCTTTAACATATAGAAACTTTTCATTCGGTAATTGAGTTATTACTAATTTTCGTTCTAACTTACCTATATTTTTCACTAATTCAACAAATTCTTTTGCTGACTCAATATTTAATTTTTCTTTTAAATCTTCTATACTTAAAACTTTTTCTTCTTTAAATATTTTTTCTATTTTCTCTAACATATAATCCTCCTTAATTTTAGATTATATAACACATAATTATTATAAAAATAAACCTAAAATGAAATTACATTTTAGGTTTATTATTGTTTAGTCTATAATTTTAACCAAGTAAGACACACTAGTGATATAAAAAATATTAGTCCTAGTACTACTGTAATTCTTTGTAAAACTAATTCAACACCTCTTACTTTTTGTTTTCCAAACAGTTCTTCCGCTCCACCAGTTAATCCAGATAGACCACCTGATTTACTTTCTTGTAATAAAACTACTACAATTAACAGAATACTGCTCACTATTGCCATTGTCATTAAAAAAGTGTGCATACTCTCCTCCTAAAATAATCATTCGTTAATACAATACAATTTATATTAACACATTTTTTCAAAAAAAGCAAATTTATTAAACAATTCTAGTGAATATAATTCTACCTGAAGATGTTTGTAATACACTTTGTACTTCAACTTCAACAGTTTTACCTACAGCACGTTTACCATTTTCTACAACAATCATTGTACCGTCTTCAGTATATGCTACACCTTGATTATTTTCTTTACCTTCTCTTAACACCTGAACTTTTAATTTTTCACCAGTAGTTAACATAGGTTTAACCGCATTACTCAAATCATTAACATTAAGAACCTTAATTGATTGTAAAGTAGCAAGTTTATTAAGATTGTAATCAGTTGTTATAATTGCACATTTATATTTCAATGCATAATCTATTAATAAATTATCCACGCCTTTATGCTCGTTATAATTGTATTTATTATCAATCTCAAGATCAATTTCTTTCATTTTTTGAAGGTGCTCAACACAATCTAACCCTAATCGACCTTTTGCACGTTTTAATGGATCTTCTGAATCTGAGATTAACTGCAATTCTTTTAGTACAAACTCAGGAACAATAATTTTTCCTTCTAAGAATCCAGTTTTAGCAACATCTTGAATACGTGAATCAATTAAGGCACTTGTATCAACAACTTTAGCTACTACTTTCTTAGTTTTCACTTTAGCTTCTTTTTCTTTTGGTTTAGATCCAAATTTAAACGCTGTAAGTATATTTAAAAATTCACCTTCACGTCTATATCCTAGTACCAATCCTAAGTATCCAAAAATAATATAAATCACAGCTGAAATAATTCTACCCATTATTCCCGCACCAGCTATAACATCTACTCCTGATGAAAGTAAACTAGCCAACAGTAATCCAAGAATTAATCCTATTGTCGTGAAAACAATTTTTTGTATTGGTGTTCTAGTAAGACGATCTTCGATTCTTTTTAACATTGCTACAAATCTATCTGAAAATAATAAAGACATTAATACAAAAACTACTGTAGTTCCAATGGTAACAATAATTCTTAACATCGTCTCGCTCATTGATGTGAATATATTATAGTATATCAATGCGCTAGTTGAAAGTGTTCCTACTGTTATTCCTAAGAAAAAGGAAATAATAATTAAAACTTTTTTCAACATAAAAATCACTCCTTTTAATATTTAATTGTAAAATAAAATTATTAAGTATACTCTAATAATTTTATATCATGGTATAAAGAAATATAAAACATCCCTTCTATTTATTCTACTACATTCTACTTAAAATTAACATAATTAATTTCAAAATAATTTAAGTTTTTTTATTATTTTTTTTATACTAATAGATGAATAGAGAATTAAATATACTAAATCTCTATTCATCTATAATAAATTATTTAAAACACATTACTAAAAGCTATATCTAAACATTCTCTAATATCTTTTACCGGTATTATTTCAATACCATCTGGGAAATCAGAATTTTTCATATTACCAATTGGGACAATTACACGTTTAAATCCATGTTTTTTAGCCTCATTGATTCTTTGTTCAATTCTACTTACTCTTCTAACTTCACCAGTTAATCCTACCTCACCAATGAAGCAATCATTCATATTTACAGCGATATCTTTAAAACTTGATGCAACAGCCATAACTACACCTAAATCTACCGCTGGATCATCAATCTTGACTCCACCTGATACCTTAACATAAACATCTTGTTGTTGAAGTAGATACCCCGCTTTTTTCTCCAAAACTGCCATCAATAAAATTAATTTATTATACTCTAATCCTGTTGAAATTCTTCTTGGATTGTTAAAAGCAGTTGGGGTTGTTAATGATTGAATTTCTACTAGAAGTGGTCTACTACCTTCCATAGTACTAATAATAGTTGCTCCTGCAAGATTTTTACTTCGTTCTTCAAGAAACATCTGTGAAGGATTTGCTAAATCTTCTAGTCCACTATGTTTCATCTCAAAAATACCAATCTCATTAGTAGATCCAAAACGATTTTTCACAGCTCTAAGTATTCTATAGCTATGTTGTCCTTCTCCTTCAAAATATAGCACTGTATCAACCATATGCTCAAGCATACGAGGCCCCGCAATAGTTCCTTCCTTAGTAACATGCCCTACTATAAAAATTGCTATATTTAAACTCTTAGCAATCTTCATTAATTGTTGTGTACATTCTCTAACTTGTGTAATACTTCCCGGAGAATTTTCTAGATTAGGATTATAAATTGTTTGAATTGAATCGATAACTAAAAACTGAGGTTTTATTTTTTTTACAACTTGATAAATTAAATTTAAATCAGTTTGAGCATAAACAAACAATTCATCTGTATTATTTTTTAATCTATCTGCTCTAATCTTAACCTGTCTAACAGACTCTTCTCCTGTTACATAAAGGACATCATGTTCTTTAGCTAAGTAAGCCGATATTTGAAGAAGTAATGTAGATTTACCAATACCTGGATCTCCTCCTAAAAGTACTAATGATCCACCTACAACTCCTCCACCTAAGACCCTATTTAATTCACCACTATCAGTAAGTGTTCGCGGTACATCCTGTGTAGAAACTGATTTTAGTTTCCCAGCTTCTACACGTTCTGTATCATTTGTTTTAACTTCAAATTCTGTATGTTTAGTAGCCTTCTTTGCTTCAACTACTTCTTCCATAGATGCCCATTTTTTACAATTAGGACATCTTCCCATATATTTCAAACTTTGGTAACCACAGGCATTACATTCATATTTAACATTTACCTTTGCCATAATTACCTCTTAGTTTTCTTTACAACAAAATTATCATTTTTATAATCAATATTAATAGTTCCAGTTAATTCAGGATTTCTTAATAGTTCTTCACTTAATAAGTCTTCAATATTTTTTTGAATACTACGTTTTAATGGACGCGCTCCGTATTCTTTTATACTACCATCTTCAACGATTTTAGCCATGGCTTTTTTCGTAAGTTTAATAGTAATATCTCTATCTGCTAATCTCTTAGATAATCCATCGATTAATAATTCAGAAATTTTTTCTAATTCTTCTTTTTCAAGGGTTTTGAAAACAATAATATCATCTATTCTGTTTAAGAATTCTGGACGATATTGTTTTTTCAATGCTTCCATCATAGTATTCTGAACATTTTTGTAATCATTTTTAATTGATTCACTTCCACCAAATCCTACGAATTTCTGATCACTTAATTCACTTACTCCAACATTTGAAGTCATGATGATGATAGTATTTTTGAAATCTACTACGCGACCTGAAGCATCTGTTAAACGTCCGTCATCCAATACTTGTAATAGTATATTAAAGATAGATGGGTGAGCTTTTTCAATTTCATCAAAAAGCACTACAGAATATGGTTTTTGACGAACTTGTTCAGACAATTGTCCCGCTTCTTCATAACCTACATAACCTGGAGGAGCTCCTACAAGTCTACTAATTGAGTGTGGTTCCATATACTCACTCATATCAATACGTATCATATTGTCTTCTGAACTAAATAATGCTTCAGATAAACTTTTCGCAAGTTCTGTTTTCCCTACTCCTGTAGGTCCTAAGAAAATAAAACTTCCTATCGGTCTATTAGGTGCTTTGAACCCACTTCTTGCTCTTCTAACTGCTTTAGCTAAACTTACTACTGCTTCATCTTGTCCAATAACTCGTTTGTGTAAAATTTCTTCTAGTTTTAAAAGTCTTTCACTTTCAGTTTCTGTTAATTTAGTAACAGGTACTCCAGTCCAAGCAGCAAGAACTTCAGCTACATGATCAGCACTAATTTTAATTTTATCTTTTGATAAACTATCTTGCCAAGAAATTTTAAATTGTTCAATTTTACTAATTACTTGATTAACTTCATCACGTTTTTTAGCAGCTATCTCAAATTCTTGATTAATTACAGCTCTATCTTTTTCTTTATTTAAACGACTTAATTCATCTTCATATTCTTTAAGTTTTTCTGGAGATTTATAAAATCTTAGTTTAACCTTAGAACAAGCTTCATCAATAAGGTCAATTGCTTTATCTGGTAAACATCTATCAGTAATATATGTTGTACTTAACTTAACCGCTGCATCCAATGCTTCATCTAAAATTTCCACATTATGGTGTTCTTCATACTTATGACGTAATCCTTCAAGAATTTTAATTGAATCTTCTGTATTAGGTTCTTCAACTTTAATCGGTTGGAATCTACGTTCTAAAGCTGCATCTTTCTCAAAATATTTTCTATATTCTTCAGTAGTTGTTGCCCCTATACATTGAATTAAACCACGTGATAAAGCTGGTTTAAGGATGTTTGATGCATCGGCACTACCTTCAGTTCCTCCAGCACCAATTATCGTATGAATTTCATCGATGAATAAAATAATATCTCCTGCATCTTCTATTTCAGTAATGATATTTTTTAATCTTTCTTCAAATTCACCACGATACTTAGTACCTGCAAGTAAAGTTCCCATATCTAGAACCATAACTCTCTTACCTAATAAATTACTCGGAACATTTTGAGATACTATTCTTTCTGCTAAACCTTCAACAATAGCTGTTTTCCCTACCCCAGGTTCTCCAATTAATACCGGATTATTCTTAGTACGTCTATTTAAAATCTCTATCATTCGAGTGATTTCTTTATCACGAGCTAAAACAGGGTCTAGTTTATTATTAAATGCATCCTTAGTTAAATCTTTAGCTAAAGAATTTAAAGTTTTAGTTTTTGCTGAACTATCTTCTGAAGCTTCTAATTTTTTAAACCCATCAAATAATTTAGATAGTAATCCTTGACTTTGTTTTAATAATTCAAATAATTCCGTAATTAATGCATCAACATTAACTCCTAACTTATCAGTTAATAATCGAACAGCAGTCCCTGTTTTCTCATTTAATAAAGATAATAGTAAGTGCTCGCTTGTAACTACAAAACTAGATGTATCATCTGCAAATTGTTGACTTTTTTCTATAGTTCTAACAGCTCCATTTGTATAATCTATCTTCATTAAAACATTACGATAAAAATCCGTACCTTCTAATTCTGCTTCATAAAAATCTACTACACTTTTTCTGAAGTCGTCATAATAAACACCATATTTATTAAGTGTTTTACATGACAATGTATTGTTCATACTCAACATAGCTAATAGTAAGTGCTCTGTCCCTACGGCCTTAACACCAAAATCATTAGCTTCTTCTTTCGCTGTTGTTAGCACCATAAGGGCCGTTTCATTAAATCTTATGTACATAACCTTATCCTCTCTTATTATATTTTATATTTGTTAAAAATCTTATTGTCAAATCTTTTAAATTTGCTTTTGTTTTAGAAATCATCTCTTCAGCACTATTTTTATCAATATGATCTAAAAATTGATTATGAACATCAGTAATAATCTCTACACTATCTATAAAATGATTGTAGTCAAATTTATCTATATATTCTTTTTCAAGCAGAATTTTAGCTATTCTAAGGGCTTCTTCTACCTCAATAGTTTCATTATCTACAGTCTCAATTAAATAGTCTATGTAATCTTTATTTTTATGAAGGGTTATTTTAGTAATTCTAATAAATCCTCCCCCTCCACGTTTACTTTCTATAATAAATCCATGTTCCGGAGTAAATCTCGTTTTTATTACATAATTTAATTGGGATGGTACACAGTCAAATTTTTGTGCGACATTACTTCTTTTAATAATTATATGATCCTCTGTTGCCTCATTAAATAAGTTCATAATATATTGTTCAAGAATATCTGTCATATTATTATTCATAAGGGCACCTCCTTTATTGACTAAAATTGACCTTTATTAAATTATACTACATCTATAATATTTTGTACACAAAAAACATTGATTTTCAAGCCTAAACACATAAAAAAAGAGAACGTTTTTATAAAATCGAAATATTGTCTAAATCAATATTATAAAGTCATTCTCTTTTTATTTTTTTGAAGTTTCTATATCTGAATCACAATTTATATCTAACTAATTATTTATTTAATTTTGATTTTCTATTAAAAATTAAATTCATTACTATTGCAACTATCGTTCCTAGTACAATACCACTATCAGTGAACATACGAATAAAGCTTGGTAATTGTGCAAATGCTGTTGGTACTGTAGTGACACCCAGTCCTAATCCAACTGAACAAGCTATTATCATAAGGTTTTCCTGTTTTCCAAAGTCTGTATTACCTAACATCTTAACTCCATATGCTAGAACCATTCCAAACATACTAATCATCGCTCCACCTAATACTGGTTGAGGTACAATTGTAGCTAAAGCACCGATTTTTGGAATAGATCCAAAAACTAGTAGTAAAAGTACCATTACATACATCACTTTTTTGCTTTTCACACCTGAAATTTGCACAAGACCTACATTTTGAGAATAAGTTGTATACGGGAATGCATTTACTAATGAACCTATCATTACAGCTAAACCTTCAGCTAAGTAACCTCTTCGTAAATCAGGTTCTTTAACTTCTTGATTACAAATATTTCCTAGGGCATAATATACACCAGTTGATTCAATCATACTAACAATCCCCACTATAACAAATGTTAAAATAGCACTCATATTAAATTCAAAACCAGTAAATTTAAATGGTGTTGGATGTTGGAACCAACCCGCTTGTGATACTTCTGATAAACTCACCAATCCCATAAAACTAGCAATAACTGTACCAGATACTAATCCTAGAAGAATAGCAATTGATTGGATAAATCCAGTAGTAAATTTATATATTACTAAAATAATTGCTAAAGTAATACATGCTAGTAAAATATTTTTTGGATTTCCAAAATCTTTTGATCCTTGTCCACCTGCAATATAATTCATCGCAACAGGCACTAAAGTAATACCAATAATCGTTACTACACTTCCTGTAACAACAGGAGGGAATAATTTAGCCACCTTCGCAAAAAAAGGTGCTATTAATACAACAACCAACCCTGAAACGAAAATAGCTCCATACATAGTTGGTAATCCAGAACTATTACCTATAGCTATCATCGGTGCTACTGCCGTAAAAGTACATCCAAGAACAACAGGTAAACCAATACCTGTAAATTTACCTTTATAAACTTGTAGAAATGTAGCTACCCCACACATGAAAATATCAACTGACACTAAATAAGTTGTTTGTTCTGCTGAAAGACCTAATCCACCAGCCACAATTATCGGAACAATAACTGCTCCTGCGTACATTGCTAGTACATGTTGTAAACTTAAAATAAAAGTTTTCAAAATTCTTATCTCCTTAGTTATATATTATTTTTTGACAAATATAACTATATAAATACAAAAAACCGCCTATAATTACTTATAGGCGATTTAAAATTCTACTACAAATAAATACTTTAAAAACTAGTTTAAAGTAAAATATAATAATAAGAATGCCCATAGTCATCAAATTTACGGTCTGATGGTAGAAACTTGCAAGCCATATTCTTGCCTTTATATGTGCTATATTTTGTCTGTATAATATATAATAACAATTTTCAAATTTATTTTCAAGTGTTATCTATAATTTTATATTTTTATTATTTATCATAGAAGAATTTAATATATTATTAGATTCTCAACTAGAATATTTAAGCCACAATAACTAATCTATTACTTTCAATTTACCTCTAAAATCATCTAAACTAGAGTACCCTTTTTCTTTCATGACTTCTTGAAGTTCTTTAGTTAGTCTAGCAAAAACCGAAACTCCCTCTTTATGTAAAGTTGTTCCTACTTGAACTAAATCTGCACCACATAGAATATGTTCAAATACATCTTTACCATTTATTACTCCACCGGTTCCAATAATTTTTATACTAGGATTCAAGCGTTCTCTAAATGCACGAACATTAGCTAGTGCTGTTGGTTTAATATATTCTCCCCCAAGACCACCAAATCCACCTTTAGGTTTAATAACTACTTGTTCTTTGTCTAAATCAATATATAGACCATTACCTACACTATTCACACTATTTACATACGTAAGTGGATATTTATTAAGAATTTTAGCCATTTCATCAAAATGTGCAATATCGAAATACGGAGGTAGTTTTACCCCAATAGGTTTTGTAAAAAATGTAAATACCTCAGATAATAATTTATCTGTTAGTTCAAAATCATAAGCAATCTGAGGCTTTCCTGGTACATTTGGGCATGATAGATTAAATTCAGTCACACCTTCATATTCACTATCTTGAATTTTCTTTAGTAAACCAACATTCTCTTCATAACTCATACCAGTTACTGATAAAAACTGTAATTTTGCACCTGATTTTTGACATTCAATAACATAATCTAAATAATAATCTAAACCATTATTTGGTAACCCCATTGAATTTATACTCCCTAAAGCAGTATCATAATATCTAGGCTCAGGATTTCCTTCTCTATAATCTCTAGTTGCAGTTTTTGTAACAAAAGCCCCCGCTTCACTATTCGCTAATTCATCTAGCTCCACAGTCGTCATACAATGAACACCTGATGCATTCATTAACGGATTAGATAATTCTACATCTAAAAAATTTGTTTTTAACATTCTTCATACCTCCTATGTATACTAGTAACAGTTTATCATAAAATACTCTTAATAACCATTGATAAAACTAGTTTTAGATTTATATTCAAATAAAAAAGAAGAATTATAGAAAATCAATTTTATCTACAATCTTCTTTTTAACTCAGCATATTTTAACCTTCTTCTTTAAATTATTTTACTTCTAGAAACTTAATGATATCTAAATACAAATTGTCCATCTTAGGTAATATTTCTTTTGTTCTATCAGAATGATCTTCTTTTAACCAAGAAGTAGGTTTTTCATATAATACTTCTGT
>FLSB01005844.1_pt1 | contig 14053 bp, 12 predicted proteins | sample 1550551 | NCBI WGS metagenome assembly FLSB01 (sample SAMEA4031774, study PRJEB14383) | metagenome | biome: human; feature: oral; material: saliva | place: Philippines | collected 2014 | reverse complement strand
CCTTGTTCACTCAAGACACCGCTCGATACACAACTTTATCATGAACTTGTGTTCTGCCCTTACAGCATACTGCTTCTTTGAGAACAAGCCAGAGGCACTGCCAGTGTATGTGGAAAAATCAAGGCAGTTGGAACTTTTTTCATACTAAACTTATCCCGAACTCAAGTATATTTTGGAAGAATCAGAAGATATTTGGGTTTATAGGACAGCGGTATCAGAAAATAAAATATGGATAAATACACCTGAACTACGTCAGTAATGTTATTTATCCATATCATTATGTTTTATATCTTAATTGCTTTATGGAAGCTCCTTTAATGGAATAAAGTAATAGCTTTTCCCAGCAACAGATATAGTATTCAGGCGTCCAGATCTGAAGCGTGTCTCAAGATTAACAAGCTTCTTAAACATCTCCTTATAAGCCTGATCCCATTCGCTTTCATTACACTTCTTACGGCGAATATCCTTTACACGTACAATATAGTTTAATGCATCAGAACTCGGAACAGAAACGCGATGATAATAAAGCTTTGAAATGGCAGACTTCGTACTGAGAGCCTTGCGATAAGAAAGCATGTTTACCAGCTTGCTCTGACGCTTAAAGTTATTCCTCAATACTGCAAGTTCTTGGTTGCCAAGAGAGTCTACATTGATATAAGGCATCAAATCACGATAGCCATCAAGAAGATTCTGCATCTCTACCTTATCAAAAAGATATCCCTCATCATAAGTTGAAAGCTGCTGTGGTGTAAACCACATTTTCTTAAAGAGAAGGTCGTTTATATTGTTCTTTTCAATGTCAGTTACAGAGATTGCAGCACTGTCACAGAGATTCACCACCTCTTGTGTAGGAACAGCACGTAGAACACCATATTTATTCTCTGCGCTACGTGTCACATTTACAAGTTCGTTGTTACGTGCATTGAGCTGCATAAACAGTGAATCAATTACATTTGAAAGACCTGCACTTGAAAGTTCAGAATAAAGTTTTGGATAGACGAAACCACCTGTAATAACGCTGTTCTTTGGTGCATCAAGCAAATAAACATTCTCGTCATCAGTGCTTATATCTTTGAATGAGCCATTCTTTGTCCATTTTGGTTCGCAGATATAGTCTCCTGAGAAACTCATATATTCCGAGATATTATTATCAAGTAACTGCTTAGACTGCAAAATAAAGTCTTGATAAGATATACCATCCTTAGAAAGGATTTGGGCAAGAAGGAGAGTAGCTGAGCGTGAATAAATCTCAGCGTTGATATCAGAGGTGAAAGTTGGGAACTCATCAGTACCTAATATTATGAACACATTATTTTCAAATTTAGAATAAGGTGTCTCTCTAAAGATTGTATTCATCGCATCATGGAAGCCGTAGCCACCAGTTGCCCCAATAGTGTTTGGCGAAGTCATCTTTGTAAGGTAATCAATCCACTTACCAAAGTCGGTTGTTGGTGATAGATGTCTATTTCCCTTCTGAGAAACTGATGTCACAGAGAACTTCGCCTGCGAATCCTTTGAAACCTTTTCGCTTATACCCTGGAAAGCATTAACAAGGTTGCGCACAAGTAGACGGTCCTTATCAAAGAACACAAGGTGGACATTTATTTTCTTGCTATTTTCAATGAGTTGATCGAGTTCTGCAACCGCAACATCTCCGCCTTTCACATTAAGCATATAAGTCTTCGTTCTGTCCCATACAGACAATGGAAGGTTTATAGCCACTTTCTGGTCTGTCGAAGTATCTGTCCAATTTCCATCAGCAGTAAAGAGAAGTTTAGATCCCAATGGGTATCCAGCAAACTCAGGATAATTAGCATCCAGCAGATAAACGTGATTCTGTCCTACCATTGCTGTGAGATCAGCAGGAATCCATCCGAGTGCTGTGCGAGTAGAGTCAGAGAGCGAAGGGCGATCAGAAACAAGTATGGCCTGTTTACTTGCATCGTACTTATAAGCATACACAATCTGACCAGCTACAAGCTTTCCTTTGCCCTTATCGAGGAAGAATGGGTCGCCATAGAGGTTCAAAGAGTCGAGAGTAAAGAATTTTTTTATATTTGTCAATCGTGATACTGTGGATGCACCGATTCTATAACGTACAGGGAAGTTGTTATCTTTAGACACAAAGGCATGATTATATTCCAGTACATTATTTTTATCAATCCATCCTACGAATGGTGAATTCTTAGCATCTTTAAAGTGAGTTCTTGAACTGAAAAGTGGAGCAAACATACCCTTAGGCTGTCCAAGCAAGCTCTGGTTAGCAGCAACAACCTTATAGAATCCGTTTTTCTCACCAATAACATAGAATGGTGCACCAAGCTTCTGTTCACTCAGGATGCGCTGTGCATACGGTCCAGCGTATGCCTTGTTATGGTCACGATCTGAGAAGACAATATGCACATCCTTATTGTTGTGTGTATTCTGCTTTCGTGTGTCTTCTGTCAGGTAATTAAAACTCTTTTTACCGACAGCATGTGTCTTATCATATCTTCCCACCTGTGCCAGACTACTCTGAGCACCTAAAAAGAAGAAAGCAAGACCTGCTATAATATGGAACGCTTTCATATTTCCTAATTTTATTTTCCTGTATTTCTTTGAGTTACTTCAATTTTTGTAATATGATGGAAGTCATCTACCTTCACATCATCAATAGTCACACGTCCGTAACGATTACTTTCGAGGAAGTGTAATCCTTGACAATAGTCTGGGAATACATTATAACGTTCGCCATTGATGTGTACAACGACTTGATTACCATTACCGCCGAGATAGTTATTGATAATGAAATTACGATGTGCATAGAATGCTTCCTTATCTCTTGCGCCCGCATTGGCAATAGCTTGTAGATGCTTCTTAATACCATTCTGCACCATAGCCAATGTATCTATAGGCTCAGGTTTTGGCTGATCGCCCTCATCGGCTGGATTTTCGATGATGTCTTCGACCTTTGGAAGGATAGTTATGACATGAGATACAGGATACAAAGTGGTGTTAGTCTTCAATTTGATGAGATATTTACCAGGCTCGTCATACTTATAAACCACCTGCCGCTCGAAAGCATCAATAGTCCCACTCTCTCCAAACTCCCAAAGCCAGCTTGTCATACCATCGCCTTCAGCCGAGAATACGAGTTGCTCACCTGCATAACCTTGTGTTGGTCCGACAATTTTAGGAATAGAATCAACTGCTACAGTATCCTTGGTAATCTTCACAATATCAACAGTCTTCTCTGTGACGACCTTACCATCAACCTGTAGTGTGATGAGATACTTTCCAGCCTGTTTATAAGCATAACTAATGTTAGGTTTACCAACGATACTGTCACCATTACCCATTTTCCATAATACTCTCTTGTCAACAACTGCCGCAGAGTCATTAATGGTAAACTTCAAAGGTTCGTTTACTTCCAATTGACTATTCGCATTACTGTCCTGAATGAAAAAGTCCAGATTCTTGTTGACGTTGCGTGATGGGAGAAGCAAAGCCACCAATAATCCGACTACAGCCAATGCCGAGACGATAGCCAGGATGATTTTTTGTCTTTCAGTCATAATTATTGTTATTTAATTGTTATATCATAAGGGACTTAATTTGTCAATTGTTAGCCATATACTACTTGGATGGCTATATAATCGATGCTCTATATTCATAGTAATATGATTATGGAGAGCATACATTTCTTGTGGATGAATGAGTTTTTCAACTATTCCAGCAGAAGGGCAAACGATAAACCTGCCCAAGCCAACAAAAGCCTTATCTAATCTTCGTCTTCATTTCTTCGAGAATCTTTTTTCTGTCTTCTGTATTCTTGGTTGTCCAATAGAGTTTCTGCTTTATGTCGAAATAGTCTTGTATCGTTTTGAATGCACGCATACAATAGAGATATTTCGGATCATAAGAATGTTTACGATAGTTGTCTTGCAGCTGTGTCATACGATCTTTTATCTCACTGATACGCTGTGTCTGCTGTATCTCGAAATTAAGTGAGTCGATATCCTTCTTTAGCGTAATCAGTTTCTCACTCATTTGCTTCTGATCTTCAAGAATAGCCTCGGCATCATTGATTTCTGTCACCGCATTACCTGTAATGGATTCTGGAATAGGTGTGACATACTTACAAAGGAGGATATAAAGCAAGGCCACAGAAAAGCATAACAAAAGCGTAAACTTAATACTTGACCATATCTTTTCGTCTCTTGTCATAATAATAAATTATTAATCTCTTTTTCTATTTAAAATTTCCGTTGCTTTCTGAATCTGTTCCATAATGTAGTCTAAGTCACGTTTCTCATCAAAGTAAGTCGCAGTGGTTTCCTGCGTAGCTTGTAGTTGATCAAACAGCGTCTTATAGAGAACATAGTTGGTGGTATCATTATCACCACGATAGATTTCATCCTGCATATCTTGTCTGTGACGAGCAATTATCATCTGATATTGCGCCTGCTCATTATCCGTGCGTTTCTCAGTAACAAGATTGTTCATATCCTTGAACATTTGATCCATACGGAAATTATAGCTTGCCTGCTTACGGAATACCTCATCGTATAGCACTTTCTTTTCGTCTACCATGTTGATTCCACGTTCGGCAGTTTTCAATGTGCAAACAGCAAAGAGTACGAAAAGCAATAGCGTGAAGCTAAAGATGAAAATAAAAGAGTTCTTTGCCTGGCGACGTTCTTTTCTATTTTTTTCTACCATTGTCAAGTGTATCTGTTAATCCCACACCTTCCATGACTTGCGCTCACTCTCAGAGGCCTTGCCATTGTTATCTTCACTAATAATAATATTCTCCTTGATGAGTCCAACGTATTCGAGTTCGCTCAACTTATGGAAAAGCGTATCAATTACATTGAGGAATGCTGCAATGCTCATAAAGAGCGTATTCAACTCAAGGTGGTTATAATTCAGATGAGCAATATCGCTTGTCTTGTGCATAAAATCAGACGGCTTAATATTTGTCCACTCATCAAAGTACTGCAACAGTGTCTCAAAGTCCTTCTCAGGCAAAGAACGGAGTGAAGTGAGCAGAAGATTAGCTAATGCATTTGCAAAGCGTACCGTATAGATTGGAGGCTGCTCAGCTGCAATATTCTTCAGTTCAAAGCAATGCTGGCTATAGAAATTCTTCACCACATCGCAAAGAGCGAAAGTATTGTCTGCAAGCATACTGCGGTGAGGGTTAGAAACATTCTTAGCATATACCTTGAGTGCATTGTTATGAATACGCTCAAGTGTTTCTGTCATATTCTCTAAAGCATACATAGCTCTCTCAGAACAGTTGATACGCTGAATAGCTGGGATATATTCGTTATCTATAGAGAATGCACCACCGTCGACGATGACTCTTCCTGCTACTATGCTATTACCCTCAAGGAAAGCCTTATTAAGATTTTGCTCCAATACCAGTTGCAAAGTAACCTCTGGTAATACGTAAGGATGATGGAGCGGAGTCGTCTCAGGATCTGGCACACCAACCGGCAGCATCTTGTAAGGATTAACTGTAAGGAGGATGCAGACTACCTGACGTGTAGAGAGATCAATCTCGATACCTTTGAGCGTACACTTTGGTGTAAAGTCGCCATATAATTCCTTTGTAAAAAGAATATGGTAACCATTACGTGTCACCGCATTACATGCTCTAAGTTCTACTGACAAAGTCTCTGCAGACTCACCCTTAATATCCATATCAATAGAACATTCTTCTTTTTCAGACTTCTCACCGAATCCGTAGTTATAGCTTGTCAGTTCCTCTTCACGGTTCTGTCTTAGCATTTCAACCACATTGTAATAGGTCTCAAAGAAATGGGTATTATTAATTTTCTGGCCGTTAACCCAGTTTATTGGCAAATGCTCAATCTTCTTCATGTTGTATCTGGTTTATGCTTTTTACTCGTTTTATATAGATAACTTGATTTTTCTTTATTTTGTTTTCTGTGGCTGTACAACGTGGGTCCAGCATCCGAATAAATAGAGGATAGCGGAACCATCGACTCGTATAGAATATCCAACCGCTTTCTGCACCTTCCATATTAATCTCAATCTGTGCCTGTGGGAAACGTCGATTTTGGTCTTCAACAAGCCAGTCAAACCAGTCACCTAAAGCGATACCCTCAGCCAAGCGAACTGAAAGGGTTGTATAATCGAAATCACCAACCTTTCGTTTAAGTTTCACCTTGACAGTTAAAGCCTTGAACGTATCGAGATTGTCCCAATAGTTTCGATTAAATCCACTATGATTAATTCTCCACAAGTCGTAGATTGCTGGTTGTATGTTTCGGAAATACTTGAAACTACGGAAGACGAAGTAAGGAATCATAAACCAGCAGACAGCTGTCATCGCCCAAGGTGTATATTCCAATCTTCCGCTAATCCAGTTGAATACAAGATAGTAAATCCACATTCCGATAATACCTGAGAGCACTGTTACGAGAAGTTCGATAGACATATCATCGTTCTTCTTGCTAATGACCACGCGCAATGCCCATAGATAGAAAAAGCCGAGAATGAGATAAGAAGTAACAGTCAGTACAAGTCCTCCCCACACATATTCATTCTTCAAATAGCCGAAGAGAGAAGGAAGTCCAAGGAAAAGTCCTGCCAAAAGAGCAAAGACAATAATTCTCTTCATGCCCAGCTGCTGTCGAATAGACTTCAGTGCTCCCATAACGAACACCATGACCATTGCAAGAAGCGGAGCCAATAAGTATTTCAAAAAGAAAAATATTAAAGGTTTCATTATTTCTTCTTATAAATTCGTATCATAACCTAAATAATTCTGTCCTAAGACTAGTTCTGTATTTGTCGTGACAGTATATATTATCTTTATATCTCTGGACGAAATGAGAAAGAACGACAGCACATACTTGACTGTCTCCATCTGCTTTTTCAAAACACTTTCCTTTATCGTATCATGAAAGCAGAGATTTACTTCAACATCATCCAGTTCACATAGTAATTGTCCATCAAGTCCTGAGTCAACCCCCAACATACAATCACCTAAACTGATGTAAGGAAGATTCTCTTCGTAATGATAGACGTATCGTATTTTAGTATCAATAGCACAGACTACTGAAAGTAATTCTTCCAATGCAGAAAGATTCTCCTTGTAATGCTCTACCTTGAGAAGATACAAGAACATCTTATATCTTTCGTCAACAGAAAGAGGGGCAGTCTTCGGGAAGAAAAGACTGGTAACATTCTTGATAATAACATTCTCAGACGGCTTTTCAAACAAAGATAACTGCCGTTCAAAGATACGTACACTATCATGGAACATCATTGTGTCAAAAGGAGAGAAAAAGTGTATCGCCTTCTCTGCCTTCTTCCTATTCTCTCGAATCGCTTCAACAACCTCCTTATTGCTCATTCCTGGCGAGCTAAGAGAGATTGGGTGGAACATAAACTCAGGCAACTGATGATAAAAACCATTTCTTGCAAGGTTAAGTATCAGTCGATCCTTTAATTGTCCGTCTTTATAGACTTCCTCTTTCTGCAACTCGATAATATCTTGAGAGTTCACACGGCTATTCATTCCGTGAGTCACAACAACGGTCTTATCAAGCAAATCCTCCTCAGTAATAAACTGCAGTTCAGCATAGAAGACTTCCGCGATGAGATGACGTGCATCACTATTACTGAATCCTTCTAAATCCCTGTTAGAAGTTGTTATGCGTGATTCCATTGCAGATTTCCATCTTTATAGGTTGCTATTATGTGGTCGCCAGGTTTGATAGCCTCTGAGACAATCAGTTTGGAAATAGTCTTCTTCAGATAAGTTCTTACGACACCTGCAATAGGACGCGCACCATACTGTGGTGAGAATCCCTTGGAGGTAAGGTAGGCTATTGTCTCTGGTGCTAAATCCAACTGAATATCCTTCTGTTCCAACAACTGCTTCTGTAGGCGTGAGAATTGGAGAAGGAAAATCTGCTGAGCAACCGCCTCTGTAATAGGTGAGAATGGAACTACCTCTGTCAAACGACCAAGGAACTCAGGACGGAAGTACTTCGACATAACCTCAATCAGTTCGTTGGAGGTTGGCTGATGTCCCTTCTGAATCTGTTCAGCAATCCATTGGCTACCAATGTTAGAAGTAAAGATGATGATAGAATTGGAGAAGTCACCTTCACGTCCTAATTTATCATGTACCTTACCTTCATCCATGATCTGCAGGAAGATATCGTAGACACTACTATGTGCTTTTTCAATCTCATCAAAGAGTACAACTGAATAAGGTTTCTGGCGGATTTTTGTCACAAGCAAACCGCCCTCTTCATAGCCTACATATCCTGGAGGAGCACCATACAGCAAGGCTGCAGAATGCTCTTCCTTGAACTCCGACATATCAAAACGAATCATTGCTGTATCATCATCAAAGAGAAGGTCGGCCAATGATTTTGTCAACTCAGTCTTACCCGTACCAGTAGGACCGAGGAAGAAGAATGAACCGATAGGCTTCTTTGGGTCGCTCAGACCACTTCGTGACTCGATGATAGCATCAGAAAGGGTACGAATAGCCTTATCCTGCCCCTTAACTCTTTCGTGCAATTTTGTCTCGATACCCAAGAGACGGTCTTTCTCTTGTGCCTGAATCTTTCCGATAGGAATACCGGTGTCATCTGCCACAACTGATTCTATTTCTAATGAGCTAACCTTCTCAATACCTTTCTGTGAAAGGGTTGAGAGTTCGTTCAACATCTTACCAAGTTTATCCAACTTCTCCTGAGTTGAGTCATCATCCGTCAGTACGAAGTCGTCTTCTATCTTTGAAGTCAAAACAACACTCACCTTATTAAAGATTGTGTGATAGAGTAGGTGTAAATCGAAGTCGCTTACTTCTTCTACTGGCATTGCCTTGTACTTCTCATACTGTTCCACAAGTTGCTCTACAATACCTGCAGCATTCTTATTACTCAGTCTTACCGAGGCAGCGGTACTATCAATGAGGTCTAATGTTGAGGCTGGTTGGCTCTTTTCCTTGTAGTATCTGTTTGAAAGATTATATGCACTTATGAATGCCTCCTCCGTCATTGGCAGACTATAGTAAGCCTGCAGAATTGTTCTATGTTTCAGTAATGCACTGCGGAGGATATTTGGTTCGAGTTCCTCTACATTTATAATATTCAGTCTATTTGCAATAGAATGTTTCTCAATGTGCTTACGGAATGCATCCATAGACAGAACCATCAGCAGTGTGACTGCACCATCGCAAATTTGAGCATCAAGGTTGTTGAGTATATAGGTGGCTGCCGTTGGGTTACCACTTTCGAGCAACAACTGTAGGTCGTCAATAACAAGCACGCCACGACTCTTTGCTTGATTCATCTTCTGCAAAAGTCCCGTAAGTTTTTGGGTAATCTCAGTTTCATTACCTGATTGTGCAAGAATCTTTGATGTGTTCAGTCCGACCAACGATGTTTGGTTGATTATCTCATCTTGGTTGATTTCCATTTCATGGGCAAGTGCTCTGATAATACCCGTCTTACCAACACCTGGAGCGCCTACAAGAAGAATGCCTTGTCGTTCAGAACGTTCCAACGTTTCCAATATCAGACGTATTTCCTTGCTACGACCGATAATAGACTTACCTTCTTCTAAGAGTTCTGCTCGGCGAAGATCGGATACGTACTGGATAGAACTACCCATATCCATCTCTGCAACTGGAGATAAAGGAGAGGTTGAAGCCTCAAAATATTCCATTATCTCATCTTCTGTCACACCAATTGATTCTATCTGCTGATGGGAGTAAACCACACCATCTCTGACAATTGCTGAGAACACACACAAGGCATCAACAGAGTCTGTACCAAGTTTTATCTTTGAGCGTTCAGCCTCATCAAGTACCGTCTCTACCTCGTGGTCGGCGATTATCTCACCTGCATCATGCTCAACACCGACATACATCTCACGATAAGTCTCAAACCAATCGCTGATGTAGGTCACTTCCTTTTGCATTGAGTTCAGGATCTCACGCAACCCTGTCTGTTCAGTCAACATAGCGATAACAAGATGAGCTACGCCGAATGATAGGTGCTTATCCTGATGTGCCATTGCCTTGGCTAACTTAATAGCAGCTATAAGGCTATTGCTGTAATTTTGTGTATTCATACGAAAAATATCTTGTAAGGCGTCTTATTGATGGAACGCTTTGAAAGTTCTTCTTCTAAGAAACTTGTCATTGCAGGTAAATCAACTTTTTCTTCTTTACTTGCACCTGAAAGTTCTATTCTTACTTCTGTTGTACGGATAATACCACGTCGCACATCGTTTGAGATAGCTATACCATCTCTGATATCTACAGATTTTGCCAATTTCCCTAAACTACAAAGTACGAAACTTTTTATATCTTCACGTGTCACAATACGGTCCTTTGACAGTAAACCATAACGGAGTCGATTAATCAAATCACGTTCTGAATCGTGAGCATTACCTTGTTTTGTCGTTGTCTGGAACAACAATCCGCTTTGTGAGAATTTGTCATTCTCGGTTTGGTAGACCATAGTACGACTATCCAAACCGTTAGCAACCTCAGCATCAGTAGTCCAATAACTCACCTCAACCTCTGATGTCTTCTTGTAAGGCTGTGTAAACAGAAAAGCACGAGGGATACTTTTATCTTGAGTGAAATCGTAGATGCTCTTTTCTATGTTTTCTATATTATTATAGAGATTGTTCAGCTGATCCGTGAGCGTATCTATCTCCATACTCTCAAAAGCACTTCCGTCTTCATGGATTAACTGAATTAGTTTGTTTATCAATATGCGGGCATTGTCTGAGTCAAATCTTTCTATGTTTCCAAAGTAAAGACTGTAAGTGCCTGTAGAGGATTCATTATAGTTCCGTACAATATCCACGTACTGGTGGTTAGCATCATCATGAAAAGATTCTACATTGAGGAGGAAACGATTTTCTTTGCATGGTAGAGCTACGATATTACCTTTTCGTGCAAAATCATGTTGTATAGTTACCAAACTACGGTTGACAACTGGATAAGTATTGAGTAGAAAACGTACTTTTCCAAAATCCACATGATTAAACATCACTGGAAATTTCAACTTTAACCATACCAGTTTACTGCTTTCATCGTCTCCCTCTTCAGAAACGTCCCATTCTGAAGGATAGGTACTGAAAGGATTAGATGAGAGGGATTTTGAATCAAGGCTTATCTGAACATAGTTTTTTGAATAATAGTCACTAATTTCATTAAAGTAGTGATACTTCTCACTGTGTTCAAGTGGGAACTGTGGAACTGAAACTTCTAATCTCTCTCCTGTTCCATCATAAACATGCACATCTCTTAGGAAAGGCGTGAGGTTATTGTCTTCCAAAAGAATACACAATATCAGTTTATGAGTTGAGCGTAGTAGGCTTTGTGTTATTTCCAGACCTATCCACACAACACCATCTTCTGACGGTACTACTACGTTTGGAAGTTCTGTTTCTTGCATACTATCCTCATACGAATACATTACCCGACTATCGTAGGATAGGGCTTTTATCTTAGCATTTACTAAAGGGTAATTACTTAGAGGAGAGAAGTCAAGGTCTACCCACCCCTTTTCAAACATCATCTTCCTCGTATAAAAACGATCTGTTAATGTTAGTAGGCGAGACTCGTCACTCTTAGGTTCCACACTCAACAAAGCATGGGAAGGCATTGGAAGTGACCACTGCTGAGGCACTAACAAACATGCCAAACGATACAGAATATTTGAATCGGAATCGGATATGTTCTGATGAAGTCTACTGCTATTATAGGCTATTACGTCAAGAATTAAATCAATAACGGGATCCATCTGCCTCAGATCTGTGATATTCCACAAGTCCATTGCAAATCTCCGAAGACGTTCTTTTATACTCTGTTGCCTTTTATCTATCATATTTTATGTTCATCTCTAATGATATGTCACGTTTGTGTGAGCTATTTGTCCTTTAACAAAGACTATCAACGGTTTGTCTACTCACCCTACCATTACACGTACATACTGGTTCGTATACAGGATAATACTTTGATACTATCAAAACGGGCTACCATACGAAAAGTGAGTCTTTTTTCATATTGTCCATAGTTCTTTTGCTGTCACACGATGTGCAATCGAAAAAATAACAAAAGTGTTATATCGTTCAATACGGAAAATCGTTTTATTTTTCTATTTTATTTTTCTTTCTGCCAATCTTACTGTGATATTGGACTTATATAAAGATGTGTATTAAAGTTGAATTGCTGATCATTTCTTACAATAAGACCACTTACCCACAAGCGTACACGCTTTCGGGCATTAGGGAACTTATCTCTGACATCTTCCTCAACTTCAGTAAGTTCTACTCTTACATGGACGTCTTTTAAACGAGGTTCATACTTAATTATAGTGGCTTCAAGTGACTGTCTGACCTTATCTTCCCAGTCTTCGTTTTTCAAAACTTGATTGAATTCCAAGTCCCATATAATCGAACCGTAATCCTCTCTTCCTTCCACTTCTCCATGACGAGAAACAACCAACATCATGAGATGCTGGGCAATTGATTCCTCATAGGAGCATCGTTGAATTTGTCCATTTAAAGCCCCTGATAAATCCAAAGGCAGTTTTAGATAGTTCATTTTATACCAAAATATTATGCAAATATATATTATTTTTAATAGATATGGGCATCTTTTTCTGTTTTTTTATATTTTATAAGTATTTAATTGATGAAGTTTTCCACGTAAACAAGAATTTCTTATTTCTTAAAACAAGCTTTAACTCTGTATCTAAAAATCAGTTATTAAGTATTATAAGCGTTGTAGCTGAAAAGTTATTTAAAGCGCAATACTCTTTGATTACGGTTGATTTGCTACGTTTTAAATAATGAAAAACTCTATTGATATAGGAGAAAAGGCTAAACGAAATGTCTTTACAGTATTGATCGGTTTTTAGTAGAAAAATACGTTTAAAACTGTGATTTTATTCGTTGTATAACTAACAGCTAATCAAATACTTATGAGATAATAAAATAAAAGGTGCTTAGTTAGCTTTCAAAAGGGCGTTGTTTAGCCCTCAAAAGGGCATCTTTTGCATGTCAAAAGGGCATCTTTTCGAAGCTCATTAGGCATCAATAGGATTTTGAAAGATAAAATTGTTTACAGAGTGATACAAGTAGACTGGTGAACAGGTAGAGTGCTAAGAAGTTACTTCTTAATAATAATTATAGCTCTGGCGGGATATAGAGTGACAGGAACCAGCTTAATGCGCGAGAGAAAAAAGGTTGTATTTTTACAAGAATAGTTTTGTTTTAAGTTGCTGTCATTTTAACATTTCATGGTATTTTGCTGTGAATGAATAGGTTATGTGATCACTTTTAATGACATTAATGACAGTAAAATTTGTTTTAGTTGAATTGTTCTGTAATTGGTAAAGGTACCAAAGCGTGCAGAGATAATTCAATCATTATGTTGAAATCAAAAGGTACGAGGAAAGAGGGGGTACCTAACCGTTTAAGAGTAGCAGAATTTAGTATACAAATAAACCGCTTAAACACTTGGTGTCTACCATCTGCACTATTGGTGCCTGCCATCTGTACAATGTGTGCGAGGCTTTCGCACATTGATAAGGAATGGGAGAAAAAATAATGGTGCAATATTCAGTATAGAAGTAGTGGTGCATATTAAAAAGGCATATCATCTGTTTGGAGACAGTTCCTTGACACTTCTCATTGGGACAGACTCTGTGATGTAAGAATCTATCTGTTTTCTGTATCGTAGCTTTTCTATAACAAAGTAAATTCTTCAAAATTAATTTCCTGTCATTCCTTTCATCAGTCTTTTACTTCTAACTGATTGAGTAACAACAGGTTTGTGTCAAGTGTTAAATGTGACAGTAAAATAAAATCAAAACTTTTTTAGTAATATACGTGCATTTCCCTGAAAAGAAAAACTGTCCTTCTCCCACTAAATAACATCCGGATAGTACTATCTGGTGTTTTTACCTCTTGCGTTGAAGAACCTTTTCCTTGTAGTATGTTCTGTCACTCCATATGTCGGGTGAACCAGAATATAGCTTATCAGATGTTAAAC
>FLSB01004606.1_pt1 | contig 14070 bp, 12 predicted proteins | sample 1550551 | NCBI WGS metagenome assembly FLSB01 (sample SAMEA4031774, study PRJEB14383) | metagenome | biome: human; feature: oral; material: saliva | place: Philippines | collected 2014 | reverse complement strand
ACTATCCAACATTTTTCTATTCTATTTTTGTTAGAAAGCTTTATTTTTATTAGCTTTCCAACATCTACAAATATTATCCAACATTTATAGATTCACTTAGTTTTCTTTGGTGATCCAGGAGGGATTCGAACCCCCGACCCACGGCTTAGAAGAAATAATAGATATTTTCTATGCATCTTATTAAATAGTTATAATATATATTCCTCAGTTTACCTATAACTTTCTGTATATTTAATCTTTATATTCTAGATATTATATATTTTATTACAACTAAAACTACATTTTTATATATTCTATATTCCCAATAATTAAAAGAGTTATTCAAACTATTGTGAACAACTCTTCTAATATAATTTTTCTTGTTACAAACTTTTAATCATCGGTACAATATCATCAGCCTTTAATTGTGGCTTAAATACAACATTAACACCAGTATCTTTTAATGCATCAAAAAACTTTTTAGCAGATTCAATCTTAAGATTCTCGGTTCCCCTCAAAGTAGAAATCCGATCGATATCTTTAGTTTCTACTATAAGGTTAACTTCATACCCAGATTCCTTCTTTATAACATACATAAAATCAGGACTCGTAGTACCGCCAAAATAAAGTGGCACTTGTATGCTCTTTCTAGGTATCTTCCCAAATACAACTACTTCATCAATTTCACTATTCTGGATATTTTCTTTCTCTTTAGGACTATCAAATACAACCTGATCGTACAAGAAATTATCAGGCACCTTCATATCACTATCTCGGCTAATACCTACAACCCCCTGCATTATTCTTTCCTTAACCTTCCCCTTGAAATCAGTTAAAGCAGTTTCTTGTCTTTCTATACCTAATGCTTTGTAAGAAAACCTCTTAAGAAACGCACTCTCAAACCAGGCTTGAAACTTTTCAACAAATCTTTCTAATGTTTTTTTATTAAAGAATAAATCATCCACCGAAGCAGTTAAACTATAAGCACATAGAGCTTTATGCATAGCTTTGAGTGGTAATCCTGTACTTTGATGCGCTAATCTTAAAAATTCACCATATGGTATTTTTTCTTCAATTATTTGCGATCTTGTAGGTTCATCATGAACATAGGCTTCACTTTTATTAAACACTACACTTTTTCTAACTGTATATGTATAAAGATTTTCTTTAATACCGCTCTGAAGAATAGATAATACAGCTGCCTCCAGTTCACTCTCAGGAATATCTTCTAAACTCAAATAATACTTTTCATTTAGTCGTTTCCAAAGTGCTTGAATTTCATCAAATTTTTCAGAACGAATTCCTACTGTCACATTTCTTCTTTCTTCCTTTTTTCTAACTTTACCTTGAATTAACCCCATATTAAATTGAGGATACAGCTCAAAAAACTCGGATTTTTTATCATCCAAAATTTCACCTTTAAAGTTAACATACTGTTTAGCTAACAATTCACCAAATAATTGCTCTGGCGTTACCCCTATATCAGATGCAACTTGTTCTAATACGTCTTGAATAGATAATGAACGTTGAATATTATCTTTGTTAATTTCATGAACCAATAATTCTGTAAAATCTTTTTCTGAATAATCACAAAGATATGTCAGATAAAATTGTTCATCCGAAATACGATCTCCATATTCATCTACAGGGAGACGTAGTCCTCTACCAACTTCCTGCAGTTTACTAATTTCCGACCCACTAGATCGTAATTTACAAATTTGAAAAACATTAGGATTATCCCAGCCCTCTCTAAGTGTCCATTTAGAGAAAATGAATCTTCGTATATTCCATTTCCCCATCTCATCTTTAAAACTTAGTAATGCTTCTTTATCCTTTAATATTTGATTAACCTCTTTTTGTATATCAGCATCACTAGTAGAATTATCTTCAGCAAAGTATCCACCATTAGTATTTTCAATATCAGTTATTGATGCCTTTATAAAACTACAGTACTCTATTTCTCTAGGGTTAATAGAGTTAACATACTTATCATACTCGGCCTCTAAAGCAGCTTTTAATAGTTTTTGAAACTTATATCGTAATGAACCATTTCCATCATCACCACGATACGACTCAATCGAATCTATAAAGAACAACGACAAAGTCTTAATTTTTGTTTCCCGAAAGAAATTATTTCGCTCAATTTCAATATGATTATAAATAGCTTGTTTTAGCATCAATTCTTGATAAGTATTACTATATATACCAGGATATATTTGATCTCCCTTTGCAAGAATTTGACCATTTGATAGTGTTATACCTGTTTTTATTGTCTCGTCCTCTGTCTTGCCAATCGATTGTATAGTTACACCATGAAAGTCATCACTAATACTTGCTAAAGAATCATTTAAAGCCAAGGTATGACTCTTATGAGTCATTTCATCTCTTATTACACAAGCTTTGGGATTAGTATTTATAATATCTAATATTTTTACTTTAGTTTTATTCTTTGTTTCCTCCTCTATAAATTGTGTTTCTACACCCTTTACAAGATTATTATTAAATGATTCACAAGCACCAAGATTATAGATTAAATTATTATAATCTTTTTGTCCTGGCTCACCTCTATCAGGAAATGTTGCACCAAAACGAATCACACATAAAGGATCAATTTTTTGAATCAATCTTATATATGCTTTATTGTCCCGCTTAAATTTATGTGGTTCATCAATAATCACAATTGGACGAGTAGCTTTTAATGTATCGTAAGGCGTCGAAAAACGGCCTAACAAAGTTTGATCATACTCCTTATCCATTGTGGCTTTAGAAAGAAGCATACCACTAGACATTAATAATACACTAATTTTACTTTTTTCAAGAATCGTCGTTCTAGCAAAATCTACAACTGCTTGTGGAAATAATTTTTTCCCTTTATTTGATTTTTGTGCATTTAAAACAGACAACTCCATTATCTTCCCAGGATATAGACCTGCAAAATGTTGAATTGCATAATCAGATTTAATAAAATTATACGTTCCTTCTTTAATTGGAGTAGTCGGTACTAGAATAATAAACTTATGGAACCCATACAACTTATTTAATTCATACATGATCTGAGTATAACAGTAAGTCTTACCTGTTCCTGTTTCCATTTTAATATCAATTCCAAATTCCTCCGGAATACTAGTTCTAAGCTCTTTAGGTATAGAGGATATACTATTTTCTCCATCTTGAATTTCAACAATATTCTTCTTAATATTACTATTACTTTTTTCAAAAATAGGATTTGCTGAATATTCATTTGTTATTGTCATGTCAACCGATTTGAAAACATTAGAAACTCGATCAACACATTCTTTTTGATGAGGTAGAACAGTTAATTTAATCCCCATATTAATACCTCTCTATTATTTCAACATGTTTATTATTTTGTAAATTTGAAAGATTCTTTTTTAATTCTTGCAATACGCTAAAAGTAATTGAATAGCTATATAAAATAACCCTATTTATATCTAGTTCTCTACTCTCTAAACGTTTAACTAAATCTACAACATCTTCCGATGTTAAGCCTTGTTCTATGAAATATAGATTATCTTCAAATTTATCCGCTATATATTTATTTAATTTATATGGCTTTGAACCACCCGTAAATCCACATCCATCCATAACAAGATATGTAGCCAAAATAGATTCTTTACCTTTAGATGAAGCCGTGCTAAATATATCAACCATATCATCATAAATTAAACTATCAGGATTAAAGCTTTCAAGTTTATCTAATGTTTCATCTAAAATAGGTTCTAAATGATACAATTTAAATCCATAATCAATTTTTGCATTAGTAGTTTCTTTTATCTGCTTTGCAGCTTGTTGGATTCTATATCTTCCTATTTCATCAATACTACGATAACCGTTCTTATAAGCAATAGTATTCTCTTTTAAGCTCTCTGCAATTTGTACAAGTATATATTTTCTTTTTCCAGAATCTGTTGCATTTAAACTTAATACAGCATGTGCACTTGTAGCGGAACCAGAAAAAAAGTCCAGAACAATATCATTATCTGATAAGCCCACCATTTCTAAGATTTTCTTTATCAAATAACTTGGCTTAGGGAATTTAAATATTTCAGAATCACCAAGCAATGTCTTCAGCTCATTACCACCATTTTGATAATTCAACTCTTTTTCATCAAATATTGACTTTGCTTTTGTTATTGATATTTCTCCATTCTGATACAAATAATCTTTTCTAAAAATATCCCAAAATTCTTCTTGACCAGCACGATTAACACGTTTGCCGACCAATAAATCAGACTCCTTCAAAGCCTTCGCCTTTCCCCAAGTCCAACGGCTATCTTCACCAGAAGGTCTTACCGGTAACGCACATTTATTAAATTCAGCAGATTCTTCTAAAGAAACACGACCAGTATTAGGATTAACAAAAATTGGATAATACATATCAGGTCGATCGGTTCTTCTCCAGGCACCACCTCTTTGTCGTAACCCCAATAACCTATATTTACCAAAATCATCACTTAGATTATATTCACTATCTTGTTCAGACTTTGAGAATCCTAATTTTAAATTAGCATTATTATCCTTTACATATGCTAAAAGATACTCATGCTCTACAGCAACAAATTTACTCGCTTGTGAACCTCTCGGATTACTTCTGACAATAAATTCTGCTAAACAATTTCCCTCACCAAAAATCTCATCACAAATTAATTTCAAGTTGGTTATCTCATTATCATTAATTGATATGAAAATTACTCCATCATCAGTGAGAAGAGTTCTAGCTAAGACCAATCTAGGATAAATAAATGTCAACCAAGCAGAATGTGAACTTGTCCCCTTTAAATTAATAACTCTTTCTGCTTCTTCAATATCAATACCAAGTATTTCTGATAACTTATCTGCATCAAAAGAAAAACTATCTGTATAAGCAAAATCTTTAGAATCAGTATTATAAGGAGGATCTATATAAATACATTTAATTTTTCCAGTATAAGAGCCCATTAAATGTTTTAATGCATCAATATTGTCGCCTATAATATATACATTTTCACTATTTTGATTTTCAGGCAAAGAGTTATGATCAATATTAGGTGAAATAAATGTCTCTGTTTTAGTAGAACTCAAATAACGTGCATATGACTTTCCTAGAAACTTTAACTCATACCCCTCTTTATTTAGAGTAACATCATTTTGTTGTAAAAGCGCTTTAAATTGTTCAAATAAAAATTCGCCATCTTTATTAAAAAACTGAGGAAAATTATTTTTTAATGCTTGCAGCTCAAAACTATTTGGTTTTACTGATTGATTTTCGATAATATTATCTTTAATCATTGAATACTCCTTTTACATTAATCTCTATATAAAATTCCTTTTAATACGCCTCAATCGTCTCATCAACAAATCTCTTCGCTCATTCTCACTCATAGCAAGCCATGCAGTCATATGAGGCATAGCACCACTTGTCAAACTATAATCTAAACGTACTTTCTCATTAGACATTGGTTTCGATAAAGTAGCTAAATACTGTGGCTCTTTAATTGGCAAACTACCTAGAGGTGGTTTAATACTATCCTCATTCCAAATCAATAGATTTGCAAGATATTGAGACTCTATTGACATTGGCCCAGCATAATCATTCATAAAAGGAAATCCAAGTACTTTTTCCATCTCAAATAAAAATTCTCTAACATTCAATTCATCTGTTAAAAAAAGAGCTTCATATAAGCGTTGATTACTATCTGCTTTTGAAAATTTAAAGCACAAAAATTGATTTAAAGCCACTTCATCTTTAGGTAACTCCATATTCCATACAGTTAACCCAAAGATATATTCTAAAGTTCCTTCAAGTTTCTCTTTCTCTTGTTCCTTATTATATATATAAAAACTATAATTAATTTTTCCTATGGGACAGAAATATACAAAATCTTTTTCTAAAAAAGGAATTGCCGTTCTCCCCAAAAGAAAGTCTACAGTTACATTAAAATAGTCAGCAATGGCAGATATAATTTCAAATGAAGGCATAGAAAGCCCTTTTGCATATTTTGTAATTGCAACAGCCGATACTCCAAGTTCTTTAGCAAGTTGTTTTTTTTGTAAGCCAAACTCTCGAATTAATATTTCTAATCTATTAGAAAATTCACTCTTAATAGACATATCTGTAATATGAACATTCATCAAAGAGTCAAAAAATCCCATAAAATACCCTTTCATTTATTTTCTATTGTTTTTTTATTTCATATATAATATAATTAACTCATAAGAAATTTCTTATTGGTTAATTTATTAATCAACAAGAAATATATTCACCATTCAAAAGAAATCATGAATGGCTAAATTTCCTATTATTTAATTATATCGAATTATTTATTTTTACACAATGAGAGGTGGTCAGAATGAAACTCTACACTGTACGCGAAGCTGCTGAGGAATACTTTGCAAAAAATGTAAGTATGAGTCATATTTACAATTTAATTAAATCTAAAAACTTAAACTGCATTCATATAGGTCATAAAATACTAATCCCAGAAAATGCTTTGGATGAGTATTGTAAAGCCAATTTTAATATTCAATAAGGATGTCACATTGTATGCAAACAAATCAAAGCTATTCTCAACAAAAACGTAAATATTTTCCTATCGAACTTTCTAATGGCAAAATTAAATATGTTCGAGATCGAACAAGCTTTAGAGAAAAACACAAATTAAATACCACTTTAAATCTATGCAGCGAGAGGCGCTAGAGGCTAAAATACAAGTCTTTAGTGTCTCTTTTTTTATTACAAATATAACAAATTCATTTCTACATCAATGTAAAAAACTAGGTATATAGGAATAGACCTATAGATAAGCTAATTACTACCTGCTTATCTATAGGGACTATCCATTTAAAATAGTCTCTAATATCCCTAGATGGTATGTATCAACATTACTATTAATAACACAGAAAAAATCTACCACTATTAACAATATATGCCTTCGCATGCAGTGCGTATGGTGTATGAAGTAGATTAGGCACTATCTACTCTACTATTCCACGCTAAAACACAAAGGAGACCTTTATGGCAAATACAGATCTAAATGAATCTATTAAAATCTATTGCACATCACAATTAAAACGACAAATTAAAAATATTGCAGCTTTAGAGAATAAAAGTATATCAAGTTATATCACAAATCTAATTGACCAGCACTTTCAACAAAGCGCTGGTATAGATTCAGACTCCTATAGTTCTTTAAATCAAACTCTAGATCGAATTGAAGTCTTAACATTAAGCCTATTTAAGGGATTATATGAATTATATAGTGCCGAGGATAAGTTTGAAGAAATCTGCTCTACAATTTACAGAAAGGACTAGTACCATGACGAATATTAACAACAATATTGCTTTTAAAGAACTCAAAAGAGGAAAGATTACATTAGCCATATGGAAAAAATATCTAAGAAATATATTAATTGGCGTATTACTCCTTCAAACGCTTGCATCTGGAGGACTATTTTATAGCTTTCTTTATCAATCAGAAAATATCATATCCACTCAAAATATTTATGTAACAAAAGAAGTAGCTTTAAATTATATTAATCCTATAAAGCCAGATACTTATAAAACTCAAATTGGTCAATTTATTGCAAGTCATAAATTCGATTTTGAAGTAAATTCTAACAATAAAATTCCATTCAAAAATTATAAAGATGTAATCGACCATTTAACCAATAATCAGCTTTTCATTCTAAAGGAAAATTATAAAAAATACTGGCTAATAACGCTTTTATTAAGTTTAGGAGTATCACTATATTGGAATTATAGTCAATATCTAAAAGACACATCTGTATCAAAAAAAGCACTCCATAAACGTGGTATGCAATTATTATCTCAAAAGCAAATTAGCTTATATACTAAAAACCAACCTCATGTTTTATCCATTGGAAATATAAATATCCCTACTGATACCGAATGTAAACATATTCTTGTCTTTGGCGCTAGTGGCTCTGGTAAATCTGTATTGCTCAGTCAATTTCTTAATCAAATTAATACATATAGCCAAAAATATAATGATAAACGCCACTATATTATTACAGATGTAAAACCTGAGTTCGTAGGAAAATTTTCAAAATCCGATGACTACATTTTTTGTCCTTTCGATAAACGTAGTATTAGTTGGTCAATCTTTAATGATATTGACGATATTTCAGATTATGATACCTTCGCCTCTATTCTATTTGAACAAGAAGGTGCAAAAGATCCCTTCTGGGGATTAGCTGCGGGGGCTATATTTGCAGATGGTTTAAAGTATCTTGATTTACAAGGGCGTAAAACGAACCAAGACATTCTAGAATTTTTTAAACAACCTGCAGAAGATCTAACAGAGGCTATTAACGACCTACCACCAACACTAATAACATCTAAGCAGTACTTAAACGCTCCAGATAATACCTTTGCCTCTATACTTGCAACTCTTGCAAGCGGTCTAAAGCCTTTTATGCACTTAAAAGATTCAACCGATAATAATGCCGGATTTTCCTTTAAACGATACATTAGAGAGGAGTATCAACGAACAAATGGTACAATACCAAACTTATATTTATTAGTTCCTGCTAACCGTCAACGAATTATGGCTCCATTATTATCACTAGTCATGGATATCATGATTAATGAAGCACTCACTTTACCTGAAAGCCAAAATTGTAGACTGTATTTTATTATTGATGAGATTGGTAGCATCAACAAAATTCAATTACTACCTGATTTAATTACAAAAGGTAGAAGTTATGGCATTAGTATTCTTGCTTTAACGCAAGATCCTGGTTTATTAAGGGAGAAATATGGACCACAAGTAATGCAATCATTCTTAAATAATTTTGGCACGCAAATAGTATTACGGATTAACGATGCAGCTACTGCAAAAGAACTGGCGGATAACTTTGGTGTGGAGGAAATTATTGAATACAAAGAATCTATTCAACTACCTCAAAACAGTAGTCCTATCCCCTCTATTAGCCAAGATACAACAACTAAAGCACTTATTCTTCCAAGTCAGTTACAGTCGCTACCACCATTTAAAGGATATGGAAAAATATTAGGTTTCAATCCTTTTAATTTAGTAATTCCTCAACTATTCTTCAGTGAAAATCCCAATATAAAACACTTTGACCCTATTGATAGAAAAACAGTAAATTCATTTAAGCCAAATATGCCCCCCCATAGAATAAAGTTTAATGAATATAAAGAACATCGTTATGGAGAGGATCTAATTAACAAGTATAAAAAAGGAGAATAATCTACCATGGTTACAACATCCAATGTTTCCACCATTCAAGCAGGACAATACTATAACAAAGATGATTATTATAGTCGCACAATTACCCAGGAGGACTTTTGGTTTGGTAAAGGATTGTTATCTCCTATAGGAGATGATATTCCAAATCCATGTAGAAGTACTATAACACCTTTATCACAGGATAATTACGAACAAAAAATAAATACACTAAAAGACGAATTGACTCCCGATGCAAAAAAATTGGCAATAGATTTAACCTTCTCTCCACCAAAATCTATCTCAATTGCAATGTTAAATCCTGCATTAAAATATGATCTTTTAGATGCACATAATCAAGCGGTTAAAAATGTCTTAACTTTCGTTGAATCTAATTATATAGTATGGCGCAAGCATACAAATAAAGATAATCGAACAGAAAATATAAAGACTAAAAATGCTTTATTTGCGTGTTTGCAACATAGGGTATCTAGAGAACAAGATCCGCAATTACACACCCATTGCTTACTTTTTAGAAAAACAATGATAAATGGCAAAATTATGACTATTGAGGACCGTTTTATTCACTCAAATCAATACCTTTTCTCTTTAATGTATGACAATGAATTATCTAAAGCCTTACAAGAAAAAAGGATTCCCATTCGGGAATCCATGAGCAATGATCAGAAAAATATACATTTTGAGATTGAAGGTATAAATGACACTCTTATCGATCATTTTTCAAAGAGAAAACATCAAATTCAGGATTATCAAGCTCATCAAGGCTTTTCTAATACATGGGATGGCGCACACGCTGCAGGTCTGGCATCACGGAGACCAAAGCCACCAGAAGATATTGCAACTTTAGAGCAGGAATGGCGTAAATCTATTGATAATTTAGGCGGTTTTGTAATAAATAAATCTACACATAATAAGGATGCATCAAGACTTTTAAAAATCAATGATATATTAAAAAAATCCATTGACCAACTACAAGAAAAATCCTATGCATTTTCTAAGTCAGACTTAATGATTGAAGTATATAAACAAGGTATAATGCTTGGCGTAACTGTATCAGAATTCGAAAGTATATTTGAACACCACTTACAAAGTACTTTAATACAAGTTGGTTTTCGTCAACTAAATAATGAGATATACTTTACAACTCCCAAAAACTTGGCTCGTGCCAAATATATAGATTCGATCCTTTTAAGTCCACAAATTGAAAATTATAGTACTTTAGATTCGAATGATGCTAAAGCAAAAATTGATATACTTTCCAATAAGCTCAATCTAGCTCAAGGTTGGGAGCTTTCAAAAGGGCAAAAGGAAGCTATTAATTTAATGTTATCATCTTCTAACAAATATATTGCGGTAGAAGGTATAGCAGGTTCTGGTAAAACAACTATGCTTGAACAAGCTAAATTACTATACGAGTCTCAAGGAGTTAATGTGATAGGTATGGCATTTACGGGAAAAGCAGCAGAGGCCATGGAGTCAGAAGCTGCAATTTCATCTCAAACTATTCATAAATATCTAAATCACCTTTCACCCACTACACCTCATAACTCATGGGACTTTTCATCTGTAAAGAAAGCAGAAACACCCGAAGTCTGGATAGTAGATGAAAGCTCCATGTTAACAGATCACCTACTAAGTAATATTCTAGAAGCCTCTGAAAAAAGAAATGCTAAAGTAGTCTTTCTTGGTGACCCAAACCAATTACTTCCAATTGGTACAGGTAATGCATTTGCTAGAATGACTAGAAAAGATAATGAACAAGTACCTACTGTTCGTATGAGGGAAATCAATCGTCAAGAAGAAGGTTCTAATCTTAGGAAAGCAGTAGAAGCTTTATCTGGTAAATTTGAACATATAGAAAAACAATCTCCACTATCTTATATTGACGATAGTATTAAGGAAATCCCCCAACGACAATATCGCTTAAATTCTGTAATTCATGAATACTGCAATTACACAGTTGAACTACAAGATAAAAGCGCTATTTTAGTAGCTCGTAATAATGATCGTAATAAACTCAATACCGAAATTCATAACAGACTTATAGAAAAAGGTACCTTAACAAATGAATTTTTACTAACTAGCATCAATCAGTATGGTATAGAAACTTCTAATCCTTATGCTATTGGTGAAAAAGTAATTTTCACTAAAAATGACTATAAACTCAAAGATACTAATGGCGAAACAGTGGGAATAAAAAACGGCCAACTTGGCAAAATCATAAATATCAATGGACCTAAAGTTACCGTACAAACCAACACAAATCAAAACGTAATATTTGATACAAGAGAGTATAAACATTTTGATTATGGATATGCAATGACTACATTCAAGGCACAAGGTATTACTGTTGATAATGCTCTAATCGTACATGATAGTACACAAAAAAACTCCAATACACGCAATAAAATTTATGTAGATGTAAGCCGTGCTAAAAAAAGCGTAAAAATTTTTACTGATGATAAGGAAGCTCTGGTCAAACAAGCTAAGCGCTTCCAACAAAAGATTACTTCATCAACTTTCACGCCATCCATTGCTAAAGGCAAAGAAAGGAAAACTATACATGTCTCAAAAGAAAAATGTAAGGAGATCTAATGGAGAAGGCACATTCTTTCAAAGCCAGGGGAAATGGCGAGGCCAATTTAGTATTACTAAGGATAATAAACTAATTCGCCGTGCTTTCTCTGGAAACTCGAAATTAGAAGTATATAAATTAGGAAAACAATGGATAGAGGCTACACAACAAAATACTTCTATTTTCTCATCTAAAAATACAAAACTAAAAGACATCTGTAACTACTGGCTACAAGATGTAAAAAAAGTTAGTGTAAAGCCTAAAACATTTCAGAAATATGACTCTACACTGAGGCTATATATACTTCCGCTCTTAGGTGAAATAAAAATAACTGCAATTACGCCACAACAAGTACAAACAGTTCTAAACAACTGGAGTAATGGAACATTGAAAGGTAAAAAAGGACATATCATATCTTCCAGTACCATACGCTGCACTAGACGTTATCTTTCAGAACTATTTGAATATGCAGTAAATATCGGTTTATTGTTAAAAAATCCTATTAAATTAACTAAACCACCAAGATTAATAACTACAGAAATTCATACCTTATCACTCGATGAGATTCATCAGCTTACAAATACAATGAAACAGCAAGTCAGTAATAATATATCCTCACCTTATAGGATTAATTATTACGCATCATATATCGCCACAAAAATTGCCTTAGGCACAGGAATGCGTCTAGGAGAAGTGTTTGGATTATGCTGGGACTGTGTTGATTTAATCCACGGAACTATCTCAGTACGACGAACAATACAAACAGGTACTAAAGGGCAAGTCTTTCAAGATACTAAAACCAAAACTTCTCGTCGCTGTATCCCTATCAGCCAAGAGTTACAAAATGAATTAACTACTTACAAAGAGTTCCAATCCAATTATGCTAAAGAATTAGGAGATAAATGGGCTGATTCATATGGAGTTGTTATCTCAGGTACCTTTGGGAAAATTCTATCGACCAGTAATTTCAAATCCAGATATTTTATACCAATATTAAAACAACTAGACTTAGACCATATCACATTTCATGATCTCCGTCATACCCATGCTACACTTTTACTATCTCAGAAAATAAACCCTAAAATAGTTCAAGAAAGACTAGGCCACTCTACAATTACACTAACCTTAGATACATATTCGCACTTAGTACCTGATATACAAAAAGAAGCAGTTAAAGCTTTAGATAATTTAGGGATTTGAAGAAAAAAATTGAATAATACTATCCCCTTTTCTAACCAATATATCAATAACTACAAAACCAACAACCGCAATTAATATTCCATACAACCGAGTTTCAAGTTTATTATAATTAGATATAATCTTATCATCGAGTTTTTCACATTTAGAATCAATTTTATCACACTTAGAATCTAAATTTTCTTCTACTCTCAAAATAGATGAATTTAACCGATCAAACTTATTATTAATATCTTCTTTTAAGGATGTTATTTCAGATTCTTGATGGTTCAGTCTGTATTCAAATAATTCATAGCTAAAAATTTGATTAGATTCTATATCTCTAGGGATTTCTTGTTTCGGTATAAAACTATCTGATTGAATATTTTTATAAGACATCTTTATACCTCATCATTAATTTCACAAGAATCTTGAATCATAATCTCTAAAGTTCTAATAATAGCATTGACATCATTACGATCAACCTCAAATTCAAGTGCTTCTCCATCCATCCTGATTAATTTCAAAATTTTAGTTCGACTCATTGGAACCTGAGATCTAACTAATCCAGAAAATTTAAGAGGTTTAATTCTTGCTATCGAAGCTTGATTTAAATCTTGTTTAACTAACTCATAATAAATTTCTAATTCAGTAACAAACTCTTTTCTAATATTATCTGGCCATACTATATCATTAAAATCAATTTTCTATTTCTTTTAAGTTGTACATAATTTTCAACAAAATTTAATACATCTTCATGTTCATTCCCAAACAAAAGAGAAATGGACCTATTTAAGATTTGAAAATTATGAGGCCAACTACTTTGTATCTTATAAGTATTAAATATCTGTAGAGCCTTACTAAAGATAGTAGAATCCCTATTATATCTCTCAATAAGTTCACCGATATAATCAACTGCTTTAGAATTCTTGTCTAATTTCATTCTTAATTACCTCATATATACTACTAAAATAACTACTAAAAACTATACGAAAAACGGATAGCTCATTACGAACTATCCGCTTTTTTCTTTGGTGATCCAGGAGGGATTCGAACCCCCGACCCACGGCTTAGAAGGCCGTTGCTCTATCCAACTGAGCTACTGAACCA
>FLSB01002934.1_pt1 | contig 14108 bp, 10 predicted proteins | sample 1550551 | NCBI WGS metagenome assembly FLSB01 (sample SAMEA4031774, study PRJEB14383) | metagenome | biome: human; feature: oral; material: saliva | place: Philippines | collected 2014 | reverse complement strand
CCTGAAGTAAAACAAAAATATCTACCCGTATAAACTACGTGGTTCTTCAGGACTTTGAGCATGCCTGAAGTAAAACAAAAATATCTACCCGTATAAACTACGTGGTTCTTCAGGACTTTGAGCATGCCTGAAGTAAAACAAAAATCGATTTATCATAGTATGTATTTATACATACTTTTATATAGATAGAAAGCTTCTGGTGTCTGGTATCCACTAGGAGTTTTTTATCACAATATCTTCTGTCTATGCCAGAAGTAAAACGTAGTTGTTTCTTATTGATACAGAAATGTAAAAAATCACCCCATACTCTTTTGAGTATGGGGGTTTCTTTTTTTATTTAAAATCAGCTAATATTTCATTTAGCATTCTAGGTTTAATACCAAGATCTTCTTGGCATTGTCTAGATGTTTCTATTAATAGTTTATTCATAAGACCTTGTAACATAGCAGAAGGAACCATACGTCCCATTACACCACTAATAGTAAGAAATGCATTTACATATTCTTCAGGTCTATAATCAGAGAATGCTTCATCACCCTTAGGAACAATATAAGAGTTTACCCCTTTAAGAGCTTGAGAGAATACAAGTTTATCACCAACACCAAACTTATCATCTACTTCGATATAGAATTCAAATCGTACTCCATCCAAATTCTTAAGTTTACCTTCAGCAGGAAGTTTATAAGTAGCTTCTAATTCATGCTGTTTTTCTATTCCATTTTGTTTCATAATTTTTCTAAATTTATTTATTCTGGAATCATATTTTTTTATAATCTTAAGAAGTGTAGGAGATAATTCGCTATCATCACAAGTACGATAAATCTTAATGTTGCTAATTCTTCCTGTTACTTTAGCTCTAACTTGTTTACGTCCAATATCTGATAAATCAGATTCATTGTCTTTGGTAACACTCTTAAGAAGTTCATTTGCATCTTCATCATCAAAAGAATCTTGGAAAATTAATAAGGGTTCACCTTCTTGAACAACATCTCCAATTTCTAATACATTGTATACATTAGCTTTCTTATCTAAAGAAATATCTTTTTGAACATCGATCTTAGATTCAAGAGCTTCTGAAATAGAGTTATCTACAACACAAGAATCTTCATAACCTAAATCAGTATTCATAATAGCAACTTTAGCTAATGTTCCCATATTATAAGAAAGATTGAAAGGATTATTATTTTTATTACCATTACCAATAGCATTAGAATAAGATTGCTTATCATAAGCAACTACATCGTTTGCTGTTATCTTTTGTCCAACTTTTACAGTGGGATCAAGTTTAGTAGTAATATAAAAACCTCCATCAGAGTTCTTTTGAGTTGTAGGTCTTAAATCTACATAATCTTTCTTTTTTGTTTTTGTATCTTCAAGAATCATATAATCAGGATTAATTTCTTTTACTACTGCTTTTTCAAAAGGATTCTTATAAGAGAATTTATTAGAAGTTAAATAAGGAAGAGCTTCATCAGCACCAGTTGTAATTAAAGAAGGCATAGACTTCTTAACCAACATCTGATGTTGGGATGTTTGAGTGAATGCCATTGCTGTACGGAAAGGATCATCATGATTGATAGCAAGAGGAGATAAAGCTTCCATCACGGTAAAGGTATTTAGATTATTTAATTCTTCAGGTTTTCTAGGTGTTATAAACCCACGTTTATTTTTAACACCAGCATCAATAGTAGTTTGTCTATTAATACCAACTGTTGCTGAAGAACCTGTAGAAATACCTAATACACCAAGCATAGATTTATCATAACCACGTTTATCCAAACCAAATGAACGTTCAGAGTTCATACCAGATAAACCTTTGAATGTAACCTTAGATGCTGTTTCTGCTTCAAGTAAAGGAGTTAAAGTAGACAAATCAGAAGAAGTTTGGTCATGAGTTAATATAGAATCTATAACAGCTGTTTGTTTTGCAGAGAATAAAGCTTTACCTTTATTTCTCTTAATCATATTTCTATAATCACCATAAGCATGTGAAAGTACTTGATATAAATGGCCTACAATAATTTCATTTGTACGCAATCTATTTTCAGTAATATCTGTATGCCTATTGAATTTATTATCAGCAAGAAGGTTGCTAGCATATATCATAATATCGATATAATTACTAGGGATATTTATTGTCTTACATACTTCTTCTGTAATAGGATCTATCATAAGATCATAGAAGTTATCAAAACCATCTGCTTTAATTCTACCACCAAAATCATCAAGAATATCTAACCACAAATCCTTACTATTGATTTGACCGATAGAATATTCTTGGAAATCACACTGCATAAGACCATTAACGAGAATATTATTTTCAGGAGACTTACTATCATAAATCAAATATCCATCTTTAAACTTTATATAAGTCTTAGATTTATCAGGTCTCTTTTCCTGGAATTTATAATCTATCTTAGCTCGTTCTAAAACTTTTTGCAATCCAATATTATAAGATAATAGTATAATAGTAGGAATCTTTGTATTCATGATAGAAGCTTCAGAGTACATTAATTTCTTAGCTACTGATGCTTCTTGATATGCTTTCTTAAACTTATCTGTAGAATCTTGATTTATAAGAATATTAATCAAAGCCTCTTCAAAGGTTTGATCAATAACAGGAATCTTCTTTCCATCTTTTACATAGAATGCTAAGTATTTATTAGCTAGCATTTCATCTGTTGCTTTAGATTCAGGAGATCCTTTTTTGAAATAACTCTTATCGAAAGGAATCTTAGATAAATCATCCATATTGAAATTGATGTAAGACTTATCTTTGAATTCTATTCTGGAAATAAGGGAAGCAATATCTACAAATTCCATAGGAAGTTCATATCTAATACATACCTTGTTATTATTACCTTCGATAACCTTAAACTCTTTAAAGTTATTAGATAGAAGAACTTTACAAATCTTATTAATTACAGGAGATGATTTAGCAGATCCATTAGGGGATTTTCTATAAATGAATATTTTTGAATAGTTAGAAACAACCTGAACAGCATCATTATCTGTTTTTACAACAGGAAGAAGCATCAATTGACCAATAAGAGATTTTTCATTACCTCTTAATTTCATAAAACGGTTACCAATTAATTTAGGAATATCTAATTTCATAGTAAATCGTTTACCAGTTTCAGCATCTTCATAATGAACTGTCCAAGTATTTACATAATCTTCAGATGTAGAAGTATCTTCAGATTTAATATCTACAATATTCATAGGATGACGAACATTTGTAAAATGTGTAAACATTGCTACAATATCAGGATCCATTTCATATTGAGAATTGAAATTAGCAAATTTTACTTTCTTCCAAGACTCATCCAAAGAGTCAATTTTGATATCTTTAGGTTTGATATCATCATCTTTCTTAAAATCTTTAAGAAGAGTAGAAACTGATTTGCCATTTACTTGCTTATTCATTAAATCCTTTTTACTCTTTTCCATTCTGGATTTTCTAGCATTGTTCATTCTAATAGATTCATCAGATTGCAAATCCATCAGAATATTCTTCATCCATTCTGCCTCTTTGTCGATATTGTCGACGTCAGCAAAATCGTCTTCTACTTCTTTATCATTTTCTTTTTTATCAGCTTTATCTATTTTTTCAAGCACATCATCAGCTGATTTGGTATCAGGCTTATCAGCTAATTTTGTGATCTTATTTACAAGAGCAGCCTTCTTAATTTCGGGGTCCTTGGTAAGACTAGGATCATCCAATACACCAGTTTTCTCTAAATCTTCTTTTGATATAGTATCTGTACCACCAGTGAAATTATGAATCTTAATACCACCATCAGCAATTTTATCTGCTAATTGAGTAATAATAACTTGACGAGAATCTGTTTCTTGAACATCTATAGAATCTTTGTAATCATTCTTTATAATAGATCTGGTAAGTCCTACAAACTTATTCAGCTTACCAACGTCTAACGTATTTAAGTCAATTCTAAAGTAACCATGTTCTCCCATGAATATTATATTGAAATCTTTCCAAGGATCTAATTTACTAGGATTTATTCTGATAACTCTATGAATCATAGAGAAAGGATTTACAGATTTTCTAAAATCAAAAATACTTCCCTCATCAACAGTTTTCTTCCAATCCATTACAGGAATAACAATGGTTTTCTTTACATAGGAAGAGAATCTAGTATCCCTAATGAATCTATTAATAAAGGTAAAGAAAACATCGATTCCTCTATCAGCTATGAACTTTTCATTGTTCTTCAAGAATGCTTCTGTATAATAAGCAAAATCATAATACAAGTTCTTTCCTTTATACAGTCTATAATCTGCAAAAGCATATTTGATAAAAGGAAGTTCTTTTCTTATTCTTTCATAATGATGAAGGCAATCAGATTGGCTTCTCATTCTGCTACTATATAAGAGCTGTCTAAAAATATTGGTATAGTTATAAGAACCAAACTTTGTGGTCTCTGTTTCTTCTTTAAGAACTGAATCTACAAAATCAGGAAATAATTCTTTTACACATCCAGAATCTGTAGAATATTCTAACCCTTCTTCATTTAAGATAAAATCATCTTTTTTAAGAGATTCATTTATTACTAAATCCCTTAGTATAGAACTATCTACTGATTCATTGTTTATAGTAATCTCTTTTTCTTTATTTAAGTTGCTATTAATAACAAGATTTATATTCTTTTCTATAAAGTAAGATTGATATACAGTATGGTTTAATCTAGCTAATTTGTTACTTAATAAATTTACACTCGAATCGGTATTAGGAGTTAATAAATAAACAACAGAATTCTTCATTCTGTTGGATAGATCAATAGGATAATAAAACTGCCCTCTATATAATCTATAGGGTATAGTTTCATCTAAATAAATAGCCACAGTAAGGTCCTCCTCATTAGCTTTTTCATTATCTTGATGTAATAATAGTAAGAAATCTCACAGTCATATACAATAATTTTGATATAGAATAATAAATTATTATATTAAAGACTTAATTATAATTTAATGGGGGTTGCTTAAAAGAAGCAATCCTAAACAAGGAGAAAAATACATGGGTAGAAGTGAATTTCTTAAAGAGATATCTTCTATGAACAGAGAAGAGATAAATAATTATCTTATGAGAAATTGTAAGAGAGTTAAGAAAATATATCCTATTATTATTCTTAAAGGATATGATAAAAAAGAAAAGGAGAGAAAAGAAAATGAAGGTAGAAGAACTAATTAAAGAAATTAATGAGAAGAGAAATTCTGAAGATAAAAAAACTTATGATACAAAATCTCAGAAAGATGAACTTCTTATTATGAGAGCTATGATGAATGATAGAGAATATAAAGTAGACGTATATCGTGGTCAAGGAGTTAACTACAGTTTTAATCCGTCTGAAGTTATTAGATCTACTATGAGTTCAGTATTGACAAATACAACAGGGATCAGTTCCCAAGAAGCAGATAGATTAATAGATAAATATGAATTCAAACCCAATGAAGCAAAAGGTATGATTGAGTTTAGTAAAGAGTTTATTAATACATATTTAAAGACTGGTAGAAAGCTTCCTCTTGGTGGAAGAGATAAATCCAATGTTTCTATTATTAAGAAAACTATTCCTGGTGGGAATATTAAATATCCTGTAATTATTGGGAAAGATAAAGATGGGAATCCTATTTATAAATCTAAGGATATTTATCTTAATGAATATGAAACAGTTAAAGTATTTGGACCTTGTCCTCTCTGGATCAAAGAAAAATAACCAAAAAAAAAGCATAGGACTTAGTCCTATGCTTAATTTATTTTTTATTCTTCTTCATGTTTATGATTGTGGCAATTTCCTCCACAGCTGCATTTATGATCATGATGAGAATGACCAAAATTATCAGGTTCTAATCCTTTAGTAAGAGAAAATAAGATATTGAAAATCATAGAAGTATAATATACTCTAAGAATCTTAAGATAGTCTATAATACTAAATTTTTCTTTAGCATACTCTTCAATGATATCTTTTAATAAAGGATTTATTGCATCACTATAAACAAAATCAAAAGGAATCTCAACAGCATGTTTATTTCTATAAGCTAATAAGAAGAATGTTTTAAATACATTTTCTTTAGTCATTTCTAACTCATGTTCTGCCATATAAGATTCTACTAAATTGTAAACTTTTGTTATTTTTTCATCTTCTGTAAGATCTTCACTATCTGCTTTTTCTAATATCTCTTCAACACATTTAAGATTTTCTTTATATTCTTTAACTCTATCCATCATATCATTTATCAAGTTAAATAATCCATCTCTTGTTTTATAAAGCAAGGGATATAATTCTGCTACTTTATCACTTTTTTCTAAGATAACTCCAGCAGTTGCTACAGACCCTGCTAAGATATTTAAAATCTGATCTGTAGTTCCATCTTTAGATTCATTTAATTTAGAATCTGATTTTGTGGTGGTAATAATATCATCCTTGACTGCCATGATATCATCTAATTCTACTTCAGGATTTATTACTCCATAATCTCCTTCATTGATAATATCTTTAAACTTATTTTCTTCTTCTTTACTAGTACTTACTGTATTAAATGCATAAGTAATAGCTTTTAACATAGGATTTGCTTTGAATAATTGTTCTTGCATTTCCTGTAATTCTTCTTCAGATATATTCTCTAATTCTTCATAATTAGGCTCCATTGTATATAATACCTCCTATAACCATTCTTTAAACTTTTCTAAATTAAATTTAGGAATGTCATCATCTTTCTTTTCTTTTTTAGCTTCGATGATATAATACTTTTTAACTTCTTGCTTCTCTCTTTTTTGAGATACATAGGCAACTAATAATGTTGCACACATAGCGATTCCGACTTTAGCAAATGTACCAATCATTTTAAATCCATCTCCTTTTTTAAATTATATTAAAGTGATCTCTTTCAAGATCAATCAAACCAAGATCATATGCTGCTACTATAGCAGCTTTTACATACATTCTACTTTCATTAGATGAACTAGTTCCTAATAAGACTGTATCATAATCTGATTTATTAATGCTTACGGTTTGTTGTTGAAATCCAAACAAAGTATCAAAAGAAGTATTATTATATTTAGGAATCTTAAAAGTAATCATATTTTTATTTTCATCTTTTTCAAGAAGAATTCCTATTTGTCTTCTTTGAATATTATATCCATCTTTATCATTCTTATAATCTCTATTTATTGTTATGATTAAGATAGAGCTATAGATTCCATTATTATTTGATGCATTTATAGAATGGAAACCAACTTCATTGTTGATAGTATAATTATAACCTTCAAAAGAACCAAGTTTATACAATTCAGATACGTATCCATTCTTGGTTGTATCAATATTTTCATTTAATTTTAAATAACTTTCTATGGAATAATGCCTAAATCTACTATCATAGACATGAACAAAACAATGTATACCAGTACTTACTAATAAAAACCAACATATTCCCCAAGTAACTAAAATTGTTATCTTATTATCCTTATAATAATCAGAATTTAAAAAAAGTTTTATATCTTTCTTTCTGATTGCTTTGAAAGCTAATGCATTAAACTTTCCAATAGAATACAGTTTTTTACGAATATTAGAATCTTCGAAATCTCCTTTCAATCTCCTAAATCCTTCCCCAATTACCATTTGAACTAACCTCCTAAAATTAAGTGCTAATATGGACTATTAATTAATAAAGATTAATATAATTAATTATAGATATTCGTAAAGCAATCTAAAATTATTAATATTATTTCATTTTACTTTTAAAAACCTATTATGTTTCTTATATTAATCTTTTTAATATAGAGGATAGGATGAAATTCCTATCCTCAATTTTAAATTGACTTCATATTTATAATATACAATTAATTATAAAATTATATCTTAGGAGGATATTATTATATGGCTAATGATAATTTCTTAGATTCCAATCTTTATCCTTTAATGAATGAAGATATAGATAATTTTAAAAACAATTACTCTATAGCCTATAAAGAAATGCTAAATAAAACAGTAGAGAAAGCTGATAGTAAGGATATATATCATTCTATTATAACTACAAAAGATAAAGAAAATGATTATAGAACATCATTTCCATATAATGAAGATCCTTATGCTAGTTTTTCTCATAAAAAATTAGAGGATACTGTTAAAAGTGGATATGTAGTAGAAGATAACTTAGATAATGATGATGTAATTACTCATGGGAATGCACAACTTCATGTATTAGAAAAAAATGATGAAGTAGATAAAGATAAAGAAGTAAATAGACCTTTTATGTGGAACTTTATAGAATATCAAGAAAAAGAAGAAACCAGTACCACTAATGATATTCTTATAAGAAACTCATTAAATCTAAGAGCGGCTCAATTCTCTCAAGATATTATAACATTCAATTTCTATTATATCCCATATTGTAATATATTTATAAAGAATGATGATAAGTATCAAGAGATAAGAGTTACTTATAAAGGCGAAGTATATACTCATGATTTTAGAGTTATATCTGGAGAAGAAATAAAGGTTGAATTAGTTCCTAGATATAGTCAAGAAGATGGATGGTTTATTACCACTGGGGAATTGAATTTTAAAGGTGGTATTATAACAGAAGATACCACTATATCTGCTACTCCTTCTAATACAAATCAATCTTTCTATTGCATTGGATTTGCTAATTTAAATAGAGAATACGAAGGGGGTAGATGGAATAAGAAATATTTTGGTCATAATGAAAATATAAAATTTGTTAGAAGAAAAATAAAGTTTCCTGATTTTATGACTAAAGTTGCTGTATGTCCCTGCTATGCATCAGCAATTTGGTATGGTGGTAGAGGAGGTAAGATACATACTGGTCACCATCATGGTAATGATTCAGACCAATTTAAATCTAGAGTATGGGGCGTTGAGGAAATAAAGATATGGGTATATCTATATGCATATAATCCTGATAAAGTTCATACTATTTCTTTTAAAAAGACTTTAGATTCTGTAAAAGATTTAAAATCTGATCCTAAAGTAGTATTTAAAAAATCTATTCATCATTTTTATGGTACAGATAATGATGCTGCTTGGGATTTATATGATGTATCTTTACTTGGTGGCACAAAATTCTTTGAACTTACTCAAATGAAATTATGGGATGATCAAGATTATAATAAAGCTATATATCAATTCCCATTTAATGATATACGTGTCACATATCCAGATAATATTCCTACAAAAAATATACACAATAAATTACCTATGTTATTTCATATAATGAAAATAGATCCATCTATTACATATGATTTTTTCTTTAGTACAGATGGATATGGTAAAGGAAGACAGTATTGTGATTTTATATTCTGGAATGAAGAAATAGAAAACAATCCTGTAAGTTCTATAGAATATGATTCTATAAATCCTGTTATGAGAAATATCGATATTTATCACGAAGAATAATAAATTGGGTAAGGGATTTAATCCCTTACCCTATATTTTTTATGATTGTAAATAAGAATCTTGTACACGAACTAAAAACATTGCCGAGGATTGTCCAAATCCAAAACTACTAGGTTCTGTGAGCATTCTTTTAATATTACCATATTTTTCTGAATTCCAATCTGATGGTTTAGTAGAAGGAAGTTCAAAATGTAAATGGAAATTAGGTTTATTATAATCTATATTTTCATCAGCATTGGAAGTCCATGCATCTATTATACCATCTCTTTTAATTACTTCCATTCTAATAAGCTTATCACCCCAGAACATAGGATTTATATTATCTAATCCAGTACCATATGGCTTTATATCAAGAATACAGTTTTGATATATAGGATCTCCAGGAGAGCTTCCATTTAAAGATTTACTAACCCCATCATACCCAGCAATATAATTAGGATATGGATTTAGATATTGTAAAGCATCATAAGCAATATAAAAAGGACCAGCCTGATGTTGCATAGCACCACCATTTGGATTTCCACCAACTCTTACTACAGAAATATCATGTCTATGACCATCTTCATCAAGCATAGTAGCTACTACAAATAATACCGGATCATCATCGTTTTGATAAGATGAATCTAAAGTTACTAAATCTCTATCTCTTTTATCAGTAGAAGTAGCGGCTTTTCCATTGGCTGTTATCATATCTATAGTATATTTGACCATCAGATTTCTATATTTTCTATTAGATAATCTAGCAGAAGTCCAGTCAGAATATCTATCTTGAGATTCTCTACTTTGTTTTAATATTACTGGGGCTACAAAAGCCTTATAAATATCTGAATAATAATAAGGAGTGGTAGGTCCTCCACCTTGATTTTCGTAGAGATGAGTGGTTGGGAATTTACCATCCCAGAAATTTATATAAGTATGTGAATTTTTTACAAATGATTTCAAATCTATAGTTTCTTCTTTACCACCTATTCTTTGATAAATAGGTTTTCCATTTTCATCATAATCAAAGAAGAAGAAGAATTTCTTTAAAGTGGGATTATAAATATAACTTCTACCTATAATTCCTTTACTAGGATTATCTGTATCTAATTCCCATTCTTGAGTATCTGTATTAAGTTTATAATCCTTACCAGATCTGATATCGTAATAATTATTATAATGAACAAAGTTCTTTTGGTCTACGATTCTAAACATAGCACCCATATCATGTACGGCAAACCCGATCTTACTAGGACCATTTAGCATCTTCTTAATATTTTGATATACTTTATTATCCATGACATCTGGGCAAGTATCAGGGACTACGTATTTTATATGATGAGTTTCATCTAAGAAATTTATAGGAGTATTAAGATCAGATGTCCATGCTTCTATAGATCCATTCCTTCTTTTGAGATGAATAGTCAATTTATCGCTTCTATTATTTCTCATATCAAAATTACATCCAGGAATGGTAGCATTATCTGCTTTGGTTAATAATACCTTTCCAATATCTGCATCTGCTGAACCTTTTTCTATATAAGTACATGCATCATACATTATAAAAAATTTAGGTAGGTTAGGATTATTTCCACTATTTGGATATCTACATAAAGACACATCATGGAATATGCCATTTTCATCATACATAAATCCAAGAATAATAAGAGAGTATCTATCTCTAGATTGATAATCTACTCTTACTAAAGGATCATTTGTTTGCCACAATCCTGTTTCTACAGTAAGATCTAAATTTTCATATATATCTTCTTTAGATACTACTCCAAGAGTCCACCCATTTTTAGCCTGTTGAAATACTAAAGATTTAGTATAAAAAGAATATATTGTTTTATCTCTCAACCATTGTTCACTAGCTCTATTCTGACTTCTTGTAGCATCAACTATTGGATATACAGTAGAAAACCATTCCGAAAAATGAGTCCCAGTATTGAATATATTTTCTAGATTTAAAGGTTCATCTCTAAATGAGTCTAAATCATAATCATCATCAATAGCATTTAATTCTCTATAATCATCATCATAAATATAACCATCTAAAGATTTATTTATATTTACAGGTTGATCTTTTTTAGCATTTAAGATATATCTTTTATCTTCAGGTAGATTTGATATTTGTTCATATTCTCCATCTCTTTTATGGAATACAAAAGTCGTTGTATCAGTATTATAGAGAAATGAATCTCTATATTTTTTATTTATACCAGAATTGAAAATATCATCCCTGTCTATAGTATAAAATCTAGATGCTTTATAGAACATATCATCTTCATATCGTAAGGTAGATCCATCATCATCTTTATTTAAATCTTTAAACAAATATTCTAAACTTTTATTATCTCTACTTTTCTCTAAACTAGAGTTAAACTTAGATATTTTATATCCATCATTTAGAATAAGATTTTTCTGTTCTTCATTTTTATCATGTAATAGTTTAAATAATTTCCTTAAACTAGGGGCAAGTTCGGAGTAGCTTACTTTGTCTTCCATATTAAAGGACATATTTTAATCCCTCCAAAATATCATTCCTTGACATATTAAGTAATTGAATTATTAATTTGTCATCGGAGGAGAAACCTGTGTTTAATCAAGAATATAAGATAACTTGGGACGAAATAGCTCCTTCTTTACAAGAACTATTTATGAACTTACAAGAAGAAATTTCAGATAATCATAATAGAATTGTAAAGAATAAGATGAGTCTTGATAGTGTAGAAGAAAAGATCAAAGAAATAGAAGATTTTGATAGATTAGAAGATATAGTTTCTAGTGCACTAGATGGGCAAGTTATTAAAGTTGATACTAAAAGAAATAAGATTTATACTAGTGATGGGTTCTTAACTCTTAATGTATTTTCCAGACCAGCTGATTTAGAAACAGCTAAAAAAGCTAAACCTACTTTTTATAAGACTGCTAATAAGACTTGGAAAAGATTTGCTCATTACGATACTGCAAAATTACTTGATATAGATTCGAATCAAGTCAATACTCCAAATATAAGTGAAGGACAAAATCTAAACAATCCGACTTATAATGAATTTACTGGATCAACCAGCTCTATTCAAATAGCTGATACTGGAGAAATAACCTGTACAAGTGTATCTCCTTTAGTAACTTGTGTATATTCTCTTAAAGAATATAGTAGATATACAGTAAGTTATAATATAAATACAAAAAGAGCAGATTCTATTGTAGGGATATTGATAGGTTATACTATTGATAAGAATGGTAAAGAACATACCTTATCCGTTATAAGATCTCCTAAGATTAGTGGATATACTAATCTTATTAACTTTGCCTTAGTTTATGATTTAGGCAATCCTGCTCAATTAGTTTTAAAAGATTATACAGATAAAGTTACTGATAATATTACAAATACAACACTAAATGATTATCATGTATTTCTTAAAGTTGAAAGAAATGTAGATGACTTTGCATTCTACACTTCTATATTCTCAGAAACTTCTGCTACTTCTGTATCTCAATATGTTGGAGAGTATTCTTTTAATAGAAGAGGAATAACAGATAAAGAAGTTTTAGCTAATTTAAAAGATATGGCTTTATGTCCTAGTAGAATTGGTATTGTATTTAGAAATACAGGTGTAGACTTTATTCCTATTGATCAAAAAGGATTAAGGAATAATGAAAATATCTATGATATAGATAATAATACTTGTTATTCGTATAATTATAATACTAATACTTGGGTAGCTGAAGGAGAATTAGATGAATCCTTAGAAACCAAGATATTTTTATATAATAAAAATACAAGAGAATTCTATTTCTACTATGGAGAAGGTAATTATCAGGAAATAGCTTTATTCCATAATGCATTGTTTGATAAAGCCAAACAAGGTCAAGTTATTAAACTAAATACAGATACTAGAAGAGTATTTGCTGATGATAACTTTAGAGTTTTGTATGCAGTAACTACTGAAGAAGATTTAAATAAGATAAAAACTGAATTAGAAAATAATCTATATCAGAGAGAAAATATCTATGATTTTACATCTGGTAATGTTTTGAAATACTCAATGGTTTCTAATTCTTGGGTAGTTGAAAGTCAAATAAGATCTACATTGCCTGAAAGGATAATGATTTATAACAATCGATTAAAGAAGCTTTTCTGGTATGCAGATGGACGAGCTACTTATATTGAATATTAGGAGGTAAGTTATTTTGGCTAAAGCAGCTACATATCTTGAAATTTATAATATTGCAAAAGACTGTAAAGATGATCTTTGGTCTGAAGCTCAACGATTTGGAAGAGATGTAAAACTATATTTACATTGGACTGCTGGTGGATATCATACAACTTATAATGAATATACTATATCTATCAGTTCTGAAGGAGATACTTATATTGCAACAGATGATTTTTCTGAAACGTTAAATCATACCTATTATAGAAATACTGGTGCTATTGGTATTACTCTAAACTGTGCATATAATGCAACCCCTGATGATCTTGGAGATTATCCTCCTACGGATGCTCAGATTGATTCCATGGCTAAAGTAATCTGTTTATTAGCTGATGCATTAGATTTGACTATTGATAAAGAACATGTTCTTACTCATGGCGAAGCAGCAGATAATGAAGATGGATTAGATCTGTACTATCCTGATTATAATGGATATACCAACAATATGTATGGGCCCAAACATTCTGTAGAACGTTGG
>FLSB01004417.1_pt1 | contig 14139 bp, 15 predicted proteins | sample 1550551 | NCBI WGS metagenome assembly FLSB01 (sample SAMEA4031774, study PRJEB14383) | metagenome | biome: human; feature: oral; material: saliva | place: Philippines | collected 2014 | reverse complement strand
CCTTGATAGAATGGACGTCCACCATAAATAATTAATATAGTAGATAAAATAGCTACTACAATATCAGAATATGGAAAAGTAAACTGGAATGGTAGTTCAAATCCATACATAGGGGATAAGAGCATAATAACAATTCCTAGTGGCAATGACTTTAAGAAAAGTTCCTTAAAGCTTCCGTGATGATGGTGGTCATGCCCTCTGTGCCCACTGTGGTCATGACCAGCATGATGGTCGTGATGTTGATCCTTATGGTGCCCACTGTGATCATGACCAGCATGATGATCGTGATGTTGATCCTTATGGTCTCCATGTTCATCTGTGATTCCATGCTCGTGTTTTAACTTATCTATGTCGTCGTCATAATCATGGTGACTATGGGACGAATATCTGTTGTCATTATTCATTTTAAATTTCTCCTTATGCTTAATGATGATGTAAATGACATTCGCATTGTCCTTCTGGACAATTGCAATCCACTTCTTCTACTGCGAAAGATTTTTTCATCTCTAATATTTTTTCTAGTCGATCTATATCATCGAAGCTTAAAACATGATCTTCAATGATTCTTCCTATTACATTTCCGACTTTCCTATTGCAAATACGGTTAAAAATATCTTCTACATAATCCCTTACGGCTTCTTTCTCTTCAATATTGGCAGTGTAAATAAAATTTCTACCTTCTTGCTCTGTATTTAGTACGCCTTTTCCAACTAATCGACCTAAGATCGTTTTGATAGTGGATTGTGTCCAGCCCATTTTTTCTTGTAATACGGAAATGACTTTTTTACTAGTTACTCGATCATTTGACCAAACTACACGCATGACTTCCCACTCAGCATCTGTGATATAAGTATTAAGTTCTATTGTGCTCATTTTCCTTTCCTCCTAGTCGTTTACAAATGTAAACAAATATCTTTAAGACAAGTCTACTATTGTAAACGAATTATGTCAAGTCTTTTTAATAAATGTAAGCAATGCTTATAGCTTCTTATCTCTCCACTTCTATCCCATAATAATTTTCATAGTTTTTCCTAAACTGAACAAGGTCAAAAAATTGTTCTTTATTCAAAGAGTACTCTTTTTTAATTGCAATATGAAATTGAACAGTATCCAAATCTACAATTTTATTAACTTCTTCAAGAAAGACATCCAAGGGGGTTCTATAATTTAGAAGCTTGCGTGGCAAATTATTACACCATTGAAGTGTTCGTTGAATTGTTTCCTCTGAAACGGCTTTTATTGGCACTCCTTTCGGTATACATCTACGAAGTAAACCATTATGCCTTTCGTTTGATCCACGCTCCCAAGCAGAATAAGGTCGAGCAAAATAAATAGACAAAATTTCATTCTACAATTAAGCTAATTTATAAAGATAATTACTAATAATAAGTAAACTAAAAACGACTACTTTCACAGATATACATCTGATCGAGTAGTCGTTTAGTATAAGGAGTAAAAACAAATTGGGCTTATAAACACACAGGTTTATATCATAGCCTCTCTAGCAACTTGAATTATACTTCAGTGTTTTTCAATTGGTCATTACCAACGCCAGTTTTTTGAAGAATCAATAAAGTAATGCTCATCGCCATACCTACTACAGTGGCAAGGCCCATACCTTTTAATACTACTGGACCTACCGCAAGTTCTGCACCGCTAAGACCTACAACGAGGATAACAGATGTAAGAATCATGTTAACAGGGTTTGTGTAGTCTACTTTACGTTCTACTAACATGCGCAAACCAGATGCTGCGATGATACCGAACAAGAGAATGGATACGCCACCCATAACTGGTACTGGAATAGCATGGATTAGAGCAGCTACCTTACCTACGAAGGAAACGATCATCGCTAGCACTGCAGCACCACCGATTACCCATACACTGAAGCAACGAGTGATAGCAAGTACGCCGATATTTTCACCGTATGTCGTATTTGGTGTAGCACCGAAAAAACCAGAAAGGATATTGGCAAGACCATCACCGAGCAAGGAACGTTGTAAGCCTGGCTCTTTCATTAAGTCTTTAGCAACGATGTTACTAGTTACAACCAAGTGACCAACGTGCTCTGCAAATACTACGAAGAGAGCTGGCATAATCATGATGATCGCATTGATGTCGAATACAGGCATGCCGTAGAATTGCGGCAAAGACAACCATGGAGCAGCTTCTACACCAGAGAAGTCAACAACCCCCATAATAGCGGATAAAATATAACCTGAAACAACGCCGATAAGAACAGGAATAACGGCTAAGAAACCACGGAACACAACAGTACCAAGCAATGTAACAACTAAGGAAAACATAGAGATAAAAATAGCTTGGCTGTGGCTCATGCCTAAATCTTGATTACCAATAAGGCCGGACATACTCATCGCTACTGGCGCTAATTCCAAACCGATAATAGCTACGATAGCACCCATTGCTGCTGGCGGGAATAACTTATCGATCCAACGAGTACCAATATAACGAACGAGAACAGATAAAATCACAAAGGAAAGACCAAATACTACGAAGGCCCCCTTTGCCGCTTCATATCCAAGACCTGCAGATAACACACCTGCTACAGGAGCGATAAAGGCGAAGCTAGAACCGAGGTAAGCTGGAATTTTGCCTTTACAAACGAATAAGTATAGTAATGTACCAATACCATTCATAAATAATGCCGTAGCTGGATCTACTTTCAGTAAATAAGGTACCAATACAGTAGAACCAAACATAGCGAATAAATGTTGAAAACTAAGTGGCAACATTTGACCCCAGGACGGGCGTTCTTGGATATCAATATAATCCTTCATCTTTTCTCCTCACATACAATACACATACGTTGCATTTATACAGCACCTCTTAAGAGATGCTATATAAATCCACACTAAATATATTCACCTTATACTACATAAGTTAAATATCATCGTTCAGACCTAGGTCCTCTACGACATCAACGTTCAGACCTAGGTCGTCTACGGCTAGGCTTTTTAGTCTCTCTCGGTCTGAACGGACCAGGCATTTCCGTTTTTTGAGAACTCTTCGGAACAGCCGGTTTAAAACGACTTTGCGTTTCTTCGCGCAACGACGGCAATGCCTCAGCAGTACCAATTTGTTTTACACCTTCTACATTACGACGGCCAATGCTCGCTAATAAGCCAATGGCCATGAAGTTCATTAACAAGGATGAACCACCATAACTAACAAATGGCAATGGAACCCCCGTTACAGGCATAATGCCACACACCATGGCAATATTAAACAAGGCCTGACCACTGATGAGCAAGGTAATACCCATAGCTAGCCATCTACCAAAATCATCACGGGCCTTATTGGCAATACGGAATCCATAATAGGTAAAAGCACTTACTAAAACCACTACCAATACAGCGCCTAAAAAGCCCATTTCTTGAGCCCACACAGCAAAGGCAAAGTCTGTATGTGCCTCTGGCAAGTAAAAGTACTTGGATGTACCTTGCATAAAGCCTTCCCCTAGAAAGCCACCAGAACCAACGGCTAACAAACCTTGTACAGTTTGGTAACCCATATCTTGCGCATGAGGCCATGGGTCAAACCAAGACTGAATACGTTCCCAGCGGTACGGCGACGAACGAGCCGCAATAAAACCAAGGAAACCTGCTACGGCAAAGGCACCACCAAAGAATTTTCCATCAAATCCGGCTAAATAAATCAGAATAAAGGAAAATCCAAAGATTAGTATCGTTGTCCCTAAGTCTGGTTGGAAGAATGTTAACCCTGCAAATACTGCTGGCCAACTTAACATAGGAAACATGTAACTGATGCGCTCGCCAAAATAGCCTTTCATATTGATCAATGGATTCGTATGTCGAGGCTTACCCCATTTTCTTAAGCTACTCAACTTAGCAGAAGTCCATATAAGAGCCGCCAATTTAGCAAACTCAGAAGGCTGTACAGATATGGGCCCGATTAAGATCCATCGGCGAGCACCATTGATAACGGCCCCCATGATGAGTACTAACACTAGCCCAACAAGCGTAGCAACCATAATGCGTTGCAACATATGATCCTTCTGTAATTGTCGATAGTCATAGCGGTATAAAATAATTCCTGCAGCCAATGAGATTAACAAAAAGACAATATGTTTCCAGAAATAGCCTAAAAGCCCAGTATTTTCATAAATAGAGCTGATATAGGTGGCACTAAAGATATTGACACTACCAATAATAGTAATGAGTACTATAGGCAAGAGCATACCTTGTAAATCATTCCTAAAGAGTGAGCCCCACCGACTATCCCCCTTATTCGGTGTTTCCATATTAAGCCTCCTTTTGTACTTTTGGCTTAACTGCTTCTAAGCGGAAAATAGGTTGCCCTTTTTTACTAAATTTCTCTTCGTATTCAGTTTTAACGTTTGGCAGATCTGTACTATGTAAATCATAGGTTACATTTTTAAGTTCCCATCCGCATTCTTTAAATTCTTCAAGAGAGAACATAAATAAACCTTCATTATCAGTTTTAAAGTGAACCTCACCACCGTCTTTTAAAAGACGAGCATAGCGGTCAAGGAATGTATGATATGTGAGGCGACGCTTAGCATGTTTTGCCTTAGGCCATGGATCACAGAAGTTAATGTAGAAGCGGTCTACTTCGCCAGGTTCTACAATCTCTTCAATACCTGCAATATCAAAGAGACATACCTTAGCATTATCGCGTTCCCCTTCAAAGATTTTTTGTGCTGCGTAGTAAATTACGCCAAGTTGTACTTCAAAACCTACAAAGTTAGCATCTGGATATGCTTCAGACATGCCTGCAATAAAGCGGCCTTTCCCAGTACCAAGTTCCATATATAATGGACGCTCTGGATAAGCAAATAGCTCACGCCACTTGCCTTTGTGTTCTTCATGTCCAGACAAAATGATATGAGAGTCATATTCGTGGATAGCTTCATCAATCCACGGTTTTCTACGAAGGCGCATACTTTCTCCTTACATCTATTTCAATAATGTATTATTTATGTTTATCATTACAGGTCATATACCTATCCTATTAATTATAGAAAAGGGGAACTTAAACGTCAATTACATTTCCCTCGTCTACCATATAAAAAAGACCTACTTCCGAAGAAGTAGGTCTAGATTTTATTCAAAAATCATAGATTCTAGATTTTCAATTTGATATTTACTTAGGCCAAGCTCAGATAAACTCTTTTCAGATGCACTGAATAGATTATTTTTACCAACTCGAGTACCTAATGCTGCGGCCGCTACCAATTCACGGTCTAATTTACCTAGACGAGAACGATTACGATTTTGAGGTTTAGGCTTTTTCATACGGAACGTATTATACTGAACCCCTTCCTTAGCTTCCTCAGTCTTCTGCTTTGTTAAAGCAGCCCCATTAGTGCCATTCCCCAATAAAGCACTAAGACCAGTTTGCTTAGGAACCATTTTTTCGTAATCAGCACCAAACTCAGGGCGCTCTTCACGTAATTGATCGAATGTAGCTAAAGCTGCATTCATTTGCTTTAAACCAGCAGCAGAGTAAAGTTGACGAATCGCAATACTCACCTCTTGCGGCGTCAACGTACCTCGCTCGATAGCAGAAGCAATTGTACTCTTTAATGCACCTTGATCTCCAGACGCTGTATAGCGACCAATTTCAACCAAGTCTTTTTGACGTGCATTGAGCTCTTTAGGCGTATATATGTTTATCTCAGATATGGACGGTGCCTGTTTAGAAGGCTGCTCTCCCGCCCCATTAGCCTCGAACATATAGCCACCGGCTACGATGGCCAAGGCTAATGTTAAGGTTAATACTCTTTTCAACGTCTTATAATCTCCCTTAATCATTAATACTAATTCTATAATACTGCATTAAATGCATACATTAACAACAATTTTATTCTACTGTAATACATACTGTAGATAATATTATATAATACTTCATCTAATTTTTATAGTCCTATTCGAAAAAAATCTATATTTTTTTAACAAGTTTTATATATTTATAAAGTATAATATATAAAAAAAAGCAGAAAACACCTAATAACTATCGATGTTTACTGCTTTTATTTTAAAATTCAATTAATTAAAATTCTATAAAATTAAAAGGATAGCAGTTGTTTTGCATCCGCTACAATTTGTTCCAAAGATACTCCATTTTCATATAATAATTCACTTGCATCATACCGATCGTGGAATTCTTTAGCAATACCATAGTTTTTAACGAGCATATTAGTTGGTCCGTAGAAACTAGCTACACGTTGTCCCCAACCACCTTCTACTACACCATCTTCTAAGGTAAATACTACCGAATGATTTACTTTCAAATCTTCCAGTAATTCTTCGTCTAGGCCAGAAGCAAATTTAGGATTTACTACGGTTGCATTAATGCCTACTTTAGCCAATTCATCAGCTACTTGATTAGCTAGATGATAGAAATTACCTAAGCCTAATAAAGCAATGCGTTCGCCATGACGAGTTACTTCAGATTTATTTAAGAGGCTATAATCCGTTGTATCTGCAACACCTGTGCTGGTAAACTCACCAACAGGAACACGAATTGCTACCGGATGCTCATGTTGATGCACGGCATACTTAGTCATAGCCAACAACTCTTCATTATTGATAGGTGCTAAGTATACCAAATTAGGAATGCTTGTAAGCATAGGTATATCAAAGAATCCCAAATGAGTGATATCGTTCATGCCATACACAGAGGCCTGGTGAATCATAATAACGGCACTATTATTATTGACGCAAAGATCTTGTACTAATTGGTCATAGGTACGTTGTAAAAATGTACTATACACATTAAATACTGGTTTACCGCCATTTTTAGCAATACCCGAACTCATGGCGATAGCATGCTCTTCTGCAATGCCTACATCAATATATTGTTTGCCTGCCGCTTTGCGCCATTCGGGATTAAATCCGAGGCCACCTGGTGTACCTGCAATAATAGCTACCACTGTTGGATCTACTTTGATTTGCTCCATCAAATAGTTCGCAATCGTACCAACATACGTTGGCCCATTATCTTTCGCTTTTAGCTTACCTGTTTCTAAGTCAAATGGCATAGTCCAGTGGAACTTTTCTTTATTTTGCTCTGCAATGGCATAGCCCTTACCTTTTTGAGTAACGATATGTAATACAATTGGATGGTCAATATCTTTCACATCTTGGAATACGTTAATCAAAGTTTCTAAATCATTACCCTTTGCTACAAAGCGATAATCTAAGCCTAACGCTTTAAATAAGTTTTTAGGGCTTTCACCATTAGTTTCGCGCAACTCACGAAGGCCACCATATAAACCGCCATGATTTTCTGCAATGGATTGGTCATTATCGTTGACGATGATAATCATATTACTATCTAACGTAGCTGCATAATCAAGGCCTTCAAAGGCTTCACCACCAGATAAAGAACCATCGCCAATAATAGCGATAATATTTTCAGAGTCCCCTTTTAAATTACGAGCCGTAGCTAAACCAGATGCTAAAGAGATAGATGTGGAGGTATGACCAATGTTGAAGAAATCGTGCTCACTTTCAGTAGGATCTGTATAGCCTGTTACATCATCATAATGATTATGATCTAAAAATGCTAAGGCACGACCTGTAACCATCTTGTGTACATAAGACTGATGAGACACATCATATACAATCTTATCTACAGGTGAGTTAAATACATAGTGCAAAGCCATAATCATTTCAGCTGCACCCATAGGTGGGCCACAATGACCGCCTTGTTCAGAAACCTTTGTCATCATTGCTTGACGAGCCTTTGCTGTTAAATCTGTTAATTCAGAAATAGATAAGCCTTTTAAATCAGCTGGAGATTTTACATCAATTAAGTGCATGAGTTTCCTTTCTTTTCAGCCTCCATTAGTGTTTTATTAAAACCATGAGACTTTCCGTATTGCATATTCCTAATAATATATCTATTTACAATATTATATGAAAACATGGTTCTACGAACAAGCTCAGGCAAAAGGAACTACCAACTTTTATAAAAGCTTAACACTTTATGACGTTCCTGTAGAGTATCATAAATACTTTGAACGCAAATGGCGCGCTGATAAAGAAGGCGCCGAAAATGGTGAACCACCTAAAAAATATAGAGCTATATAAACCAAAAGGAGCTATCTCAACGGATAACTCCTCTTTTACATGACATAATAATTGGAGAACTGTTTACATTAACAGCTCTAAATAGGCTTTAGTCCTTATTTATTTGGACTTTCATATATAGTTTTATAACCGCTCTCTGTAACAGCTACGATTTGTTCAATTTCATCCGTTGGATCTTCTGTAAAAGTAAAACTTTCATCAGCATCAAAGGATGCACTCGTTCCACAAGAGGAACTCAAATCGCGCGGCACCGGACGGAGTTCTATATTCGTTACCCCTTCAGGGGCTTCACGGTTGAAGCGAATCGCTCCAAAGTGAGAGTAAAATGTCGCAATATATTTCATAATCACTCATTTCTAGCCTACGCATTTGCTCGTTTTGTATTAACGATAGCAATGATAAGCGCCACTACAAAGCCAATACCTACTGCGATTTGACCATTTAATGTAGGGCCTGCACCAGAAGCCGCTAAACCAAAATTATGAGCGAATGCTGCACCAGCTGCAAGACCAAGTACTGTAACCGCAGAATCAGAATTACCTTCACCAGTCATAATCAATTGACGCAATGGACAACCACCAAGCAATACGCTACAGAAACCTGCAAGCGCCATACCTAAGAAGTTCCACAATCCATCTGTATGTGCAATCGGTTGGTTTTCAAAGCCTAGATGGAAATTACCAAAGCTAATATTTACAAAAAATACACCTACAAGCACTGCAAGGTACCCAAAAATAAGAATAGATTTTTTGAACAAGAATAAATCACGGAAGCCACCAACAGTACAAAGTCGGCTAAATTGAGATAAACCACCTACTACAAGACCAGCTGCCAAAGAAATGAGCCATGGAGCATGCATGGCCCCAGGACCTTTTTGGCTAAAGAAGATAAATGCAGGTGCTGTTACAACAAGTACGAGCAAACCTACTTGAATAGCAGGCATCATAGCAGATTCTAATTTGCTCAACGCATAGGTACGTTGTAAAGAATAGCCTTTTTTCAAGAATATAGTACCAAATCCAATACCACCTGCAAAGCCAGCAATGCCAAATAAAGCATTTAGGTCACCACCGCCAAGTCGCAAAATCATTCGAATTGGACAACCGAGGAACATCAAAGCACCAATCATAACAAAGAAGCCAAGAATAAATCGAATAATTGGAGATGAACCACCTCTACTTTGATGTTCGCCACGAATCATGGACAATACATAAGCCCCTAAAATGAGACCGATAATTTCTGGGCGAATGTACTGTACCGGTGCGGCACGATGTAGACCTAGACCACCGACAGTATCGCGAACAAAGCACGCAATACAGAAGCCCATATTACCTGGATTTCCAGCTAGTACGAGGAAGCCCGCGATAGCACCAATAATAAGGCCTGCGATAATTAAATTCCGTTTTTCATGAGACCCACTCATAGTAAACTCCTTTCAAACTACAAACACAAAAACTCTATGAGTACATGCTCCGATTCTAAGTAACATGCTACTCATGATATAATAGCCATAAATATACATTGTTATTTATGGAGATTATCTATGGACTATATCTATTTAGACAATGCAAGCACTTCATTTCCCAAAGCACCAACAGTCGCCACCGCTATGTCCGACTATATAACGAACCGGAGTATAAACATCAACCGTGGTTCCTATTCCCTCGCCTATGATGTTGAGGATACGATCTATACAACGAGACAACGATTACATACCTTATTCAACGGTCACGATCCATCCCATGTCATCTTTACACAAAATGTGACGATGAGCTTAAACATGGTCATCAAGGGTCTATTGAAAGCGGGCGATCACGTCCTCGTTAGCTCAATAGAGCACAACGCAGTTATGAGACCACTCACACAACTACTAGATAAAGGCATTACCTTTGATACTATTCCATGCGACTCCACAGGATCCATCCAAATGGACTCTATTGAGCCATTGATTCATCCAAATACAGTAGCTATGATTATCAATCACGCGTCCAATGTATGTGGCACCATTCAACCGCTCGAATCAATCGGCGCCATCTGCAAGGCCCATAATCTACAATTTATTGTAGATGCAGCCCAAACAGCAGGTGTTATTCCCATCGATGTGAAAGCATATCATATTGATGCCCTCTGCTTTACAGGTCATAAAGGATTATTGGGACCTCAAGGTATTGGTGGTATCATATTGACTAAAGAAATGGCTCAAACATTAACCCCTCTTATCGCTGGTGGTACAGGCAGCTTCTCACATTTAGAAACGATGCCTACCCATATGCCCGATGCCTTTGAATCTGGTACTTTGAATCTACCTGGTATCATTGGACTCAACGAAGGCATCGCCTATATCGAATCGGTGGGCATGGAGAACATCCACAACCACGAGCTAGCTTTGACAAAAACTTTCCTTGAAGGCTTGCAGGACATAGAACATATCAACATCATTGGTAAGCAAAATCTTCAAGATCGAACAGCCGTCGTATCCATCACTATAGATGGCATGGATGCAGCAAGCATCGCTTACGAACTAGAGTCTACCTATCACATTATGACGCGCGTTGGACTTCATTGCGCTCCACGAGCACATCAAACCTTAGGTACTTATCCTGAGGGAACTGTACGCTTCTCCTTTGGCTATGCCAACACACTTGAAGATGTAGAGGCTGCATTATCGGCTCTAAACACAATCGTAAAGAGCTATAAAGAATAGATATCACTGTTAAGGCTATATACCTTGTGTATATAGCCCTTTTCTTATGACATAAACGTTTTATTTCTTACTTGCAATGAAAGTTATTTCTAGACTTGCTATGAAAGTTATTTCTAGCCTAAAAAATAATATTCAAATAAGGCTCAGACTACAGCAGTTAAAATATCGAGTTCTCTTATGCTTCACACAATCGACCAATAGCATCAGCACGACAACGCTTACAATGTGTCATTTGCGGCACATAGTGACCAATAAATTGACGCATGTTATCGATTTCTTCGGAAGTCGGGCCTCGGTGGTTTTCAAAGGCCGTATCATGAACAGGAATCATAGCAATACAGTTCATCAAATCGACACCCCAAGCTTCTGCTTGTTTAGCAATGGCAGGCACATGGTCCATATTTACATCAGGCACTACTACAGTATTAATCTTAACAATGATGTTCTTTTCCTTAAGTTTTCGGATACTTTCAGCCTGACGTTCTAATAAAATACGGGCTCCATCGATTCCCTTGTAGATATTTCCCTCATAGCGAACCATAGAATATACATTTTTTGCAATCTCTGGATCAATAGCATTAGTCGTAATTGTTACATGCGTAATGCCTAAGTCAGCGATTTCATCAACATAATCAGGTACTGCCAAACCATTACTAGATAAACAAAGCATGACATGAGGAAAATCATTTTTCACGAGACGGAAGGTTTCAAGTGTCTTGTCTGCATCACACATAGGGTCCCCAGGACCTGCAATACCCACTACAGAGATATCCTGACGAGCATCAAACACCTTGTGCACAAAGGCAGCGGCCTCTTGTGGCGTATAGACATGCTGTGTCACGCCCGGTCTATTTTCATTCGCACAATCGTATTTACGATTACAATAATTACATTGAATATTACAATTCGGTGCTACTGGTAAATGTAAACGCCCCCAATTAGCAGAAGCGGCCTTGTTGTAACAAGGATGATTTTGTAGGAAACTTTGTCCTTGAATTTCTTTCATAATTAACCTTTCCGACCAAATCTAATAGCATCTTTATGGCAAACATGTAAGCAATCACCACAGTTGGTGCAATTCATTTCATTTGGTCGTGTTCCCATTTCACATACGCGCAAGCACGCATCACAGTTATCGCAATCATTGGTTTTAAAAATTCTAAAAATAGAAATTTTGCGAAGCAACTCCATAACGCCCCCAAAAGGACATACAAAGCGGCACCAAGCATTGGCGATAATAAGGGAGCCAGCAATAATAGAAACGACTGTTATAGTACGAGCCGCCCAATACCATTCGGAGAACTGCATAGATAAAATGACAGCATTAAAATATTCATCGCTCGTCCGAATGGGGATCATAATGCGGGGATTACCAAATTTAAAATATACTACGAGTCCTAAAATTATAGTTGCTACCATGCCAAGTTGAAGGAAACGCATATAGCTCTTACGATTTCTTAGTGGCCCCATAGATATTTTTCCCAGCATTTGATTAACCCAACCACTCGGACAGAACCAGCTACAGAAAGCACGGCCAAAGAATACGACCATAATCGGCAAGATAATCCACCACGCATAAAAGTACGTCATGATGCGACCCCAGCAGGAAATCATAGAGCAACTTTCACAGTTCACAAACGGAACAATGTAAGGGCAACGGAATACACCGAAGTACACCCATTTTCCCATAATGAAGAGGAAGATAAACTGTACAATCCGACGCCAAAGCGTTAAATTCTTAGGCGCTTGTTTCCCAGATACACTAGAACTAACTTGAGTTCCACAGGTTGTAGATGACGGACATTGATTACACATCTTTTACACCAAACCTTTCTATCAAATCGAGACCTCTCGCACTATGAACGGATGTGAATCCGTGATTTTCTAAGATTTGTTGTCCTTCTTGGGACCGTGTAAATTCAATATAATCGGCAGCCAATGCACGATCTTGTACATATTTCATCGTATTAATAGTGAAAGTAAGCGGTGCAGGTGGCACAAATTGTGCAGGTATGGAGAAGTACTCTATACGATCCTTAAACCGATCATGTGTGGTAAGGCGTTTTTCAATGATGGATACATCGGCTTTACCTTCTACGAGGTCACACATCATGGAAATTACACAAGCACTTTCAGCCATTAAGTTTTTCATGATACCATCGGTCAAACCAGATAATTTCATGATGCCCTTTACAGATGCACTACCTGGAGGCGAAGCGCCTAGCGGCAACATAACGCGTACACCAGGCTCGGCCATATCCTTCAAGTCCCGAATCCCTGCTGGATTCCCCTTAGGTGTAACGATAACGTAATCCGTAAAACATAATGGTTCAAAAGCAATACTTACGCCTTTTTTACGCATGTTCTTCGCTAGATCTAAACCGCGAGCTCCAAAGACTTCTGTGCGACTCTTCTCAGCTAACAAGGATTTACCAATAGCCCCTGCAAAGGCACCAGTATACTGAATATTGTGACCTGTGTGCATCGTATAAACTTGGTTTAAATCAAGGAACGCTTCCGACAAACCACCACAAGTCCACACTTGTAACGAATCAGATTGTGTTGGCTTATAGGCACCTCGTATAAACGACGGCACCGCTGATGCGGCTGCTAAAGCTAAAGCACCACCAATAAACTGGCGACGGGATATATCCTTTTTCAAAAATCCCATGTACTTACCACCTTTCACTGAACTTTACAGTACTAAGCATATACTCACATTATAGTATAAAAACTATGAGTTTTAATGATGATATGCATAGCTTTGATTAATTTATTTATATAGATTAGTCATGTAAACACTGTTTTTAAAGGTATTATTATAAAATTTTAAGATATACTTTCCATATCTATATTATTGAATATTTATTGTATACGATGAATATGCTATATTTTTTAGGTTTAATGAAGCTAAAATCTTGCTATGCGCTCATTGCATAGTAAACAAGGATAGTCGGGCTCTATAGACTATATTTGAATGTTTTACAGCACTCATGGCCCTTTAAGTTTTAAATTCACTATAAGACAATATTGCCCAAAAGAACGCAAAAAGGCGGTACAACCAAATGGTTGTACCGCCTTGATTCATCAATTATTCAGCAGTGAATGGCAATAAAGCGATTGCACGTGCACGTTTGATAGATGTAGTTAATTTGCGTTGATGTTTTGCGCAAGTACCGGAAATACGACGAGGTAAGATTTTGCCGCGTTCAGTCGTAAAACGACGAAGTTTAGCAACGTCTTTATAGTCGATTTGATCGATATGGTCTGCACAGAAAACGCATACTTTTCTTCTTGGCTTTCTGCCTCTATCTCTTCTCATTGCGAATCCTCCTT
>FLSB01331875.1_pt1 | contig 14202 bp, 15 predicted proteins | sample 1550551 | NCBI WGS metagenome assembly FLSB01 (sample SAMEA4031774, study PRJEB14383) | metagenome | biome: human; feature: oral; material: saliva | place: Philippines | collected 2014 | reverse complement strand
GGAATATCCAATTGATCATTAGCGGCAGCTTTCAAAGAAATCAAAATTTCACGAGCATGCGCACCATGTTGAGTCAAACCACCCGCAGCAGCACGTGTCATGTTACGAGCTACGATAAGGTCAGCATCAGCACCGCAAACGCCACGAGGGCTCTTAGGCGTAATTTTACATGGACCCATGAAACAAATACGACAACATACGCCAGCAATACCGAACGCACATTGAGGTTGTTGTTTATCGAAACGGTCGAATACAGTGTCGCAACCGATTTGCTCCATACGAAGAATCATCTCACGCACGGCAGGGTCAGGAGTTTGCTCGATAACATCTTGCTTAGTAGGCCATGTTTTACGATACTCAGCAACAGCCTTAAGATAATCATTTACTCCATGTTCATGAGGCACGCCTGGTTCATGAGTGTGTGGCACCCATTTATCTGTAGGCAAAGCCTTTTCATGGCTATGATCGTGACCATGGTCATGGTCGTGATGATGGTCATGATTATGGTTGTGGTCATGATCGTGATGATCATGGTCATGATGGTGATGATGACTGCCACAATGACAATGATGATGTTCACCATGGTTGTGGTCATGGGTATTTTTATTTTCCACGTCTTTACTCATTTTAAACCTCCTAGGGGCCTACGTAGGCCAACCGCTAATAACAAGAAAACATATTCTTCTTCTATCTAAGTTAAATCCACCACAATCGCGGGTTTTAAATCCTATCTCATAAATATGTTTTAAACTATCATAAGTATATTTGTTGAGAGGACAATTGTCAATCGAATTTTATGTGTATTTCAAAAAAATAATTCCTTTCGGCCCCATTATAACAACATTTCTCAGCTCTATGATTCATATAATTCTCATGAAATAAACTCATATTTAATTCCTTTTAATACGAGGAATTAAATTGATTATGCAACAAAAACGCCTCATAAAACTAGTTCTACATATACCAATCATTCTCCTGCATCAATTTGATAAAACTTTATTGCACCAATCAAAATATCCCCCCCATACATCATTACGTACCACTGTTAACTCACCCCCTACGTTGGGCTCCGCATAGCGCAGTAGCCTCTCTAACGCAAATGTGCTAAAAACTTTAATGTATAAGCATAAAGGATAAAGGAAAAACAGCCCGTCACAAATGACTTCCCCCTCTGCTGTGTATTTTCCTACGGAAAATCTTACGCAACGGGATTAGCGATGTGTGGCTCCCATACGTCGCTACGCTCCTCTGTTAGCTCACACCCTGCGTTGGGCTCCGCTTTAGCGCAGTAGCTTGTCTTCCCCAACGCCGATGCACTAAAAACTTTAATGTAAAAAATACAGAAAGAGAAATAGCCCCTCTGGAAAAAACTTCGGGCTCCGCTTTAGCGCAGTAGCGTGTTTTTTCCAGAGGGGCTATTTCGGTTGTCGTATAGTGTTACATTAAAGTTTTTAGTACATCAAGTACTTCGTGTGGTAATTCATTTTTACCATCTTTAAGTTTTTCCACGTATTCAGAGCGGAATTCGAAGGCTTGGTGTAGTTGGTGATGGTATTCACGAACATCGAATGGTGGTTCGAAGCCTGGCACTTCTACGTAGGATAGGTTTTCATAGGCGCCGAATGGTTCGAATTGTAGGTCCCCTTCTACTAGACGTTCTAATAAGTCGAGGGTCACTTCTTTAGGAATTTTCTTTTCAAGGAAGAATCCTGTGTTCATGATGTAGCAATCTACGCCACATTCCTTGAAGAGTTTTTTGTAGCTTTCATAATCACGCACTAAAGGATAGGTACGGAATGGGTTTGCGTATGGCTCGATAACGAGTGCATTTGGATCGACGTTAGCATCGAGTTTTTCCGCAGTGGAGCGGCGCGTTGCAAGTGTAGCACCCATAGTGGAAGCCAATACAGGATCATCGATTTTAAGGATTGGTGGCAATGTTTTATCTTTCATCAACCACACAATGGCATTAACAGGTTCGTCCACATGGTTTACGCGATTATCTGTCCAGAATTGAGATTTAATAGCGCGGCCATTGTTGTTACGCACGTCCTCAGCTAATACGACCTTGTTGCCATTTTCGTCGAGGGTAACGCCTACGTTTTGCAATGTTAGTAAGTATTTATTAGCAGGGTGTTCTACAGGGTAGTCTTGCATTTTATCAAAGTATGTTGGTTCCATCGCAACGGATGTCAAATCGTTTGTATTGATGATGTACGCATCGTCATGCAAGATGGAGATATCGTAACGACCATTGTGTTTTTCATGCGTCAATGTGGATTTACCGGAACCGGATAGGCCGAATACACCGATTGTGAAAGAATCACCATTTTTAAGGTTATAACGTTTCATACCGCCATGACAAGCTACGTAACCATAGCGATTTGCCAAGGACCAAGCCAAGGTCAAGGTACCTTTTTTATGTTCCCCAAAGTAACGCATACCAAGAATCATAGCGCAGTTATGAGCTGGGTCGAAAATCGCAAGCCCGCCTGGATGACCTGGCACAACATAGTCAGGGTCAGAATAGATGTAAATATCCCCTTCTGGAATGTCTTTACTGTTGTTGTAGAATTCTTTTGTCGCTTCGTCAAAGAATTTAAAGTTCATAATCCAAGAATACATGATGGATGCATGATCCTTTGGAATCATAAGGTGAGCACGAGCCGTAAATTTTTCATCAAGGCCAACCACAACTTGTGTGGAAATCCATTCTTTATTGCGGCTATCGTATACAGCATCGCGAGCGATACCGGCTAATTCAACCTCATCAATGCCTTCATCGCCAATAATACGGCGAGCCTTCGCATAACGGCCAGTCGTTTTGCCATCATTAGTTACGAGAATTTTAGCATCCGCTGGCAAGCCTTGTTCTTCTGGTTTAAATACAGGCATATCAAGAACAATAACACCTGGTTCTTGCGTTGCCAATGTATACGCCTCTGCTACGGATGTAACAGGTTTTACGTTATTGCCGTAAAACGCAGTTTCAATGGTGCTGCGTAATTTAGAAAATAACGGGTTTGTCTTGATTTCACTTTGATTCCAAATGCGACGTGTAGCCATTCTAATCCTCACCTTTATCGTATAACTTTATAAAAACTAGTAGTTTGTATATTGAAAAACACTTCTAATATTTTCTATTTTACCTGTTTTTAGAAAATTTGTATACATGAAAGAGATGAACAAAAGTAAATTATTGTATGTTTATTTTAAATTAGTGCAACACATTTTGTAATGATAAAATGAGGCAAGGTCACGCGACCTCGCCTCTTATTTATTTACCTAGAAGAGTTACTTTTTATTAATAAATGCGTTGATTATCGCCTACAAAGTCAGTTTTATCCCAAGTCAACAATGTACGGGAGCCTTCTAATTCACGGATATGTGTACAATCTTGCATCATTTCTAGTACGCCTCTGAATTTACCAGTTTCATCGCACACGGCCGTGTAGATAACATAGATAAACAAGCCCGGTTTATTGATCCAAAATTCTGCCTGGCTTTGTTCTCCCGAACGGAATTTCTCTACGATTTCTTCTACAATGTGAACAGACTTCGCAGGATGGCAATTCTTCACCTCACGGCCAATAACATTAGCACTACGAGGGAAAATGCGATGTGGTGTATCACTGTAGAATTTAACGAGTTCATTTTCATCTACATAGGATAAATCCACAGGCAGATGACGGAACAACAAATTAATTTGCTCTAAGGTCAATTTGCCAGTGGCCACATCTAGGACGGCATCCTTACTAACAGCTGCACCTCCTACAGGGCCAACATATTTGGATAATAGACCTGCCAAATCGTTTAGGAACTCGTTAGATACAGCGCCGTTTTGACCGGAGCTATTTGTATTTAGTTGTGCCGCAGAATCATTGATGCCTGTCACTACATATAAACCTGGTGCGTTAATAATAGCATAACCGATTTCATGATCATTTTTACTCATGCGCACAAACTCTTCATCGCTTAATAATTTAAAGGATGTTGGCAATAAAACCTCTAACTCCTTAGAGTTCAAATCACGCAACTTTGCCAGTGTTTCTGGAACAGATGCTAGGAATTCTTCGTATTTATCTTCACGAAGCAATGCATAGGATGCAGAGATAGCATCGCGCACACCATCATCAAAGGTCCACATAATCCGCGTTGGACGATCAAACCCATGATTTTCTAACATTGGATATAATTGATTTTGCTTACGAGATAGATGGATACGCCATTCTGCTAAGGAATCAAAAACACCAAGCCAAGGATTTTTAATAAACTTATCTTGTTTTAACAATTCATCCGCTTCAAGAGCTACCTTTTCAACCGCATTAATTTCTTCTAAATAAGCCCACAATGGATGATTCTCTGGGTACTCATTTTCGGCACGCACTAATACACCGTCAAATAAATTCAACAAATCATCCATCTTGTCTAGTATTTCTTCATCCTTATAGACACCTTTCAAACTTTGCTCTGCATAAGCAAATTCGTCAGGCGTACAAGTACCTAACTTTTCTTTTAAAATACGGTTACCCTCTTCCAAGGATAATTTACCGTCTAAATAATCCTCTTTAATAGATACAATAATTCTGTACCGTTCGTTATTAATATCTAGCTTTTGCTGTAATGGATTCATATGCTTATACCTCCAGGGGTCAAAGACTATTAGTATATACAATATATTATTACTATAATTAAATATACTTTTATTATATTCATTTTGAAAGTAATTTTCAGTTGCTACAGATACATTTTCCAAGATAATTGAGCCACAAAACACTTTCACCCAATATAATTAACTCCTTAACTACTTTCACCAGCACATAAAAAAGCACCCATACAATGTATGAGTGCCTTCTATTAATTCCTTAAATTAATATATTCAGTTTTAGATGCCTCTACAGGATTGCCATTGCTATCCGTAGCCGGTGTAAATTTCCATGTAGAAATTGTGTTCACGATAGATGCATCCGCATCACTACTACCAGTGGTTCCCTGTAATTCTACATGAGAAACGGATCCATCTGTATTAATAGTAAAGTTTACATTAACAACAGTTGCATCACCGGCATAACCATGTAGCACACCAGAATCAAAGCCTGGTGTAGATACTGCTTTTGGCGCTTCATAAGGTGTGGCCGCTATGGAAACAGCAGCAGACATGGACATAATTAATGCTGTTAAGGCAACACAACGCAATACTTTATTCATCATCTTTCTCCTCATTTAGCCTTATGACTTCTTTTATTAGTTCGTCTTAGACTGTTCTCCTCATTTAGTCGTACGACTACTCTCATTATTTTATCTTAGATTCTTTCCCCTATTTAGTTTACTGACCATTCCCTTTAGCATCAGCTTTTTCACTAGATGTATGGTTATCACTAGCTTGTGCGGTTTGGGATTTATCTACCGTCAATTTACCATTGCCGGACTTAGCTGGAGCATTACCCTTTGGCAATGTAATTGTCATGCCTATGATGGATGCATGGGCTTTTTGATCTGTGCCAATAGCCGGCGTAAATTCCCATTGTCTAATAGCAGCTTTCACAGCCTCATCAACAGGACCATAACCAGAGGATTGTTCTACAAAGACATTTTCAACCTTGCCTTGTTTGTTAATTAGGAATCGTACACGCATATGATCTGCTACGGTAATTCCATTTGGAATAGCTGGCATCGTAGGTTTAACGATGGATACCTCGCGAGGTGCTTCTGTAAATCTACCCGCAGCCGCATCAGCATGAGCAGGCATCATAGCACCTACCGCAAATGTAAGAACAGCAGCACACGCGAATCGAGTTAATATATTCATGGTTTGTTCCCCCTCGAAATTAATATAATAAATATACATATATAATACTCGATAAAGATGAAGAAAAAAATACTTAACTGCAAAATGTAGTCTATTAGTAAAAAATATATGTATAGAATAATTTTTATTGATAATTTTTCTCATCTGTGTTATATTCATATTGACTAAATTGATCGGATTACACATCAAGTTGATGTAACAAAATTACAAAAGGAGGTTCATCATGAGACGTAGAAAGCGTATTCAAATGAAGGTCATGATGGTACTTGGTATCGTTGCCCTCGTTGGGCCTAACCATCTACAATCTCTCATCCACTAAATAATCGTGACCCTAGCAGAAGACTGTATAACTGCCAATAGCCGCTACGTTAGTAGCGGCTATTTTTCTGTTTAAATTTAGAGAAATATTCTCCACCTTTAAATGATTTCATCATTAAGACGGTACAGTTCCCTCAAACAAGATTATTAAAGTTTTTAAAATTAGTATCTATAAAAAGGAGGTTTATTATGAAGTTCAATCGAGTCGTATTAGTCGTCGTATCATTAGCATTTATGTTATTAGCTCTTGCAGGTTGTGGTAAGGATGCAGCACAGGACAGTCAAAAGAAACTAAACGTCGTTGCTACAACAACAATGTTAACGGATTTAGTAAAAGAAATCGGCGGTGACCATGTGTCCGTCCAAGGTCTTATGGGACCTGGCGTAGACCCTCACCTCTATCAAGCGAGCGCCGGCGATGTAACGGCTATGTCTAAAGCAGATGTAGTGGTGTACAACGGCATTCACTTAGAAGGTAAAATGGGTTCCATTTTCGACAATTTAACAAAACAAAATAAAGCTACTATCCGTGTATCCGATGCCATTGACCCATCTACATTGCTAGACTTTGACGAAGAAGACGGCGTAAAGACAAAAGACCCTCATATTTGGTTCGATGTAGCAAATTGGAAACTTGCAGCCAAGGCTGTATACGAAGGACTTTCAAAAGCAGACCCAGCTCACAAAGATGATTTCAAAAAACGCTATGATGCATATCTCACTAAATTAGATGACACAGATGCGTACATTAAAGCACAAGCAGAATCAATTCCTAAAGAATCTCGCGTTCTCGTAACCGCACACGATGCATTCCAATACTTTGCTCGAGCATACGGCTTTGAAGTAAAAGGTTTACAAGGCGTTAGTACTGCTACAGAAGCAGGCACACAAGATGTGAATGAACTTGTTCAATTCATCGTAGATCACAAAATTAAAGCAATCTTCGTGGAATCTTCTGTACCACATAAAACAATTGAAGCCGTTCAAGAAGCAGCTAAGGCTAAAGGTTGGAACGTTGCTATCGGTGGCGAATTATACTCCGACTCCCTCGGTTCTGAAGGCACTGAAGGTGGCACATATATCGGCATGGTAAAAGCCAACATCGATACCATCGCTAAAGCACTGAAATAAACAATGATAAAAGGAGGTCTCTATGGAATGGGCCATTGAAGTTGAAGATATGACCGTAGCCTATACGACAAAACCCGTATTATGGGACGTAGATATGAAGGTACCCATCGGTTCCTTAGCGGCCATCGTCGGCCCTAATGGAGCCGGTAAATCTACATTATTAAAGGCCATGTTAGGCCTATTAACAGTTATCTCAGGTAGTGTTAAGTTTTATATTGACCACCACCTTGCGATGGACAAAAAGGATTACAAGAAAATCGCCTATGTACCTCAAAGCGGTAGCGTAGACTGGGACTTTCCTACTACCGTATTAGACGTTGTACTTATGGGGCGCTATGGTCATCTAGGTTGGTTCAAGCGACCAAGTAAAAAGGATAAGAAGCTCGCCCTCTCCATGATTGAAAAAATGGGCATGAGCGACTATGTAAACAGGCAAATCCGTCAACTTTCAGGGGGCCAACAACAGCGTGTATTCCTCGCAAGAGCCCTCGTACAAGAGGCAGATATTTACCTCATGGACGAGCCATTCAAGGGCGTCGATAAAACGACGGAGCACGCCATTATCTCTCTTTTACAAGAAATGAAAGCGCGCGGTAAAACGGTTATCGTCGTACATCACGATTTAAATACGGTACCTCAATATTTCGACTGGGTAACGATGGTCAATAAGCAAACTGTTGCCTATGGTCCCGTAGCAGAGACCTTTACCGATGAGGCCATCGAGCGCACCTACGGCAAGGGGAGGATTGTATGACCATACTCCAATCCTACACGACACAGATGGTATTACTCGGCACGGCTCTCTTGGGCCTTGCCAGTGGTATTGCAGGCACCTTCGCAGTGCTGCGCAAGGAAAGCCTCATCGGTGACGGCCTCTCCCACGCGGCACTGCCTGGTGTAGTCATCGCATTCTTGCTGACCGGTATAAAAGACATTGAGGTACTCATTATAGGTGCCGCTCTATCCTCTATCACTGCGGCGTGGCTCATTACCATCACCGTTGAAAACAGTAAAATCAAATTCGATGGCGCTCTAGCTACTATACTATCTGCTTTCTTTGGTCTTGGTATGGTTCTACTCACCTACCTTCAAAGTCTGAACAATGCAGGTCAGGCGGGGCTTTCAAAATTTATATTTGGACAGGCCGCCACCATATTAGCCCGCGATGTGTACATTACATCGGCAGCAGCGCTCATCATTATCGTTTTAACAGCCTTATTTTGGAAAGAGCTAAAGCTCATTTCCTTTGACGTAGAATACGCAAAAACATTGCAAATTCCCGTCACCTTTACACTCATTTTATATCGTTCCCTATTGATCATGACCATCATCATCGGCATTCAATCAGTAGGTGCTATCTTGATCAGTTCACTACTCATTGCACCGGCCGTAGGGGCCCGTCAGTGGACGAACAAGCTAGGTACCATGTGTATACTGGCAGGATGTTTCGGCATGGTATCTGCTATTGGCGGTACCATTTGGAGTACAACAGTACAAAAACTGCCTACAGGACCTGCCATCATCGTCATTCTATCGGTTATCGTACTGCTGAGCCTCATATTTGCACCTAATAGAGGCATCTTGTGGCAATTACGGAAAAGAGGTGCCCCATGACAGTACATACAGAGATTTTACTCATCGCCATCGCGGTATCCATCGCGTGCGCTATTCCTGGTGTATTCCTCGTGCTGCGCCGCATGTCCATGATGGCTGACGCCATTACGCACACCGTATTCCTCGGCATCGTACTTGCTTTCTTTGTAACGGAAGATTTAAACTCGCCCTTGCTTTTAGTAGGGGCAACCGTAGTCGGCGTAGGAACGGTGTGGCTTACAGAGATGATTCATAACACGGGCCTCGTCAACGAAGACGCGTCCATCGGTATCATCTTCCCCCTTCTATTCTCCATTGCCATCATCCTCGTCAGTCTCTATAGCGGCAACGCACACCTTGACGTAGATACGGCACTTCTAGGGGAAATTGCGTTCGCCCCATTCGATAGATGGATTGTAAACGGTACCGACTTAGGTCCTGTATCACTATGGATTTCCCTGGGGGTAGCGGTCATCAACCTCGTATTAGTTATGCTCTTCTACAAGGAATTGCAACTATCTACCTTCGATCCACTATTAGCAGGGCTCTTCGGCTTCATGCCTGCCCTCATCCACTACGTGCTGATGACCATGGTGTCCCTCACCGTGGTGGCCTCCTTCCAAGCGGTAGGTGCCATCCTCGTTATCGGCCTCATGATTGGACCTGCGGTTATCGCTTATTTATGGACGGACTCTGTGAAAGCCATGCTCACGAGCAGTATCATCATCGGTATTATCTGTGCCGTTATCGGTACGGAAGTCGCTTTCACCCTAGACGTATCCATTGCAGGCGCTATCGCAACAACGATTGGTCTCGCCTTATTAATTGCCGTTATTTGTACGCCAAAGACGGGCTATATCGCTACCTATCGTCGCCAACGTCACTTGCGTCGTCACTATCGAGAAACGATGATGCTCTGCCACATCTATACCCATATGAATACACCAGTAGCGGCCATTGAAAACGGTATCGGCACCATTCACGAACACTTGAACTGGAAGCCAGACTATACACACCAAGCCGCAACACACCTTAAGAAGCAAGGCTTGTTGTATGTAACAAATGGGTACTATATGCTGACCGATAAAGGCGTAGCACAGGTTAAGGAAATTATTTAAATACAATACCAATACTTTTCCCAACAAAAAAGAAGCTGAAACCAATGCTAATCTGCAAGATTTCAGCTTCTTCTTTTATATTTAATTATATGGCTAGAACACAATACGCATCTGATACCACTTAGCACCGCCGTGATCAGATACAGACTCCCCTTCATTTACAAAGCCAAACTTGGCGTAATAATGAATCTTTTCTTCCTTACATGTTAAAATAACGCCTTTTCGATTTTCTGCTTTGGCCAATTCTATGAAAGCCTCAATCAACTGCCCCCCTACACCGCGATTGCGATACGCTGGCATTGTATTTAGGCCAAATATCATCTGCCATGCGCCATGGGGATTATGCAGCGAAGCATCGGCGAACATCTCATCGGTTAGGATTTCATCATCCGTTACAAATCCATCGATAAAACCGATAGGTGTATCACCGTCAAAAATAATAAGGAAATGATCTGCATAGTGGGCAAGGCGTTCTTTAAACGCTTCACGAGGTGCTGCTTCGGCTGGTGGGAAACAGGTAGATTCTATATTTGTAACAATGTCTAAATCATCAGTAGCGGCTTTTCGTATATTCATCTTGTATCTCCAAACATTTCTTCTATATCTTTATCCCATTTATCAAAATCTTTTGGCATTTTAAATTTACCTTTTGCAATGCCTATACGTTTCGACACATCCACTTTAGACTCTGTTTGCCTATTGTCTTCAGATAGTGTAAGCTGTGCTACAGTCCGTCCATCTTGTTTGATATACACAACAGACTCTTCTCCTGTCTGTAGTTTTTTTACAAGCATAGGCAATTCTGCTGTAGCTTGTGTTATTGTTACTTCACACATAGCTTTGCCTCCTCTCTGCAAAATTTTGTTACTCGTTTACATATCATTAAAGCGCTTTGCTCATATAGATAACATCATCCATAGGATTATAGTAATACGCTTTGCTATCAACTATTTTAATCATATAAACACCAACGGATTAATTACTATAACTTTCTCATCTCACGCACGAATGCCTCCGCCTTCTGTAAGTTCTTAGGAAACTCGAAATACATATATCTCTCAGTACCATAAATGGGATTCCTAAAATCATAGCCACTCAATAACAAATACTCTATAATCTTCCACTCTTTATCATTAGATTTTTTAGGAGCTTTAAACTTCTCATTTACAAAGTACATTTTACCTTTACATATAGGACAGGTTTTATTTGTATTAAATAACTCATAATTCGTGCCCTCCGATAAGGCGATTCGACAGTTAGTACATACATTTTTATAGCCCATAGTTATTTACTCCCATACGGTTTATGTTGAAAGATTTCTTTTACAATCCCTTCACCAACAACATTATCACTATCCATAATAAGGAACTCTGTACCTGCTTGTAGAGCAGAATAATCTACAGTTTCATAAAGTGGTAGCGCATTAGCTCCTATTTGTTTATCAAAGGTAACATCCTCACCATCAATAAAGTTTACACCTAACAGCTGATCAGAGCCCTTTATAACAAGATGAGGACAATACTTTCCATTATTCAAATTCGATGGAGTGCTCCTCTTCTTGCTGAAGAAAGTAACTGTGCAGCAAATAGTAAAATCTAAATCGCTTATATTACGCCTCATCGATTACATATATCCTCGAAAAACAATTAATAATACAATAAATTCAATAATTACAAGCTTATTACCTTCTAAGTTTTTCACGAACTATCAGTTCATTCAAAATATAATACTACCCCTCCACCAATAATCTACTTATATTTTAATCACAAAATTCAATTAGAGCTTTTTTTATACCATTCAGTTGTTATCCATGAATCAATAAAGCTTACATGTTTTTTCTTCATTTTTTTCCAGTCACCTGCTAAATTACCATAACTCAAAACCTCATAGCAGAATAACCAATATTGATCCATATCATTTTTCTTCAATTCTCGTGCAAGCTTATTGAATGGTTTTATTTGTGTTGCATCTCGTTTCCCTCTATTAGCTTTCATAAAGTAAAGCCATGCCATAACTAATAATAAGCAATCTTTACTATTAAATATATAGTCTTGACCTCTTCGCCAGTCACTATCAAATTCATCTAATACGAAATCAAACTTTATTGCAAAATAAATCGTATAACAAAGGCTAGCATAGTCATTTATTTTCATCGCCTCACGATATATTGCATCAGAAAATTTCTTAATAGTATTCTTATCAACTTGATATGGAAAAAATACATACTCTTCCATTAAACAAAGAAGATATGGATAAATAGCTGCCATATGCATGAATCGTTTTGCCGCTAATTTTTTGGCTTCTTTATCAAGTGTCAAGCTCTTCATTTTCTTTATAGCATAATTAATAATCGCAATATCATCATTTTCCATAGCTAACTTTAAAGCAATATCAATAAATTTGTTAGCTTGTGCGAATTTGACTGTATCATTTGTATTAACAGAAGGTAATGCACGCAATTCATGTTTCCAGTCTTTATCCATTTCCATTGGTAAATTAATTATTTTTGTTTTTTTATGATTTAAGCGTAAATCAAATTCATCAAGTGTTGATTCAAGATCTGCTAGAAAACGTTGTGCTTCATCATAACTACGAACATAACACTCATAATCATCTATATTGCGGATATATCGATATCCCTTATCATATAGGGTCTTATCAATAACCGTTAATATGACTTCAGATATAAGGTTTGAGGTATGTGGCCCTATAAGAATTCCATGTGTCTCACCGTTATGCATATCTGAGCAATTTGAGTCTATTTTGTTATACCAGGCATCTTTATCTGAATAATTTTGTTTTGCCAACTCTTTTCCGACAAAAGCCCATGGAATTGAATGAGTATAAATACTCGGAAAACAGGTTGATAAGTCGGCCTTAATTAAAATATGACTAATTCCATTATCTTGAATCAATAAATCTAATTCTGGATTTTCATCATTATGCCAGTTATTATACCTCATCTTAAATATACATTTTTTATTAGGCGCTTTACGAATATGAATTCGACTGATACGATAGTCTTGATTATCAGTCTGTCTATGAAAGTGTTCTTTTATTAAATCCCAATTTGATTTAAGCGCAAAGCACAACCTTTGATATTTGAAAGGATTTGGAATTCCCATAATACGTGGTACCCCATTATTACGTATTACTCTAAATGTTATATATTTATTCCATCCTTTCGAAAAAGAATCTGAAAGATTCTCACAATAATGAAAAAAAGAAATCGCATTAAATACTGGAGGAAGCTTATCAGCGAAAAACCCATATGCTAAGAGTCCTTCATATAATGCATCCTCAGATATCTCATCCATAAAATCTGTATATTTTTTAACCAATTTAAGCTTAGTCCTCCCAATCCTTATAATTCACCTACTAAACTGCCAAAACAACCTATAAATTCTTAATTATATACTTTGTATTATAATATATAATTAATATTCCTATAATAATTTATCTAGTAAATAATTTAACATGTTTGATGATGCCAATTATATTTTTAATTAATGTTATATGAGGTGCAATCTATGAAAAAAATTAAACCTGATGAATATTTCAATAATGGAATATTTGAATTAGCAAGATTTGGTAAGCATATCATTCTGAAAAATAATATGACTGAAAAACAATTCCAAGAAAATAAAGCACAACTAAAAGCCTTATATCGAAAGCAACTTATAGAGATAAATAATGAAATAAAAAAAATAAAAGAAGCTATATTAAAATGTGCCCCCTTAGAATTATTATCTTTTTCTGCCAATACTACATTAATGGATTTCATTACTAATTCCTATAGCTCTGAACAAATTAATAATAATATAAATAGGGCAACAGAATATATACAAAGTATTTTTGTATCTGCGCCCTCAACCACAAATAGCTCCAACTACATTCACTCTACCGAAACATTCCAAGAAATAATTACTTCTATAGATAAACTCTATGAAATGATAAATGTATTCTATTTATCATTTTCAGAAAATATAAAAGACATATATCCTGATATTGATGAATTAACTGTAGAAAAACTCATGGATGTAAATGTCAATATAAGAATGTACAATTTTGACGATGTACAATGTACAGTTATTCCTTCTGTTGCATATGGTTTCGTAACCGGTATGAATCTCCAGTTATGCTAATCACATGTGCATGGTGAAGTAATCGATCAACAATAGCATTAGCTACTCGCTCATCATGTAAAATGGTAGCCCACTCATCAAAATTAAT
>FLSB01000308.1_pt2 | contig 14263 bp, 10 predicted proteins | sample 1550551 | NCBI WGS metagenome assembly FLSB01 (sample SAMEA4031774, study PRJEB14383) | metagenome | biome: human; feature: oral; material: saliva | place: Philippines | collected 2014 | reverse complement strand
GGCTTCGGTCGAGCCGCCACGAGCGTCAGCGGCGCTCCCGGGCAGCCCAATCGTGCCTCGCCAGGCGCTGTCAATCGCTGTCAAGCGCCGTCAAGCACCGAATCATGCGGTCGACGCGGCGTTATATAGTGGAAGTAGCACGACAACCAGCAATCAGGCTCGCCGCGCCGCGCTCTTCCATCACGTGTGCGAAGGCGTCGTTGCTCCAAGGAGAATCATGTCCCAACGTTCCTTCACATCCCACGCCGCGCGCCCCGCGCTGATCCTCGGGGTCTCGGCCACCATCCTGAGCCTGGGCCTGTCCGCCTGTTCCGTGTCGATGTCTGGAAGTCGCAAGCCCTCGAAGGACTCGCGCACGCCCACGTCGTCAACCTCCACGTCCACGCCGACAACGACGGCCACGCAGACGCAGACGCACGTCGGGGAATGTTTCCAGTTCGGGCAGAGCGATGACAGCGACGTCACCAAGGTCGACTGCAACCAGCCTCACGATGGGGAATACTTTCATATTTTTGACTTCGCAGGCACGAGCATGCCGTCCGACGACGAATTTGAGGAGGAGAGCGACGACATCTGTGGCCTGATCTTCGAGCACTACGTCGGCAAGCCCGTCGCGGATTCAACGTTGGACTACGAATGGTTTCCCCCCGGTCCGCAGACCTGGGCAAAGGGCGACCACACGGTGCAATGCTACGTCTTCGCGAAGGACAACAGTAAGCTCACCGGTTCCGTGAGGAACTCCAACATGTGACCCCGCTTCTGCGCGCGCTCGTGGCGGCTCGGCTTGTGCCGGGTCGCCTCAGTGCTTCTTGGAGGCCTTGCGCGCGTGGGTGGCGGGGTTCTTCGTGGTGACGCCGTGCGTTTCGAGGGCTGCGACGACCGGCCCGTCGGGACCGTGCTCGACGTGTGCGACGAGGACCTGGCCGTAGGCCAGGCGCGGGGCCTCGGAACCGGCAACGGCACCGGACGCGTAGGCGCGGATCTCCTCGATGACGGCCTCGCGCGCACAACCCGCGACGGACAGAACCGTGGGGGACGCGTGCTCGCGCAGGCGCTGCGCCGCGAAAGCGCGGACACGACCGAGGCGCGCCTCGTCGCCGATAGATGCGTCTGAGCCGGTGGCGGTTAGGTCGAGGGAGTCGACGAGCGTCACCGATCCCCCACCCATCGACGCCCAGGGCGTGAGGCTCTGGCGCGCGCGGGCGGCCGGTGACGCGAACGCCCGGGCGACGCCGAAGCTCGAGAGCAGGTCGATGAGGTCGAAGGCCTGGCGCACGCCGAATCGGCTGAGCGCCGGGTCGACGTGTTCTGCCGCAGCCTCGGCCTTCTTTGCCGAGGCCTGCTCCACCTGGGCGGCCCTCCTGGCCGCGGCGGACGCGACCATCGCGGGGGTCGGCGCGGGGCGAGGCTTGGCGGGGGCCGCAGCCGCGGCGGGCACGGCGGAGCCGCCGGACGAAGCGGAAGACCCGGAAGACGCGGAAGACCCGGACGAAGCGGAAGGCGAGGCGGCAGCGTGGGCGTCCCCGACCTCGTCGAGGCCGGTCACGCCCTGCCCGGGACGCAGAACGAGGAGCGTTGTCGTCACGAGGCGGCCTTCGCGGGCGCGGGCGACGATGTCGGCGAGGAGGCGGCGATCGCCTCGGCGCGTGAGCATGTCGGCGGCGCGCTCGGGCGAGGTCCACGCGGTCTGGTCGATTTCGGTGCGCGGGGCGCGCGCGACGGGGGCGCGCAGGCGCTCGGAGGCGTGACCTGCGGGGACGGGGGTGCCCACCCAGTAGTGCACTTCCTTGGTCTGCCCGCCGCCCAGGCGGTAGCGCTGGGTCGTCAGGGGCGCGCCGAGCGTGACAATCTGTCCGGTTTCCTCCTCGACTTCGCGCACGGCGGCTGCGACGAGGGATTCACCGTTTTCGGTCTTGCCCTTGGGCCAGGACCAGTCGTGGTAGCGCGGACGGTGGACCATGAGGACTTCGATGTCCGCGGGGTCGATAGGCTCGCCGGGGACGGCGACGCGCGCGGGGTCCGTGAAGCGCCAGACGAGTGCGCCCGCAGAGCGAACGAGTCGCTGGGGGCGTGGGGCTGGCATCGGGCGCATAGGGAATAGGGTAGTCGCCCGGGCGCGCCCTTGCCCTGGTGGGCGCGCCACGTCACCCCGGGTCACGCCCGGTGTGAGGGGCCCCGGCCTCGGCGGCGAGGGGTCAGTCGAGGGTGCCGACGGCCGCTTCCCGCGCGGCGACGTCGAGCTCGTCGGCGGTGACCAAGAGTGCGGAGTGGCGCATGGTGACGCGGTGGGCGAGCGGGTCCGAGGGGTCTTCGATCCACAGGGCCCCGGCCTCGCCGGCGGCGAGCACGCGCATCGCCCGCGACGCCTGGGCGAGCACGTACTCGAGGTCGTCGTCGGTCAGGTCTCCGCGCAGCAGCGAGTCAATTTCCTCCATGATGAGGTTGAGGGGGCGCAGCTCAACGGGGGCCTCGAGGCCCTGGATGATGGGCGCGCGCATCCCGTCGGCGTAGCGCTCGGCGACGAGAAGCGGGTCACGGTGGTACCACTCGTGCAGCAGGTAGACGCGCCAGAGCGCCCCGGGGAGTGTGAACTCGGGGCTGCGCGACCACACGTGCGCGATCGTGTCGACGCCGCGGGTGCGCACGGTCTCGCGCAGGCGAGCGACGTCCGCGTCGGTGAAGGTCTCGTCTCCCACGCCCATGAGGGCCCAGGCGGCGGTGTGCGCGACGGCGGCGCTGGCCGCGGGGTCTTCGTCGCCGACGATGGCCTCAGCCCGGGCTGCGTCGAGCATGGCGGGGCGTCGCGGCATCTTCGATTGGGCCATGGGGACTTCTTCCTCCTACAATGGGGCTGCTGGGCCTATAGCTCAATGGTAGAGCAGCGGACTTTTAATCCGTAGGTTGGGGGTTCGAGTCCCCCTGGGCCTACTGGTCGCCTCGGAAGGTTCCGGGGCGTTCACGCTATCTGCGGGCGCGCGCCCGCGCTGGAGGTGCAGCATGGATCCTCGTTTTTCTCGCGCGTACGGTGCCCTGGCTGGCCTGGCGCTCGGCGACGCGTTGGGCATGCCGACGCAGGCGATGTCTCCGCAGCAGATCCACGCGGTGTACGGGCGCATCACCGGCCTCGTCGACGGGGACGCCTCGCAGCCCTACGCGCCGGGGATGCCGGCGGGGTCGGTCACGGATGACACGGAGCAGGCGCTGCTGATTGCGTCCCTCCTGGTACGAGGCCGGGGCACGTCCTCGGGTCGCGTGGCCCTGGGTGCGGTCGAGTTCGCCCACGCCCTGCTGGCCTGGGAGGATTCGATGATTCGGCGCGGGTCGCTCGACCTGCTGGGCCCCTCCACGAAGGCGGCCCTCGAGCGCGTGCGGGCGGGCGAGGACCCGCTGACCGTGGGCGGGGCGGGCACCACGAACGGCGCGGCAATGCGCGTCACCCCGATCGGAATCGCCATGCCGACAGCGGATCCGCAGGCCTTCGCCGAGGCCGTGTGGTCGTCGTGCCGGGTCACCCACGCGACGCGACAGGGCTTCCAGTCGGCGGCGCTCGTGGCGGCGGCCGTGTCCATGGGCATCGACACGGCTCGCTCGACGAGCCCAAATCTGAGAGGCCTGCTGTGGAAGGCCGTCACCTACGTCGACTCCCTTCCCGAGCGCGGCGCATGGACCCCCGACCCGGACGTCGTCGCGGCGACGCGCAGGGCAATGCAGCTGGCCAGCAACCCTTCGTCGTCTTCCCTGGAATGCCTCGTCGAGCAGGTGGGCACGTCCGTGGCCTCGGCCCACGCGATCCCCATGGCCTTCGCGCTGCTCGCGCGAGACCCCTCCCCGCAGGCGCTGCTGGACGCTGCCAACATCGGCGGCGATACCGACACGATCGGCGCAATCGCGGGCGCGATCCTGGGCGCAGCCCTCGGGGTCGAGGTTCTCCCCACAGACAGCCTCTCGAGGATCGAGGAGGTTTCCCACCTCGGCCTACCCACTGTCGCCGGGGAGCTCCTCGAGCTGCGCGATCAGGCGCTCGCCGGCCGCCAGGAGGAGGCTCCCACGGATGCGTCGTCAGCTGCCGATCCCGAGGTTTCGTGCAGCGTCACTTCGCCGGAGGAGCAAGCCCCGGCCTCGTCCCCCGATTCCGGGGGACGCGTTGTCCTCATGGGGCAGATCCTCGTGGACCGTGTCCTGCAAGGCACCGGCCCGATATACGGCGGTGGCTCTGGGCGAGGCACGGATGAGGGCATACACGTTGGTGCTGGTTTCAGTGTTCTGGTGGCGGCGCGGCGCATGGGGGCCGAGGCCGTCTCCCTCAGCCCGATCGGCGACGGCCCGAACGCCTCGCTGATCGAGGAGGCCCTCAAGCGCGAGGGAATCGTCGACGCAGGCCCGCGGGTACCGGACTGCGACAACGCTATGCGCACCGCGCTCATTGCGCGCAACGGCAGCTGCACCATCATCGCCACGAAGGGCGCGGAAACGATGGCGCCTGAGAACGTATGGGCAAACTTTGTGTGCTCGTTGCGCCCCGGAGATGTGCTGTATATCGATGGGTCCCTGATGGATCATCCTGCCAACAGGATTGCCGCAGAGAATGCCCTGCGCGCCCTACCCGAGGGCGTACGAGTCGTCCTCGATGTCTCCCCCACCATCGGTATCCCAAACGGACTGCCCTCGGGCGCCATCGTCTCCATGAACTACGAGGAATCGCAGGTCCTGTGGACCAGGATTCCCAAGAAGGAACGACAGTTCCAATCCTGGACGCCAGCGGATAACGCGGCGACGACGCTGGCCTCGCGCCTGCACCGCGACGTACTCGTCCATAAGGATGCGAACGGCGCTTACTTCGCGCCGTATGACCCCTCGGACGCTCTGCCCACCTTCCATATCCCGACCCCGACAATCCGGGCCGTCGATAGCAACGGCGCTGGCGATGCCCACTCAGGTGTTCTCTCCGCCTGCCTGACGCAAGGGGTCTCCCTCAAACGGGCGCTCCTGTTGGCCAACTGCGCGGGAGCCCTGGCATCGACCGCAGCGGGGCCCGCAACATGCCCACCCCGAGCCCAGATCGAGGCCGCAGCAGACGCGCTGGCCGAGCAGGAGGACTGAACGATGGACCCACGTCTTGACCGCGCCCAGGGACCCACGATCGGATTCGCTTTCGGCTACGTCCTCACGATGGATACCTTGGTCGAGAACGGCAACGAGGCGGCAAGCCTCAGCGAGCGCATCCTCGCGCTGCTAAGGCTCCAAAATTCCACAGAAAAGCCCTCGTTCCCCTCCATGAAGTTGTCATCCCATCGGTTGGCTCAGCTGCTGGTCCACGCCGCCCAGGCTGGCTCATACACGTCAACCTGCGTCCGGCAGGCCTTCGCAGACGCCGTATGGAACTACTGCGAGGACGAGGAACCACATTGCCGCGAGTTTCAGGCGGCAACACTGGTCGCCGCGGCGGTCTCAATCGGCCTCGACAGTCCGAACCTTCGCGTCGAAGACACCCTGGTCCGCGCTATCGATGTTGCCGCGTCGTTGGAGGCGCGCGGCGAGTGGAGCCCGGAGCCTGACGTCGTGGCCGCGACTCGTAGGGCAATGAACATTGTCAGCAACGTGAACGAGTACGCCAAGTCTCCCCTCGAGTATCTCGTCGAGCAGATCGGTGCGGGTGATTCGCTCTCGCAGATCGTTCCCCTGGTCTTCGCCCTGGCCTCCCGCTACCAGGACCGCCGCATCCTGACCGCTCCCCTTCGGCTAGGGGCTCACTCAAGCACAATCCTTTCCACCACATGCGCCCTCGTCGGAGCAGTGCGAGGCGCAGATTTCCTACGCGCCTACGGGGCATACGTAGTCGAGAAATCCCTCAAATTTGATCCGAATGAGAACGCGAAGAGAATTCTCTCCTGCCGCGTCCCTTACCCGGGCGATCCCCTCGGCCCTAACGGGCCCTCGCGCCCGATCGCACCGTCGGGTCCCTCCTCGTTCGAGGACACCGATTCTGGCGAGAGCACGCGCCAACGCTACTTCCCCTCCGTAGCCCCACACGTACCCCTCAAGGCGCTCCGCGCCGAAGCTCAGCTCGGACGCATCGTTTTCCTCGGCGAACTCTTCGCTGACCACATCATGCACGGGCACAAGTACCCAAAAGTCGGGGAACACGTGTGGGCATCAGACCGTGGTTGGACCGCGGGAGGTTGTTACAGGGCAATGGCGGCGGCTCGTCATATGGGCGCTCAGGTCGTCTCGCTGTGCCCGATCGGGCAGGGGCCCAACGCGCGGATCATCACGCAGGCCCTGCGACGCATGAACATCGTCAACGCCGGCCCTCACCTGAGCGGAGTGGATAACGGCTACCGCCTCCAGTTCTCTGCCGACGAGGGGTACCGCATGATCCTGCGCGGGACCAACAGCGACTGGCATATGACCCTATCGACAACCACCCCGCTGCCCTCCCCGGCATCGCGCGAGTGGACAGAATCCGTCGAATCCCTGGGACCCTCGGACATCCTGTGGATCGATGGGGCTCTCATGGGGGACGAGGCCACAGCGCAGGCCCTGAACGAGGCCCTACGAGTGCTCCCCGAACACGTACGCGTCGTATTCGACGGCACATCGGACGAGGGCGTCCCCGACAATCTCCCTCTCGACAACGTCCTCGTGTCGCTACGAATCGGCAACCATGAGACATTCCGCAAGCACTTCAACGCGGGCTCTACTCTGGCGCGTTACAACGACCGGCCCGAGCATCAGGCAACAGCTCTCTGCCTGCTCAGCGAACGCCACATCGTTTTGCGCAACGCCGACAACGACGCGCTGTTCGTTCGCCCCACGCTGGATGACGCCCGCATCCTGTCCCCCACTCTCACACGGATTGCTGGGCCTGCGATCAATCCCGCGGTCAGGGCGGAGCGGATGGCGGACGTTCATTCCGGAACGCTGGCAGCCTGCCTCGCGCTGGGTATGAGTGCCGAACGAGGGATCCTGCTGGCCAATTGCGCGGCTGCTTTGGGGACCCCGACCTCGCTGTCCGCGCGAGACGCTATCGAGGCGGCGGCCGCTGGACTAAAGACCCGCGATCAGGCCTGACAAGGAGAAACGAGAATGGATCCACGACCCCCCTACGCTCTTGGTGCGCTGGCAGGCTTGGCCCGCGCAGACGTACCACATTCGGCCGCGCGCGAGGTGTCCAACAGGCCCGTCAGAGAGGTCGTAACATCGGCGATAGCCGTTGCCACGCAACTCATGAAAGCCCCGGACGGCCTGCGCAGCATTCGCTCCGGACGTTGGTCGACCCCCGCCGCGAGCGCGGATTCTCGCCTCATGTGCGCAATTCCGGTCGGCATCGCGCTGTCGACGGTCGACCTCGAGGCCTTCGCGGAGACCGTGTGGTTTGCGTGCGGATGCACAAGCCGGAACGAGTTTCAGTCTGCTGCACTTCTTGGAGCTGCGGTGTCCATCGGTATTAATACCCAACGTCGCTCCCACATCGACCCCCTGTGGGACGCGGTTGATGTCGTGAGCGCGATGTCCCCGCGCGGCGAAGAAGACGGCGGCATGGACGTGCTCGAGGCGACCCAGCGCGCCCTCAAGGCAGTCGCCAATACCCGCTCGGATGTGCGCTCATCGCCCGCGACCATGCTTCAGGGAGCACTGTCAGACTGCGCTCCCACCAGCAGAATTGTGCCGCTGGCTTTCTTCTTGGCTGCCTCGTCTCATGCGCCAGACGAGGCCTCGACGTGCTCCGCTTTGAGTGGAGCACCGGCGCTGTGCGAGGCGGTCGCAGAGACGCTTTCTGGGCTCTTTGCACCCAGCGGAGTACTCTCGGATCTCGATGTCGCACAATGTTCTGAGGGCGTTCACGTGGACTGGCTGGGCATTGTCGGCCAGCTCCTCGCACTGTGCCCTCCGGCACCCATCGATTGGATCCGCCGAGCGCTCGGGGATTCCATTCCGCGTGTTCCCCGGCATGACCCTTCCCCCTTCGAGGCCTCTGAATCCCGCTCTTCCGCCCACGCTGCTGTGGGCGCTCCGAGCACCGGGGATCCACAGGAATCCACCGCTGCTAACGTATCGGCTGGCCGTGTCGTCGTCATGTCTGAACTGATGCTGCGATTCGACCGACGTACCAAAGATGAGCGCATTCCCACAGGCGCTGAGTGGTCGACCCGTGAGGGCGTCCACCTCGCACGTCCCTTCCCCGCGATGCGCGCTGCACGCAGCATGGGGGTTGCGGTCGTCTCCCTCAGCCCGATCGGTAATGGCCCTCGGGCCTCGATCATCGCCGAGGCCCTGGCGCGCGAGGGGATCATCGACGCCGGTCCGCGCATCGCTCGGTGCGATAGCGGCTTTGCTTCGCCCGTCACCACGCAGGCCGGGGGATATAAGAACGCCAGGATCACCGGCATGCCCGAGGACGCATGGGACGAGGCCGTCCGCACTTTGGCCCCCTCCGACGTGCTGTACATCGACGCGAGCATCGAGGACAACCCCTCTGTCCTAGCAGCAGCCGAGCATGCACTGGCCCACCTCCCCCGTCGCGTGCGCATCGTCCTGGACGTGTCGGGAGCTTTCATCGGTCCGCGTGCTCTTCCGAACAATAACGTGCTGATGGTGCTGGACCAGGGATCAGTACGGCGGTTGGGCGAGCGATTCATGTCCGATCGCACCGCCTTTGATGCCTCCCGCGTCCCCGATCACGCCGCGAGTTTCATCCTGTCCCTCTTCAATCGTTCCACGCTCGTCAGCACCATGACGTACGAGTCATTCCTCGCCCGCCTGACGCACACGAGGGACAAGGCGCGTGAGCAAAATAGCCGTTTCCAGGCCCCCACCGTCGCATCCACCAACCACGACGGGGCGTACAGCGTCTGGACGGGAGCCCTCGCGGCTGCCCTCGCTCAGGGGAACGCAATCGAGCGGAGCATCGTCCTAGCGAACTGCGCGGGAGCCCTGGCCTCGACGATGCCCGGTCCGGCCTCGTGCCCAACGCACGAGGAGATCGAGGCCGCAGCTCGCGCCCTGACGGCGCGAGAGGACATCGAGCTGGAGCGCCGCACCCACGCCTTCGGGGCACTGGCAGGGGTGGCATTCGGCGACGCAATCGGCATGCCCGCCAGGGGTACGCCGACGGACCTCGATCAGAACCCTTACCACAAGTTGCCACTTCTGACGGACGCACCCCCCTCGCACCCCACGATGCCGGGAGCACCCGCGGGAACACTCACCGCCGTCACGCTCGAGGTCCTGGCGTCATCGTCGGCGCTGCTCTCAGAAAGCGGATCCCCGCTCAGAGCCGAGGACGAGGACCGCACGGCTCATGAGCTGGCGGGTTCTCGCTACGTCCTGCGCGCCATTCCGGTGGGCATCGCAACCGTGACAACAGATCCTGAGGCCTTCGCGCAGGCCGTGTGGCAGGCCTGCGGAAACGAGAACCTCACCCGGCAGGAGTTCCAGGCGGCGGCCCTCGTGGCCGCAGCGATCTCGTTGGCCATTGACAAGAAGCACTACTGGGTCTCAGGTATCCGCGCCATCCTGGAAGAAGCCATCAACTACGTGGCAGATCTTCCCACGCGCGGCTCCGCGAACAGCGGGCCTGACGTGCTGCAAGCGACGCGCAAGGCGATTGGAATTGTCCTCCACTTCGGTGACGACATATACGAGCGCCTTCGCGAATTGATCGGCACATCGGCTGACCCGACGCAGTCGGTTCCTGCTGCCTTCGGACTCATTCTCAAGTACGAATCAGAGTACGCCGCTATCAGCGCCACTATCCTCGGCGGAGAAACAAGTTTGATCGCGGCGATCGCCAGCGCCGTTCTCGGGGCGATTCGCGGCGTCACGATGTTCTCCTCTAACAACCTCGCCACGATCGAGAGGGTTTCCCACCCGGGTGTGGCTCCCCTCTCCGAGCGGCTCATCGAGCGGCGGGAGCATATCTGCGATGAGGTGAGCGGCGGGGGCTCCTTGTACACAAAAACCACCGATGACACAGCGTCCGACTGAGGAGAAACAGCATGATTCCGCTCTCTGATACCGCCCGCTCAATACCGGACACAGAACCGTCTACCCCCAGCCATCACGGCGCCACCGACGGTAACGATCCCGCGGGACGCGTCGTCCTCATGGGGCAGATCCTCGTGGACCTCGCCGTGCGCGGCGAGGCCCTCCCCTCCCCCGGCGGCGACGTGTGGGCCATCGACGAGGGAATGCACGTGGGCGGCGGCTTCAACGCCCTCGTAGCGGCGCGGCGCATGGGGGCCGAGGCCGTCTCCCTCAGCCCAATCGGCGACGGCCCCTACTCCTCGCTCATTCAGGCGGCGCTCGCGCGCGAGGGGATCACGGACCTCGGGCCTCGCGTCGCGGGCACTGACAACGGGTTCTGCATCGCGTTCACGGACCGCACGGGCGAGCGCACCTTTATCTCCACAAAGGGCGCCGAGACAATGGCGCCCGCGGGCGCATGGGCGGAGTTCGTGCGCACGATGAGCCCGGAGGACGTGCTCTACATCGACGGATACCTGATGGACCACCCCGCAAACCGGGAGGCTGCGGAGGCGGCGCTGCGCGTCCTACCCGAGGGCGTGCGCGTGATTCTGGATGTCTCCCCCGTCATCGGAATCCCGGGAGGGCTACCCTCCGACGGCGTCATCGTGTCGATGAACCACAGGGAGGCTCAGGAGATCGCTCGCCAGAGAGGCGATGCGAGCGCTCGCGACCGGGCTCTCCAGCCTCGCGAAGCGGCGCGCGCGATGCTCACCGTGCTGGATCGTCCCGTTCTCGTGCGCGCGGGAGCCGAGGGCGCATACGTCGCGAGGTCGTGCGATGCCGCCCTGAACGCCTCGGACACTGACCCGTCCTACATCCCGACACCTCGCGTCGAGGCAATCGACACGAACGGCGCAGGCGACGCACACTCCGGCGTCCTGGCAGCCTCCCTCGCCCTGGGTATTCCCCTGGAGCGGGCCCTGCTTCTCGCCAACTGCGCGGGAGCACTATCCACGACGGTCGTCGGCCCGGCCTCGTGCCCGACGCGCAGCCAGATCGAGGCCGCGGCGGACGCGCTAGAGGCACGCGCGGACGAGGAGTGAGCGCGGTCGAAGCGTTCGTGCGGAAGGAGCACTGCACGCCTGCGCACATGTGTGCACGTCACCGCCTGCGGCGTGCGAGATGTGCCAAATATTCAACCGAGTCGTCTATTTAGCGCACCCCAAGGGCGCACACTTGCATCATGACGACAAACGACACCCAGGACCGCGGCGGGATCGTCGGCGGGGCGCTCACGGTCGCCCTGCTGATCACGCTGGCCGCACAGAACGCCATGCCCCCGATGGCGACCGACATGTACTCGGCAGCGTTCCCTCAGATCACGGTGGACCTGGCGACGAACTCGACGATGCTCGGGTTCACGCTCACGACCTTCTTCGTGGGCTACGCGACCGGACAGGTCCTGGGCGGCGCCATCTCGGACCAGATCGGGCGCCGGCGCCCCATCATCGCGGGCGGCATCATTGCCCTGGTCGGCTCCATCATCTGCGTGTTCACGCCCAACATCTGGGTGCTCCTCGTGGGCCGAGTGTTCCAGGGCCTCGGCGGCGGCGTCGCCTCGTCTGTGGCGCGCGCGATCCTCGTCGACGTCGCGCGCGGCAAGACGCTGGCGCGCGCCATGAGCCTCATCCAGGCGATCGTCGGCTTCGCACCAATGCTCGCCCCCGTCCTCGGCGCGTTCATCATCACGCACGCGACGTGGAGGGTCGTCTTCTGGGCGCTCGCTGGCTTCATGCTGCTGATGGCGGCCCTCGCGTGGTTCCTCGTGCCCGAGTCCCTGCCCGAGGAACGCCGCCATCCCGGCGGCATCCCCCGGTTCTTCTCCGGCCTCGTCCAGGTCGTGCGCATCCGCCCCTTCATGGGCTTCATGCTGACCAACGCGTTCTCGAGCTTCTGCATGTTCGGCTACATCTCGAACGCCACGTACGTCCTGCAGGGACCCCTGGGCCTGTCCCCCATGGCTTTCGCGTGGGTGTTCGCGTTTAACGCGCTGCTGTCGACCGGTTTCGCGCTGGTCAACGTGCGCCTGATCTCGCACTTCACGCCCCGCACGCTCATCATCACGGGCCTCACGATCGCCGCGACCGGCGTCGTGACGCTGGCGATCTCAACGTTCGTCCTCGACCTGCCGCTGATCCTCACGTGCGTGGGCTTCGCGCTCATCATGACGGCGACCGCGTTCATCTTCGGCAACTCGGGCGCGCAGGCCATGAGCGAGGCGCGCGAGCACGCGGGCACGGCCTCGTCCGTCATGGGCGTGTTCCAGTCGATCGCGAACGGTATCGCCGCTCCCCTGGCGACCTCGGGCGGCGACAGCGCCGTGCCGATGATGCTCGTCATGATCGTCGGCTCGGCCGGCGCATGGTTCGCGTTCTGGGTGATCGCCCGCGGCGGCAAGCACACGCAGCGCCACCTCAGCCTCGACTGAGGGGCCACCGGCGCGTCGGAAATAGGATCACCGCGCCCTGGCGGCCCCGCACATCCGGATAGGTAACACGCATCCGGATAGGTAACGCACATCCGGATAGGTTATTAACCTATCCGGATCGTCATTTCCTATCCAGATCGTCGCAACCTATCCAGAACGCGCGCCTCATCGCGAAGAATTCAGAAGAATTCAGCGGACGGCGCCAGCTTTCATGGCCTGCCGCGACTACTAGGGGCGCTCAAGCAGCACACCCACATCACCCCGCGCTCGGACTCAGCTCTCAGTCGCGCCTTGCTCGTACCTCGCAGGGCCCTTACTCGCGCGAGGCCAGCCACACCGCGACCGACACCAGGACCAGGCCGATCAGCTCGAAGACGCCGGGAATCTGGCGCAGCATGACGGCCCCGACCAGGGCGGATGTGGCCGGCAGGATCGCGGCGAACAGCGCGAAGGTCGACGCCGCCAGGCGCCGCATCGCGAGCGCCTCGAAGGTGTAGGGAATCGCAGTGGACAGCAGGCCCACGCCGATGACGATGGCGATCAGCTTCCACGAGGCCGTGGCCGCCATCGCGCCGGGACCGAGGAAAGGCGCGAAAAACAGGGTGCCCCACGCGCAGCCGAGCGCCAGATTCGTCACCCCGTCGCGCGTGGTCGAGGCCTTCTGCCCGACGACGATGTAGGCCGACCAGGCGAGGGCCGCGAGGAGGATCCAGGCGACGCCGACGCGCACGCTCGACACACTCAGGTCGAGGGCGAGGCCGCCGATGCACGCCACACCCGCGAACGCGAGGACTGCGGCGATGCGCGGACGCCAGCCACGGCCTCGAACAACGGCGACGGCGACCGGGCCGATGAACTCGATGGACACGGCGGTCCCCAGGGGAATGCGCGCGATGGACTCGTAGAACGAGGAGTTCATCGTCAGGATGATGATGCCGAAGAGCGCGGAAATCGCCAGGTCAGAGCGCGTGAGGCCTCCGCGCCACGGGCGCTTCCAGGCCAGCAGGACGACCGCGCCGGTCAGGACGCGCCACCAGGCGACGGAGGCAGGTTCGACGGACGCGAAGGCGATGACCGCGAGCGCCGCGCCCACGTACTGGATAAGGCCGGAGCCGACGATATAGAGCTGGGGTGGGATGCGGTCGGTGACCGGGCGCTGGTCGGGTGCGTTCACTAGGCGCGGGCGTTCACTGTGCGTGGGCGTTCACTGGGCGGGCGCGAAGGTCAGGGCCGCCGAGTTCATGCAGTAGCGCATGCCGGTGGGTTGGTCGGGCGCGTCGGGGAAGACGTGGCCGAGGTGGGAGCCGCACGTCGCGCAGCGCACTTCGGTGCGAATCATGCCGTGGCTGGTGTCGACGCTCTCGACGGTCGCGCCGTCGTGGGCTTGGAAGAAGGAGGGCCACCCGCAGGATGAGTCGAATTTCGCGTCGGAGTCGAAGAGAACGGATCCGCAGGCCGCGCACGAGTAGGTGCCGACGCGGGCCTCGTCGAGGAGTTCGCCGGTGAAGGGGCGTTCGGTGCCGGCCTCGCGCAGCACGTGGTAGCGCATGGGGCTCAGGAGCTTCTTCCACTCGGCGTCGGTGCGGGCGGCGGGATCGGTTGCGTTCATGCCTCTATTGTCCCGCGCCGCCCGCGCCCTCGCACGCGTGCGGCCGCTTTCCTCGCGCGCCTCGATCGACGAGGCGGGGGCTCAGTCCGCGCTCACCGCTGCGGGTCGGCGGGCGCCGAAGATCCACCGCGGGCGGCGGGGTCGGGAGCGTTCATGCCTCTATTGTCGCGGACCGCCCGCACCCGTGCACACATGTG